>Ga0233422_10000453_pt1 | contig 20781 bp, 20 predicted proteins | sample Watercolumn_Mata_2_FD_182724 | JGI IMG/M metagenome (GOLD analysis project Ga0233422, IMG submission 182724) | Freshwater microbial communities from Lake Matano, South Sulawesi, Indonesia - Watercolumn_Matano_2014_110_MG | ecosystem: Environmental > Aquatic > Freshwater > Lake | place...
AGGAATTTCATTTTTGACTTGAGTTATTACCCCACTTGTAAGAGCAGGCGTTTCGTATAGCGAATATCCAATAGGGACTGGCTGTGTCACACCACCACATGATGTATTTCTAAAATATCCATCAACACGATACATCATGCCTGGGATAATTTTCCCTATATCCCAAAATTCTTCAGTTCCTGGCGGGTGCTTTCCTTCACCACCAATTCCACATCCACGGCAATAATCAGCATTTCTATCATCACCATCGGGGTAAAGAACAATATCAGGATCACTATTTTTAGTATGAATATACTTCATTATTGTGTTCCAGCTTTCTCCCCAGACAGTCTTTGCTTTTAATTCTATTTTTTCAAGAATACATTTGTTTGGGTTATCCCATTTAACTACTACACGGTCTTGGTCAAGACCAATCCATTGTATTGTTGTATCATAATTACAACCACAGGTTTCACCAATAGGGCATAATTTGACAACTGTTTTTTGCCCAGAAGTACAAATTGATCCAACTGGACAAATAGGGACCACAACAAATGTCATCCCTATTTCGTCAATTCTTTGTGATTTAATGCTTTGACCGCTGGTATATTCTAGTGAATTATCAGATATTTCGTTCGGGCATATTTCTATAGTATATCGTGGCATCTTACACCCTTTAATCGGCACTTACTTCAAAATTATCATTTGCCAACATATCGCCTGCCGTTGGTTGATATCCTTGTTTTACAACTGTAATTGCATGTGTTCCGGTCGATAACTTACCGGCATACCATTCACCATTTGATCCAGTTACTCCGCTTTTTGTTCCTCCATCAATTGAAACAGACGCACCTTGAATTACTTGCCCAGATATAGCATCTTGTACCACAATAGTCACATCATTTTCTCCAAGATCGCAATCATTTCTATATTGGATTACCAAATTGGCTTTTTGTATTGTTGGTGCTGCTTCATCTGCTTCATCTTCGCCCTCAAGGATTCTTGTTCCACCAGATTCACTTGACGAAACTCTATTAGTATAATCTTGGCCAAGTTGGTCTAATTGCGAATCTGAAATACTACCGGGCCACCATCCACCAAGTTCAATTGCATATGCAATAACGTCAGCTTCTTGATTACATATGTGATAATATCTGTTAAAACGCGATTGGTAAGTTATTAAAATTACACCATATCCATCCTTATCTGGATCTTCAGTAACAAAAACCCGGTTGCTGCCTTTGAGTAATTTGATTTTACCAAGCGATTTTCCAATCCATTCATATCTTATAACTGACCAAATCGGTTTAGAGGCAGATCCTGCAAAATTCGTAAGCGAAATATATTCAGTCACTTCTTCGCCTACATTTGGTGAATCCTGAAAAGAATTGCCAAGAGTTGCGCCTAGACGATAAGGGCCACTAGCATACACTCTATAGTATGCTCTATCACCTGGTGCAAAGCAGGTTTTACTATTGTTATACTCATCATCAAATTCCATGCTTAATGAAAAAACAGTGCCGATTCTATCAAGATTGCAAGTCTCGACAAATTCAACGCTTAAGACTCCCTTGGCTCTATTTTCTTTTTGCGTTTGTACATCGGTTTCAACAATTCGTGCCATCCTACACCTCTTCCTCTATTGGATTTCCATCTGCATCAAATTCACTTATAACATCCTCAACAGCATAAAGAAGACCAGTTCCTTCAACACTTATGATTACCTCATATTTATCATATTCAGCTACGTAAGTAATTGAAAGAACGCCAAATCCAGATATACTACTCAAAAGGCCATTATAACCTCTTTCATGAGTAATGCTTCCTAAATTTGTGCCTATCCATGTAGTTGATGTAATTGATTTTATTGGTTTAGAAACACTTGATTTACCATTATTAAACACAATTTCTTCTGTTAACGCTTCCGTATAAGTACCTCTATGCGAATATGACCCAACAGTAGTATCGAATGTGTAATCCAGATCTAATGGCGATGAATAAACTTTAATATTAAAAGGCTCTTTAACTGGCAAGCAATCGTAATCTTCATATAATTCGATCATGAGAGATTTATTTGGTTCGTTTGTTCCAGAACCATAACCAGTCACTTCAACCTTATTGTATCCTATTGGATTTTCAATTTGCTCATCAATTTGTACTATTTCATCAAGTTCAGTAAAAAGTTGAACTGCGGTAGCATTTGCCGAAATTACATAATTTTTATAATCCGCGATAAGATTACCATCAGGTTTACTCCTTAATCTACCACCAGGAACTTGGACAAGTTTGTTAATTATTTGAATCGGTGTCATGTTTAAAACTGTAAAGTTATCGGAATAAACTGGAAAATCATCAATAGTAAAATCGCATGTTACACCAGATCCAGATAGAACTGATGAAATAATTTGGCTTGCCATGAGATTGCCAGATTGCCATAAATTATCTGCATCTTGCTGGTCTACTATAGGCTCAGAGTATGGAGTATCAAGGGTAGCAGCTTTTGATCTGCCCCACACTGAAAATGATCTGCCTTCACTTTTCATACTAGTGGTACGTCTTTCAAGCAAAAACTTATACTCTACATCATTAATAATAATGGTAATTCTTTCTTGCCCCCAATTAGTATCTGGATTACATAAAGTTGAAAAAAGATTAATCGCAGTAGCAGAATCAAGTTCAGATGTAAAATTAATAGTTACGGTATTGACATAATCGTCCTCAGAAAAAGATAAATCAACACTTTCTATGTATTGATGAACTTTTTCATCATCAATCAAAATAGACACAGTGTAAGTTATCTCGTTATAGTAGGACATTATGTACAATCTCCACTTAAATCTTCGTAAGCAGTTATGACTACGGTTTCAGCAGCAGGCACATTTATAACATAAGATTTAAAAAGTGAAAGATATGTAATTTTAAGAACTCCATTAACAACCTCGCATGAATCACCGCACTCAGGGCTTCCAGAACATACATTGCATTTGAAAAATTTATATCCACTTGTATCAAATTGAAGCTGAGAAATAGGGCAAGGGGCTCTACCAATCCATTCATAACTCTCAAGAGTGTGGATTGGTTTAGAAGAACTTCCTTCTCCATCCGATATGGTGACATATTCAGTATATCTCACAAACCCATCATCAGCCTGATTACTCTCAATTGTTCCATAACTTATATCAACAGAAAAATCAAGAGAATATGGTGACGGAAAAAGCATTATATAAACAGGAGTATTTGGTGTAAAACAAGTATTTCCCCCATTCAAATCATCATCCAATTCCAATTGAATTGAATGTGCTCTTGCAGTATCAGTAACACAACTTGCCACAATTTCTACTGTTAAAGTTGCACTTGCTCTTGAATCTGCCATAGTTTTATCTCTTATTCAAACGTTATCTTGTATATCCTCGGTTTACCTTGGAGAACCCAACGCAATTTTTTATCAGCATCAATTTGATTAAATTCACGAATATTAAATCTAATCACTTGGTCAGATGCAACGTTTGCCAACATATGATGCGATAAAATTATATCGTTATCGATTTGTTGTCGTAATGGGATTAAAATAACATGATCAGTTTCAACCTTAATGTGGTATTTCAAGGCCACATCTTGCCATACTCTACTATCAATTATCCATCTGAATACGTGATCGTTAGTGACCATCGTATTCATCCCCCATTTCAGAATATTATCTGAAGCCATAAAAATCCCATACTTCAGAATCCAATCTTGTGAAATGAGGGGGCGCAACACCCACGGAATAATCCAATCTTGTTCTACAAGAATGCCCCAACGGAAAATAATATCTTTTTGGGCTTCATGCAAAATATTCCACCTCAGTATAGTGTCACTACCGACATCCAAACTGAGATTCCATTTTAATTCCCATAACCATTCTTCTTGGATGTTCCAAGGCAAGATAAAATCTTTCCCTAGATCCATTATCAAAAGCCATTTAATAATCGTATCACTATTTACTTGTGTTATAGGAGGATTCAAATTCCATGGGAGGATTATATCTCGCCCAATCCTTACTTGTTGGGCTCCAAGAACAAACATATTTGTCCATACTTCATTTGCACCAGTAGATGTAAGGACACCAGCGCTAGATACTCTGTAGTTAGTATAACCATCACCTTTCGGATCAGTATTATCCTGGCCAATTCGCCAACCACCACCATCACCGGCATTAAGCGGTAAAAATACTATCCAGTATTCTGTATTTGGTTGTAATAAAGGTCTATTGTTGATATCCCATGTCCAAAATTGAGTCTCGGTAGTTTGGTATGAGGTGTTCATCAGATCGCGGCCAACACCATTTGATCTTTGGCCAATTCTAGTGGTACTTGATTCTGCAAGATCAAGCGTCGCAGCAGAACCAATATGAAACTCACAATAAATATTACAATCACCACTGTTACAACCATATGGTGAAGTATAACCACCAGAACCGAGCGCAGCCAAACTTATTGCATATGAGTTTCCACTAGCGTTTGTAGGGGTCTTAAATTTAGCCGTAATACCCCATTCGGTAGTGTCTTCTGCAAAATTATAAAGAGCGTCATATTCATAACTATAATTTACCAATTCTTCAAGACTATTACTTTCAGCCTTTATATTGACGTAATAAATTCTTCCCGAACCAGAAGTTTCCCATCCACTTACTTCATTATACTTCAACGCTTGATCTGTCAATACCTGACTTGCAGCAGATGCATATGCAATGCGCCAACTATTGCTGTTATTAAGGGTACCAGTACGTTCAAAAACAACCCAATAAATAGTATCTTTTTGAAGAACGTAAGAACCATCAAACGTCCAAGTAGAGAGCGCATATGAATCTGGATCTATTGTGTCTGAAGTTGCTAATAAAGTTCCTGGTTCTAAATTAGTTGAATCATGCGAATAAAGTTTACAAACCACGCCATCCGTAGGCGTGCCAATTCTATCTAATCTTGATTCGACGCCAACTAAAACGGTTCCAGCAACCACGACTTCAAATGCAGCAGCAGCTTTTGAATATGTAGTTTGGCCAACAGCGTCATATGTTGTGTAAGAATCTGATACTGCATTATTCACTTGGTACAAAGTAACTTCATTGGCCATTTTTATACTCCAAAAAAAGTATTTTAGGGGGCGGTAAGCCCCCTAAAATTAGGCGCTTTCGCCACTTTGACGCAGAGTAGGATTATTATTACTATAACTTGCAGTTGACGCAGGTACAGTTTCTTTTACCCAAATCGCATGAGCAGCATGATGGGTATCAAACGTAACAGTCTCGCTACTTGACCAACTTCCCCCCCATGCGCTTGCATCAATAGCAAAGTATGTACCACCAGATGCATTTGATGGAGAAAATGGATCATCAGTTACCTGGCCACTTCCAACAGACCCTGTATTGGCACCGGCGCATGTGAACTGGGTAGCATTCGTAAACGTAATAGTCCAACTGTCTTCAACCGTACCGATATTGGCAACTGTAAGGTAAGTATTATCAAACGTTCCAGACGATGATGTTACAACGATATTATCAACAGAAGAAGTGGTATCGCCAAAATCAACAACGCCAGCGACAACCGTTCCTGCATTACCATAGGTATCATATGAATACTGTAACCCACTTTGCAAGGTAAGAGTAGCAGTATTGCTTGCCCAACTTACTGCGGTAACGTTAATGAATTCTTCATTAGTACCATCAGAAATCCAGCATAGTTGAGTGTTTGTTGCATCTGGCGTTCCAACACCGCTATTCGTCTCAAATAAAACTTCTATACTTGTCGAATCAGCAGATTCAGCAGTATTTAAACGGCCACACCCTAACCAATTTGTATAATCATCAGCTTGAGCTTGAGTATCCGTATTTGTTCCTGCTTTAACTTGGACATAATCACCGGCAGGGCTCTGAGTTTTCATCCAAGAACGATGATTATATAAGGTCTCATCACCAGAATCATGCAACTTACAATAAGCCTTTCGATACCGCGTAACACCAGCAGTCCGCTCAGCTTGTGTAACATTAGGGAAAAGGTTGTTAAGTACATTGGTTACAACCTCTGTAGTGCTCATTCGCCCACCATTTGTGGTGATGTTATTTACAACTGCACTACGATAAAGTTTTATTTCACTTGCAGAAATACTCATTTTTATTCCTCCACGGACCCCATTATAATTGACCATCTATACAACTTATATTCATTGACAATATCGAAGATCAGATGGTAGAAATTCGACAGTCTATGAATAAAAAGCATAACAATAAAATAATATGGTAAAGACTGCCACACAAAAAATTTTACACCAAAATACGTCATCGTTATAAAAAGCGATATCCATACGCTGAGGCAATATTTACAAGAAAAAAGATCATTAAAAAATTTGCTTTTTGCCTTTACCCACTCTCTGATTCCTCCAAAAATATCAGAATCGCCAATTAACTGAGTGGTAGCTTCAACTACTACTGGTAGAATCAATAAAATAAAAATAAATTCATTTCCCATTTCTATCTCCTACTGTTTAATAAATATACGACCACATGTTGAACATTTCCATCTATTAATATTATTTTTTTGTTTTTTCTTGCAACATCCAGCTTTAACTAATCTAGTTTTTTTGCAAAAGGCACAATATTCAGACTTGGTATCGTATGTTTTCATCTATATTTCTTCAAGTTCGATACTATAAGATATAGAATTTGCTTCATAAGTTTCACCATAATCCACAATAGCCATGGTATATTCTGGAACGTATAAGTAAACAGTTTCTCCATTAATTGTTTCAGTTGAAATATCCTCATGGACAGTTCTTGTCTGCTCGCCTCTTTCGGTGATCGGTATATAGTCAATTACTGTAAGATTGTATCTAGCAGCAACATATTTTTTAATTGTTTCAATATCACTCTGAGCTAATCCGCTGATACTCACTACTGCCTTATTACCAGTTTCTTGGGCAATCATCCCTTTGCCTATTGTCCTGGTGAACGTCGGTCCAATCCATTTCTTGCGTATTTGCTCTGGATTAACAGCAAAATTGTAGCCGCCAATGCTTATATTTGCTTCATACGACATGGTTATTCTCCATATATAAATTTAAAATTGATACATAACGACTGCATCTTCAAAACTATAAAAAGGAGCAGAGTCTTGTATCAATAATTCACCATCCATATAATATGAATTTGTGTTTATTCTCACGTCGTTGAATGGAAATATCATGCGATAATTTCCTTCGTTAATAGATACGCTATAATGTCTTTTAGTATTGCTCTCATACTGAATAATATGATCATACATTTCTTCAGCCCAAGTCAAAGTACCCCAAGTAGAAGCCCTACGTAAAAAATATTTTTGAGGTTTACCATTATATCCACTTACAGCTTTTAATGAATTGTTGTACTCTATATAAAATTGTCTAATTTCTTCTTCAACGTGCTCACTATAGACTTTTACATCAGTCAAATCCACAATAGAATTAGTATCAAAAAACGACAAATCGGATAAGCCAAGATTATTCGTTGAATCGGCACCAACAAATTCCATTGTCGCATTTATCGGGTCATACACCCTAAAATTAAATGACATTGAATCAAGAACTAATCCGGTATAACCAAATTGGTATGGCCCTCTATCAATTACTCCAGTAAGACTTATTCCTTGCTCAAAGAATCCACCTACTCGTTCGCGCATGGTCAAAACAATTGATCTTGATGCGTCAATTACAGTACCATAAACAAGATCCTTAATCCCGTGTTCTCTTGATACTGTACTTTCTGCTCCTCGCTCAAGTATAGTAAACGTACCGTTTAATGAAGTTCCCTTAATAAACTCCCCGTTTATTATAACACCATCTACACTATTAAAGTCACCAACATTGGTTTCATTAATGGAAAATGAAGATGTTGAATCTGAAGTAATTGACGCATCAAGATACCCTATAGCCATCCCCCAAGCATAATTTGACTTTCCAAGAAATTTATATCCAGAAATAACATTTCTTTGGCCAAGAAGACACCCTGTTAAATACGACCAAGCTTGATTATTCATCGTCAATTCAGCAATAACCTGACCGCTAACAGTTTCAAATCGACTATTTCTCTTTACTGCCCTTCCTTTTAGGGCCGCATCTTGAACTTCCCAATTCATATTTTTCTGAAGTCGCTCATTAGAAATATCAATAGTATATGACCGCCCAAAATTCGGAATTCCATAAGCACTTTCAATATCGAACGTGAGTATCATATATTATCCCAAACGAGTCATATTTTCTCTCTCAAGAGTGCGCCTAAGTTCATCAACAACAGAAGTTGCACCAGAAAGAGGATATTTATTTCGCTGACCATCAACAACTAATGTAAGTTCAAATTTAGATGTCGGCTCATTTGGCACCATAGATTCGGGGGCCATAGATGTTGCTCCACTAACGAGTCCACCAGTTTGATAATGGTGCTTTTCTCGCCTATATTCACCGGCCCGATCTATAGCATCCATGCCTCTTTTACTAATAACAAAACTGCCAGCAGGAAGAGAAGTCAATATATTATCTATCCCAGGAGGCCCAGAAAATCGCTGGATCGGGAAATTAGCTGGAACAGAATTCCCTTGGTTTATTGCTTTCAATGAAGGCAAATACTTATTCGTAATCGATGGAGGCACAAATCCTTCACCAGCCGTAACCTTTGCCAGAGTAGAATGTCTAAAAAATCCACCAAACTGAGCTTCGGGAAGATTACCAGTGTTAATCTGGGCTTCAGCCGATTGAACTCTAGCAAGAGCATCTGCTAACTCATCTGCTTTTTGAATTGATTCATCAAGTGTGTCGATAAAAGTGGTCATTTGGCTATTTACTTCCTTCAGATGTTCGACACTTTCAGAAAATGGCTTCCTTAGCCCCTCAGCAAGTTTAGGAAGATCAATATCATAAATGACCCTACCAATATCTTGAAGTATTGTATTATACTCTTTTAAAACTCTCTGAGATTCTTCTAACTTATCTTTTGTTTGCTGTTCTTTCTCTATTTGAATTTCAAGTCGTCTCTCATAAGAAGAACCCAGTTGTTCCTGCAATGCACGAATCCGGTCTGATGTTTCTTGATGTATCTGAAGAATATTTTGTTGATGTTCATACTCTCCTATTTCTTCTTGCTTAAGGGCAACCTCTGACATTTTGGCCCTGTCCTGAGCCTGCCGTTGCAATAACTTAATAGAATCCTCAATATACTTTTCTTCTCTTTGGGCGGCCTGCTCACGCACTTCAGCCGTTCTTCCAATATCAATGGCAATTTTACTTTGTTCATCAGCAAATCGCTGATTAAGTTCAAGAGTCTGACTAGTTGCAGTTAACCTCTGTTGAATTAATGGTAGCGATATAGCAAGAGCATTATTGGCTTTTTCTAGAGCCTTTGATTGTTGATCCTGTGCAGCATTAAGTTTTTCCCATACTGGAAGTAATTTTTCCTGCCCTGCACCTTCTGCATTAAGCTTCCAATATTCATCTCTAAGCTGCTTAATTTGAGGTTCAAGTTGATTTACTTGGTCAAGGAACTGACCAGCAGAAGTCGCTCCCAACCCCAATGAATCGCTTAATTGCATAAGTTGTGATGCATTTTCACTGCCAAGAGTTGAAATCGAAATCCTCAATTGATCGGTTTTGTAATTTGCATCAATAAGTTCTCTTGAGAATTGTGCAACAGAATCTTGCGCTTTTTTGAACCCTTCAGCAGCAGAATTTATTACTTCTTGAGTAAACTTACCAAACTGCTCCATAGTAACGGTAGTATTTTGCATATAAATTCTAAATGTTTGCACATTAGCATTTAATACATCAAGCTTACCTTGCTCACTCGCTTTTTCCAAATTTATACTCAGGAGTCTGGCCCCTTCACTAGCATCAATCAGCCCTTGTGAAACTTCTTCTCCTATAGTAAGAGCAGAAAAAACATTCGAAATAGCCTCTATTGAATTTGCAAGCAATTTATTTTGATCGTAAGCTTTTGAAATATTAGCTACATAATCTTTAAGTTCTTCCTGGTCAGACTCTATTTCACTACGCAAAGCAGCCTGAGCATCTTCAACTTCAAGGGTTTTATCAATCCACTTATCGATTACTTCAAAACCCATACGCCAATTTTCACCAAATAAAAACTCCCATAACGGGTCCTTGTTTTCTTGTTTGACCTTGCGAGATAATCCCAATACCTTTCCACTAGCCAAAACAAGTCTTTCTAACCAATTTACACTATCAGCAACATCTTGAATCATCGTTGCGAACATGCCAGAAAGAGTAGCTATAGATTTAATCAAACCACCACCACCAAGAGCGTCAACAACATTTACTATTGAATTCCACAATCTTCTGAATTGTACCTCTGGCGATGACCTAGCTACTTCTGCCATTATTTCTGCCACGCCTTTAGATTTTGTTCGTAATTCTTCAAGATTGCCAGTCAATTCATCACTATTCAACGCCAATATAGTAAAAGCATCGGCACCACGAGAAGTAAATCTAGTAAATGCTTGAGAAAGCCTGTCGGCTTTATCAGGCATATTTTCAAATTCTTTTCCTGCTCGTTGCAAAAACGAAACCAATGGGTCCATTTCAGCAGGATCAAAAGATGTTTTAAAAGCTTGTTTGACTAGTTCTGGTTGTTTGACTAAACTAGATAACATAATACGAAGTGAACGACCGGCCCGCCCAGATTTGATCATATGGTCTTCTAATGTGACCAATGTAGCCGTTAATTCATCAAGTCCAACACCAGCAGCTTTTGCAGCAGGAATTGAAAACTTCAACCCATCCCGCAATTCCATTAGCTCAGCCTGATGTTTATCAAATGCAGTGGCAAGCAGATCAGAAATTTTTGTCATCTTCTCGAACTCTGTAACATTGTCTCGCAGACCTTCTTTTACTGCCCTAGAAGAATCAGCAAAAACAATATTTCCTTCTGAAGTTCGATACATTGTGTCGCCAAAATTACTCATGAGTCCTGCAAGCAATTTTGTAGTATTTGTAACATCATCTTGAGCAGCATCAATCAAATTGAAAGCAGGGCCAAGACCTTCTATAGTTTGCTTCAAACTTAGACCGGCAGAAAGCAATTGATATTCTGCCTCAGCCACGTCAGCCGCCGATCTTCCGGTTCGAGCCATTTGGTTTGTCATTTCGTCATATGCAATTGTATTTGCAATGGCTCTTTGATTTTCATTTTCAAATGCAGTAGCAACTAGACGTGAAACCTTCACATATTCATTCTGTCTATTTATTAAATCCTGAAATAATTTAACAACTGTTCCAATTGTAGCACCAATTAATGCAAAACCTGCCAACCACGTTACGTTATTGGCCACCATTTTACCAAAGCCCTCAGCGGATACACGAGCAGAATTACCAAGTCCTTTAATGAAACCATTCAAAAGGCCAGCTTTGGCACTAGCATTTTCCATCGAAGCAGCCGATTCGTCAATTACCGTATTATAGTATACAACATCCTTTGAGGCATTTTTGATAGCCTTACCTGTAGAATCATATGCGGCCCGTATTTTTCTGAGCCCACCATCGGCTTGCTTTATTTTAGTATTATGAATTTCAACTGCCTTTGAAAGATCGCTCCATCCTCTTGGTGAGGCAGGAGCAGCACCAGTATTCAAAGCATGAATAGATGCATTCAGCGAATCAATTTGCGTCTTGACAGAATTGATTGCCTGACTCGCTTTATTGATGGCCCTAATTTGAAGAATAAGATCTCTTGTTAATGCCATTTATATGTTTCCCAAAATGCAAAAAAGCAGGGCTAACGCCTTCTTACTGCTTTTGACGTTAAAGAACCCTGCTTTGATTGTGCGCTTTGCTGGTTATGCTTGGGAACTAATTCTTCCCTCGCTTCACCTTGTTCATATAAGACAAATTCTCTAAGTGCGCTATACCAACTTGTCTCATCGAACAACGAGCATCCAGAAGGTGTAATCCCAACTTTTTCAGACCAATTTACCAGTTTTACGAGATACAGAGCCTCTGGATCTATTTCATTTAACGGGCATTGAAACAGCCTATACGATTTACCAAGTACAAATTCGAATGGCATCCTAAGAACCATTCGACATTTAGGACATAACATTTTACCAGTGTCTTCACTGATATCCGCTTCGCCGTACTTAATCGTACCATGAGAGGTGCAAAAGCCATCCAAATTTCCTTCACAATTCCTCTTCTTATCAAGCCCTTTGCTCTTGCAAAATTCGCAATCCCAAGTATCAGGATTCTCTTTGAGTCTGAGGAAAGCAGCCCAACGGATAGCAAGTCTTAGGGCTGCTTTTCGTCTTCCCCCAACTCAGCCTCTCCACGTATTTCATCGGATAATTCCTGCCGAATTGATGCTGGAATTTTATCCAGATTTCGGTCCATTATCCGATCTCTTCCTTCTTCAGTTTTTTCGATTGCAGGGTCTTCCCATGCAACATCAGTTCCGTCTTCATATTTGAAATTTCTCCATCCAACAAGCCCCTTGCGGAGATGGAGAATGACCTGTGTACCAGTCAAAAATTGTTCTTTGCGTTGTTTGCCAACGCCTTCACTTCGGAAAAGATTATTTTGGATATCTGCCGATTCTTTAGAGGAAAGCGGACGTAGCAACCAAATTACCTGTGATTCTTTAGATTCACCTCTTTGGCACTTTGCTACATATTCTACTACTGATCCTGCCTTAACTCCAAAAAGTTTAACCATGTTATCTCTCCTTCTACATTAGTTGCCACATTTAACCTATTGATTTACTTACATTTTTTATATATCTTTGCTTCTTACCTTTGCGCATATCTTAGCATACTCATGCGCAATTTGTCAAGCCACTCTTTAAAAAAGGTATTGGGGGCCGAAGCCCCCATAACCTAACAAATATTATAAATAGGCAAGACTATTAACGATTGTCAACCTCAATTCAGGAATATTATTAACATCGTCATACATAGCAACATAAGGCATATCGACTGTAATAATACCCTCATCGGCAATCGTAGGTGTGGTACCATTAAACTCAATATTTGGTTGACGAATTGCTAAAGAATATTGAGTCAAACTATTACCCAGGATAGTATCAGAGATGTAGGTATCAGACGTAAACGTCATGACAAGATTTCCTGCCGTTCCATTAACAAATCTCCGATACAAATCAAGGTTATCAAACTCAACATTCACTGAACCTTCAACTGATCGCTTTTGCTCAGGAAGAGAAGCCCTTGTCCTATAACCAAGATGATATTTCTCACCATACAGATTGTTATTGAGAGTACAATTCCAACCCATAATAGGCTGAGAAGAACCATCAACAGTAAGTGCTCCATCAAATCCAGCAAACGGATCAAGAGTTGGATATGAAGCAGATTCAGCGAGTTTAAATGAACTAATCGTCCATTGATCACCAGACTGCAAAGCAGTATTATCAGGGAAGAAAATTGTGAATTTCGTATCAACATTACTAGCTACACGGACTTCTGTTGCGAGGGTGGAAGACGTAGTATAGGTATCACCCCAAGTAGAACCAGCATCATCAGAAAATCGAATGGTAGCCGTTCCAGGAATACCCGAACTTACGATCTCGCAAAGAATTTCTTTTGCAATGCCTTCATCACTTGTGTAATAATCACCCCACGTAACAGGTTCCGATACAACATCTGTGATATCAAAATTAAAATTCACAGGAGTTGTAACCTTAATACTCGTTGGGCCAGAAGATTCCAAATAGCTAGAATCAGAATCCAAGCTACAATAATCTGCAATTGTGCAAACTATATAGCTCAAACTATTAAGATACGAAACCAATCCACCAACAGTATGAACTGGATAAACTATACCAGTAGCAGGATCTATGTAAGGAACACTTATGTCAAGAACCAAATCTTCACTGGAAGTAGAACTATCGATTGTAACTTCATGATTTGTTTTATCAACTCTAAACGTACAAGTCGCGCCCTCTCCATTATAACGAATACTGAAGGCATTTTTCTTGTTTCCAGTGTTTCCAGAAGCAGGAATTGCTCTACTTGCAGTAGTTGCGCCTTTCGACATAACTCCAAAAGTTCCTTGAAGGATCTCACCAGTATCGGCAGTCAAAACAAGTGTATTCATCTTACACCCAGAATAGGTGAAAGCTGCTACATCTCTACCAACTTCAAGCGTAAGACCTTGCGGAAGAGTAGGTGATGCATCAATCACATGCTGATAGACACAAAAGCCCAAGCAAACAAAAAAGTCTTTAGTGCCAGACGAATTTTTAATCACCTCAACCGCAGTAACACCATCCAACTTATTCGAATTATCTGTTCCAACAGAATAATCATTAGCATGAATAGTCGTAGAATCACCACCTGCTTGATAGCTCGTGACAGAATAAGCCTTGAGACCCGTACCTGTAGTATTAATTACATTCATCAATTCTTGGATAGTGTCAGCAGTTGAATCAGATAAACTCTGGTTAAAATTACCGGCTGTCCCGCCAGTAAATACAACGGCAAAATTAGTGGCCAGCCCTGCCGATTCTGTAATTGTCAGCAACGCGCTTGTAGCAGTTGCGTCAATAACCTTTAAGACAAAAGCATGGTCTAACCGCGTTGTCACCACTGAGCCTAGAGCATGTTTGAAAAGTTTGTCAAGACCCAAAGCGGAGACTTCAACGTTAACATCTCCACCTGCTGATTCAACACCGGGAATCCTTTTGTGGACAGCACGATCAGGTCTAAGAGAACCAGATATCAACGAACCAAGTTCACTAACGATACCCTCATCAAGCATTTCAACAAAATTCGTTGGTATCGGCTGTTTAGACCCCCAAGAACCTTCCTTGGCAAATCCTATTTGACCTCGTTCTCCAACAGCAGGGTTTACAGCAGCCATATTAAATTACCTCCTGAAAAATCTTAATCAATAGCTGTAACCGTATACAATTTGGTTAGCCTTAATCGTACAACACCTCCCGCCATGACTTTATTTTCAAATCGCCTTGGGAGGTACTCAGTGCCAAGAACTTCAGTACCGAGTTTATTCACAAAACCATTGCATGTAGTATGTTTCATAAACATCTTTGTAATCTTCCACAATATATCCTGGACATCTTTCTTTCTAACATTAGCATCTAATTCTTCATGATAATACCACACGGCAACAGTAATGTACAGGTTATACCTATGTTGTTGAAAACCAGAAATTGCCCTACCTTCTCTTGAAGCTTCAACGCCTTCTATATCGATGGAGACAGTATTACTTGTCGGGACTCTAATATCTTCTGTGTATATTTTGCTTAATCGAAGCCCACACTCAGAAAATTGATATAGATTAAATATCTCTTCAATATTTGCTATTGCATTATCTAAGACATTCCCTTTATCTCCTAAATCGATATTTCGTACCATATCGCCCTCTTACGTTAGTGTATCAAGATAACTTCTAATATATGCAGCAAGTTCTCCAAGTACCATTTCCGCTTCAACATCTGATAATCCAATAAGATCGTCGCCAAGTTTTTTTAACCAATCATCAAACCTTCTTGGATATCCGTGACTATTCCAAAATACATCTGCATCAACACCATATACATATACGAAATCACGTTGGCTATGCAATTCAACTCTATCAATTGAACCAGGACCGCCAGTTGTGAGAACAGCTTTAAGATTACCGGTTTTAACTCCAACTGGTAATCCTTTCTCATCCTTCCAGCGTTTATAACTAGGACCATATGCATTTCGATGACGTTCAAAATCTCTAAATTTACCTTGATAAACTTTCTTTAATATTGGACTCAATCTTTCCAAGGGCTCTCTAAGCATCATAAGACTTGTATCAAGCTGGTCAAGGCTCTTAAAAAGTTTATCAATATTGGAATCGATTCTTATCTGAATCATCTAATTCCTCTTGTACTCATGATCATCTGTAATATCACCGGCCTGACTGACATCCATTTCACCAGTATAATTTTGAGTATCCAACCCTTCAATACCAAGGTCCTTAAATAATACCTCTCTAGAACGCCATCTAGCAACTCCTGTGAAACCTTCTTTTTGATACCATAATATAAAATCGTCTATCGCCTTTTCAGCACGTTTGAGCCATTCATAAACAGGGGATTCATTGTCAATATCCTCGCCTGCGAGAACAGATGAAAATACGTCATAAGCTGAAAGGCGGATAGCAGCAAATTGTAATCCACCAGGGATATCAACTGCATAATCAATTTCCCATGGTATATTGGTTGAATCTCCGAACACTACGCCAAGTCTATTGTTTATATAATTTGTAGCGTCATCAATAAAACCTTCAAGATCGTCATTACTTATGTTTGAATTACTAATAAAATAAACAACATCACCAGACTGTGCAATTCCTGTCCATTCACTCGATGCTATAGTAAAGTAAGCACAAGAAAAATCACTATCCCTGGTACCTGCTCCAAGATTCCCAGTAATCTCACCAACAACGTCAAAAGAAGTCGCGTCAGAAAAAGTTATATCAAAACGCTCATCACCAACATAGGAATCAAGGAAATCAACAGAACCAAGCCGTATTGAACCGGTGTTGGCAGAATTGTACGACAACTCACGATACGACTCAGAAGTTTTTACCTTCTTTGTTGCCGTTCGCAAAAGTCTCTTAACTTGCGTTGCGGTACAATACGCTCGTGCCATCTGAACAACCTCCTGTTTATTTTTAATAGGAGGTTACCTAGGACCTATAAGCCTAACAAAACCATGCCTAGCTTCTAATCTTGCTATGCTTTTCGGAAGGTCAATCTCATCACCAATTTCTGGTCTGATATATTCCTTCCCATTCCAAATTTTCAGATCCTGTTTTGCCACGATACATAAAAATATAGGCTCTTTATTTTCCATGGCAACCTCCTACAAATGTTGTTCAGATAGCTTAGGCTTTTGTAATTGTCTGCCAGTTGGTTCCATCAACTGAAAACTTAATGTTTCCAGAATTATCAACATAAAGACGACCAATCGAGGCAGCAGGGGCAGAAGACTGAAAATCAAAGTCTATCCATTTCTTAACAATGATTTTGCCAATTAAACTTTTGCCCCACAGATAACGACCCGAACTTCTTGCCATCACTATCTCCCTTATCGAAAGACCATTGGCGTGTTATATAACGCCAAATTAGGGGGATCTTGGGCGATCCCCCTAATGGCAGGTCTATCTATGATAAATTATGTTGGACCATGATTATGCATTTTTGCAGTTAGTAAAAATATACCCTGCACCAAGGTTCATGATCTTAGGTGTATAAACCTTATTTACTTTAATAAACTCACCCTGACGGTCATCATCCCTCCAGCGTGCAACCTTCTGATTAGAAGAGACGAAAGTGCGTCCGAGGTTCATAGGAGAACCAGCATCAACAAACGCACAAACCGCATTATCACTGATCACATAGCCGTAGCTCGCAGTAACACCTTCATCAGCCGAGTTGTAAAGTGCATCAGCATACACAACCGTCATATTTCGAAGCGTTTCTGGAAGCGCATCACCAGAGACCAGCTTATCACTACGGTACTTAAGAACTTCCATCACTGCATCGTCACGGGCAACAGCTTCAGCAACCTCAGTATTAAAAGCAATTAAGTTGGGTCTCTTACCAATAGCAAGAGAAATTGCCTTAATTGCGGTAGAAAGATCACCGAGGATATCGGGATTGGTTCCATCAACCCAAGCAGTCGTTGCATCAAGAACAGTGCGATAACCAGCCTGATTTAACCCAGACGTTCCACAGAGCAAAGTCCAAATATCGAGTTCTTCAGACAGAAGAATTTTTTCGGTAAGAAATTTGGTAGTGTCCATCTTGGGCTGAACCGGAGCATCAGCATAGGAAACTGCCCTATCAGTTACGATATCTTTAATGGCTCGCTCAAAACAAGAATACGTACCCTCGTTATAAGCCATCGTAACTTCTTCGGTCGAAGCACCATCTGCCTTCTTGGGAGCGCCCTTGAAGAATCCGGTTCTTTCAAAAATCCTATACTTGCCAGTTTCCTTCTGGACAGACATCTCAGGAAGGAAAAGCTTTCCAACAAATTCGTTGTTGGTGTACCTTACGGAAAGACCCGTAAGAACACTATCATTATGGATATAACCTTTGAGTACACTATACATGCTGATTCCTCCTTATGCGTTCGAGACGATTCCAGGCCATCCACAAATGACCGGAACGAGTTCACCGGCAGCATCAGCCGTATCCAGTGCGATACCAAGTGCGCCATGGAGGGTTGTTCCATCAGCATATGCCTGTGACGTACAAGAACCCGCAGTCGCTGTAGAAGCAGTAACAAGCTGCCCGCGAGTAATACCACCACTATCACTAATTACCAACTTAATAGGCCCAAAGACCAATATCGGTAAAAGATCACCACTATCAGCATCTTCCAACGCAATAGCACAAATTAACGTGGTCTGCGTTGTGGTATGCGTTTTCATCTGAGGATAAGCAGTTCCAAGCTCCAGAGTCTGATTCTTAGAAATAGCACCCTCTGCAATACAAGAGGCAACATGTCCAAAAAGGATGTCGCCTTTGGAGAATTCAGGATTAGCCTGTGCCATGTTTATGTTCCTCCTTAGATCTTCTTATCAACAGACAGTTTGAGCAACATATCGGCATAAGAGATCTTAGCTTCATCAGCCAGCTTTTGGATTTTTTCTGCGGTATAATCGCCAGTTGGCTCACCGTTCTCAGTCTCTTCTCCCATACTCACTTTGAAATCATCAGGAATAGAGGCAACAATTTTTTCGATAACACTCTTAAGATCGAACTCAACATTCTTTTTGTTGTCACCTTCGCCCTCAGAAAGTGTAACAACTTTTTCATTCGAGCCAGCAACGAGAATAGCCTTAATTACTTCAACGGTAGCAGGCCAAATTCCCTGATCGCTGAGCCCCTTGCAAAAAACCTCGACACCAGCCTTGCGGAGTTCTTCCTGATGAGTCCTTACCTGAACATCAAGGGCGTCCTTATCCTTGATGGCATTACTAAGAGACTCGGAAAGACTCTTTTTTTCCTCTTCTGCTTTTGCAAGAGCAGCATTAGCTTCTTCGAGTTTCTTTGCAACCTCTTCGTCATTCTTCATAGTCTCATCAAGTTTGGCTTCCAAAGATTTGATTTGTTCACCAACAGTGGAGAACGCTTTCTGAATCTCTTCCTTAGAATCTGCTTTCTCAATGAGTCCATTTAATTCCTGGCGAAGATCAGCAATAGCTTTTTGAAGTTCCTGTGCGGTCACATCGACCTCCTTTTGTGATTTAGACTCTTCGACTGGGATGAACATCTCTTCTTTGTCTTCTGACATGAGAGTTGGTGCCATCCCCTTGATAAACGGTCGGTTAGTCAACCCACCTCCAAGAATAGTAGGTCCGTAGCTCTTACCAGTTTCTAGATCTTTATAATTGTCTACGTATTCCGTACTAAAATAAATAAATTCCTTGTCCTTTAGCGATTCTGCACCACGCCTTGTAAGTTCCACATCGGCCCACAGACCATCGCCTTCAGTGAAAAGACTCTTTAACCATGCAGCAGCACCCCAATCCGGTCTGTGCTTGAAATCATAAGCAATATGTTCCTGCGGGATCTTTTCATTGAAGTTTTTGATAAAAGACTCGAAAGTCTTATCATCAAACTTGATTTTACCATACTGAGGATGTTGAAAAGCCCCATGCCTCAATACTTGGATCTTAATAGTTTTTCTTTCTTCTTGGTCTTCAAGCTTTACTTCATTTGGTGAAGTAGTTTTAAAAAATACATTGGGCATGCTAAACTCACGATCATAAATATCACCAAAATCAGCATCTTCACCGGCCTTTTTTTTAAGACATCGATCATGATATGGTTTGATCCGTGAAATCAACCAATCAGGGGCTTCCTGGCCAGATCTGGCGCCATGAGCCATTTTCCATGCAGCCATTACACCAGCACAATTTACTGACCCATCAGGATTCCGATAAGGGTATTTTTTCTGCTCAGGCCAGAAAAAATGGCTCTTCGGAACGTCTTTCCTTGAAGTAGGTGCATTCCAAACTTCAAGCATATTTATCTCTGTTTCACTATCTTCAGAAACCTCTGCAAAATATGCAAGTTCTTCTTCATCTAGCAATTCAAGGTCTTCCAGGCTAAGCTTTTCAAAGATCTCTTCTAGCCAACCCTTTTTATCGGCTTCCTGCGGAGTGATACCATGTTTTTTCATGAAATTGGCAGTACAAATAGCGTAAGCCCTATCTTCAGACTTACCGCTTTTTTTAATACCTTCAACGCAATCACGCCACTCTTTTGGCATCAGTACCTCCTCACGCAAGCATGACACCTATCAAAAAAAACGATAACTGCCTTATAGCATACTTAAATAGGTTTGTCAAGCTTTTTTTGTAATTCCTTAATCATATAAACGCCTTAAATGGATCAATGAACACTAATTCTAAAGATTGTGGTATTGGTCTTCGTTTTATGAATGCATTTTGCTTTATTGCGTCTTGAACTGTTTTAACACTACTGCTACCACCACTTGCACCAATTGTCTGATATTTATTTATAGCAATTTCAATATGATATGCAGTCCCGTTGCGCATAAAAAAAACCAAACATCCCTCATATGGTGTTGGGACTACATACTTTTCAAACAATTTCCTAAGTCCATCAGCGGTATAATCAGCCTTTCTAGCAATTAATCCAATAGATTTAAGGACTTCCACGGATAGACCACTGCAATCAAACCCTGAAAAATCATCTCCCCCCCAAATATAGGGCGTTCCTTCAAAATGCTTCAAATATTCAAT
>Ga0233422_10000455_pt1 | contig 20756 bp, 17 predicted proteins | sample Watercolumn_Mata_2_FD_182724 | JGI IMG/M metagenome (GOLD analysis project Ga0233422, IMG submission 182724) | Freshwater microbial communities from Lake Matano, South Sulawesi, Indonesia - Watercolumn_Matano_2014_110_MG | ecosystem: Environmental > Aquatic > Freshwater > Lake | place...
ATGTCAGACTTCGGACATCAGATAAAAAAACTGATCCGAAATCCGAAATCCGAAATCCGAAATCTGGAAGTGAGCCTCAAACCATGGAAGATCTTCTTGCCTTGGGGGGTTTTTCTCCCAAAGGCTACAAACGGGGAGACATGGTTACTGGCCGCATCACTTCCATTTCCGGCAAAGAAGTTTTAATTGATATTGGCGGGAAAATGGAGGGTGTGGTCGGGGATAAAGAGTGGGACAGTGTGCGGGATTTTGTGGCTAAACTAAAAGTGGGGGATAAAATTCCCGTAACTATTATCTCGCCAGAGACTGATCGCGGGCAAATGGTTTTGTCCATTCGCCGGGCCGGGGCCAAATTTCGCTGGCAAAAAGCCCAAGACCTTCTAAAATCCGGCGAAGTAGTTTCTGTCCGCGGGGTAGAAACCAACAAGGGCGGGTTACTGGTAGAATTTGAAGGCGTGCGCGGGTTTATTCCGGGATCGCAACTTTCCCCCGAACTTCAAGGGGATACTGCCAAGTTAATTAACAGGGTTTTGCAAGCTAAAGTTATTGAGGTAGATCAAACTCAAAACCGGTTAATTTTTAGTCAAAAAGCAGTGGCGGGAGCGGCGGATTTAGCCAAAAAACTGGAAGAAGTCAAGAAAAAAACCAAGATTGGGGAAAAGTATCACGGCAAAGTGTCTGCCGTTATGCCCTACGGCATTTTTGTTAATTTAGAAAACGGGACGGACGGTCTGGTTCACATCTCCGAAATTTCTTGGACGAAAGTAGAAAACCTGACCGAACTTTTTAAAGTGGGAGACAAAGTGGAGGTTTTAGTTCTTGGAGTTTCCGAAACCGACGCCAAATTAAATTTATCCTTAAAACAATTGCAACCCGATCCCTGGCTAGATTTAGCCAAAAAGTATTCTGCTGATCAGGAAATTAAGGGCAAGGTGACGCGGGTTTCTAATTATGGTGTTTTTGTACAATTAGAAGAAGGAGTAGAGGGTCTGATTCACATTTCCAAAGTTCCCGCCGAGTCTGACTATAAAGTAGGAGATAAAGTTTCCTGCACCATTGAATCCATTGACAGCGTAGCCCACCGGATTTCTCTAATTCCGGTCCTTACAGCTAAACCAATTGGATACAAATAGTCCAAATTCTCTAATAATTTCAACTAATTTCAACGAAAATTTACCTAGTTTATGCTATAGCAGAAGTAAGGTAATTAGCTTCAAGAGAGGTGGTCTCTTGAAGGTAAAGCTAGGGAAAAAGGTAGCCTTGATTTCTGATGGTTAAAATAGTTTCGCCGGTGACGCCGCAGGCTTTAATCTTGCTTTTTAGCCGGTGGACCAGTTGAGTAATGGCCCACAACGAAAAATCTTTTTGGCCCCAAACATGGGAAAAAATTTCATCATGACTGACAATTTTTTCGCGGTTTTGAAGAAAAAAGTTTAAGAGTTTAAGTTCCTGACGGGATAAATGCCGGCGGGCGAGTTTGGTTCCTAAATACAAATTGCCGCTCACGGTTTTAATTTGACTTTGCGGCCCAAAGCCTAGTTTTTGCAGATATTTTTTACTCTCCAAAACGTCCTTTGGCCCAGCCCAAATTTCTTTTGGTTTGCTTCCGAAAATTTTTGCCAGTTGGGTTTCGTAAAGCAGAAAATTGACAATCTCCTGTTTTTCGCTCCACTTTTTCATCCCAAAATCCGGGTTTTGCACAATTAACATTATGGCCAGTAAATTCCAGGCAATATCAGACACCGGCCGATCGTTGCGCAAACTCATGCCAACATGGATTTTGCCTTTGACAATTTTTGAAGAAAAACTGCCGGCCGTGCCGTAAGGAGTCAGCAGACAGGAGATAGAGTTAATTTTAGGAATAATTTGGGAAAACAAATTCATCTTTTGGACTTCAGCCCAGAATTTTGGTTCAAGAAAACGTCAGCTTCGCAGGAGGACCTCTTGCGAGGCAAGGGGAGTTCTTAAAGAAATTTTTGAAAGAATTTCTTCCCGGGCAGTTTTAGGAAACTCGTCTACAAAACTTTCGCCCTTAAACCGTTTAATAGCTCGCCAGAATTTACGGGAGTAGGTTAAATTCGGAAAGTAAATGCCGTCGCGCAGTTTGGTTTGGCGGGGCAAAACCGCGTACTGGTAACGGGAAAAATAACCCAAGGACAATTCTTTGGCCAGAAAACAAACTAAATTGGCTTGGTTGACAAGTGAGTTTTCGAACTTAATTTTTATCATTTTCGCGTCAAGCAAGAAAAGCTATGGGGATTATACTACAAAATATGGAAAAACAACGAAAATGGTCGGCAGTGGATTTTGCTATCCACGAAGCGTGGTTTAATTATGTGTATAGTCACAAAGATCCTGGTTATAAAAAAGTCAGCGAGTTTCACTTTCCTTGCACTCAAGGTCCCGGAGAAACCTTAGTTACTTTGGCAAACGGGATTACTCTTGCCTACAGTGACGCTAGGCTCAATGAACAAACCGATCCGTGGGTAACTAGGTACATGCAACCAGTCACGATTTCGATTCCAGATGTTGGATCCAAAAGAATTTATTTAGAGGTGAAACATTATTGCCGTATTGAAAATTGCTGTCAGAAGAAAAGATTTTAGCTTGGCCCGTGAGGCGGTTAAGCATATAACTCATTTTCTGTACTAGTGATAGCTTCAAGAGACCACCCCATTTCCACCTTAGTGTACCTTCAAGACCTTCAAGAGACCTTCAAGAGAGGTGGTCTCTTGAAGGTAAACCAGCGGTGATCAATTTTACCTAGTTTATGCTATAGCAGAAGTAAGGTAATTTTTTAGGCGCAGAGTTGTTTACGCGAGGCTTTAAAGTCTCAAAGTCTTTTTGGGGTTTGGAAATTTTGTGGTAAACTTCTTTTGTGAACAAGAATTCTGCCAATAAAACTTCCTCGGTCTTTGTGTGCCAACAATGTGGCTATCAGAGTCCCCAGTTTTTGGGGAAATGCCCAAACTGTGAGAGCTGGAATAGCCTGGTAGAGACCGTAAGCGAAAGTAGAAAGCAGAAAGTAGAAAGCAGAAAGGGAGAAACGAAACCAATTAAACTTTCAGAAATAAAAGCCACCCAAACCAACCGGATTTCCACGGGAATTTCAGAATTAGATTTAGTTTTAGGCGGGGGGTTAGTGCCGGGAATGGCGGTTCTACTTTCGGGGGAACCGGGGATTGGGAAATCTACATTGCTTTTACAGCTAGCGGCCAATTGGTCTAATTTGTCAAATTTGTCCAATTTGGTCTTGTATGTTGCCGGGGAAGAGAGCGCGAGTCAAATAAAAATAAGGGCGCAGCGGTTAGGAATTAGCGGTGAGCGGTTAGTGATTTTAGAAACGACGGATGTTGATGAGATAAATGATCAATTATCAATGATCAATGCTCAATTCATTATAGTAGATTCTATTCAAACTCTCACCACTACAGATTTAGCCGGGACGGCCGGGTCGGTGGGCCAAGTGCGAGAGTGCGCTTCTCGGCTTATTTTAGCCGCAAAGCAAGCAGGGATACCTTTGTTTTTGGTGGGGCATGTGACCAAGGATGGGGCGATTGCCGGCCCCAAGGTTTTAGAACACGCGGTGGACACCATTTTAAATTTGGAAGGGGAAAAGTTCACCCCGCTACGGTTACTTAGAACTTCTAAAAATAGGTTTGGACCCACGGATGAGGTGGGAGTTTTTGAAATGGGAGACGCCGGTCTAAAACCGGCGGATTTGTCTAATTTATCAAATTGGTCAAATTTGTCTAATTTGCCAGGGTCGTGCTTGACTATCACAATGGAAGGCACGCGGCCAATGTTGGCGGAAATCCAAGCGTTAGTAACCTCTACTTTAATGCCAAATCCCCGAAGAGTAGCCTCGGGGGTCAACTATAACAGACTGCAAACAATTGTGGCAATTTTGCAAAAAAGGTTGAATTTACCGCTTTATAAAGAAGATATTTATGTTTCCGTTTCGGGGGGCTTAAAAATAGAAGAGCCGGCGGCGGATTTGGCTATTGCGCTAGCTATTTTATCTTCGTATAAGAACAAAGCCGTTCCTGAAAAATCTGTAGCCATCGGGGAGTTAGACTTGTTAGGGAATGTTCGGGTGGTTAATTCGCAAGAAAGAAGAGTGAAAGAGGCGAGGAAGTTGGGATTTAAAAATATTTTGATCTCAATTAGCCTTCAATAACACCAATAATCCAATCATCCAAATCCAATGAACACCAATTCCCAATTCCCAATTCCCAAATTTGGTCATTGGTAGTATTGGTCATTGGATATTGGAGTTGGGATTTGGATTATTGATAATTCTGTCCCCAACTTATCCCCATAACTTAGCGGTTAGCAGTTAGCGGTTAGCAGATAGTATTGACGCCCTCTCCTTCTTAATGAAACTATAAGCTAGCAGGTCAAAAAACTATCGGTCTTGACAAATGGGAAGGGAGTGTTATAGTCAGAACAAATGGAATTCTTAAGAGGGCGCGAGGTCTTACCCGAAGCGGGAATGATGAAGATGGCGGCCGTTATAGTGGTTTTATTGGGGACGGTGGCAGTTTTGTCTCAATGTTTTCCGCCTGGGGCAAAATAATAATATGAGTTCCAAAGCCAACATTTTAAAAAAATTTCGCCGGTGGATGAGGAAGTTTGAAGTTGATCGGCCGGCAGTTCAACTGGCGCAAAATCCGCTGTCAGTGCAAGTAGGGAAATTATTAAAAGAACGAGGCAGTGAGTTAATTACCATGACAACGCTTTAACGAGCGGTTAGCAGTTAGAGGTTAGAGATTAGGAAAGAGTATAAAGGAGCTAGCACCAAAAAATCCCCTCACGGGGACTTGGTAGATCAAACAAATTTACTAAAAGATCGGATTGATAACCTTACAGGGAGTATACATTACTAATGATGATTTGTCAACTAGCAAATATGACATTTGGCATGGACTCGCCGGGAGTTGAAATTTTTCCTGCCGAGCCCATGTTGAAACTAGTATAACACAAAAAAAGCATCACTTCCGCAGCCTGAGATCTCGAAAAGTGATGCCTTTTGGCAAACGCCCTCCGCCCCCGAGCATTCGGGGCCAAAGACGCTTGACAACAAGCTAGCATATTTGTGTAAAGCTTGTCAAATAATTTTTCACGCACGGAGTCTAATAATTAGATCGAGATAGCAGGCTGTGAGTAGACAGCCTTTTTTGGTAATCTGGGTGGGGTTTCGGGATTTGGGCAGGGTTCCGAGATCCCACTTAGATTATCAAACCCAAGATAAAGGTATGATTGACATATCCTGTAGTTAATATTAAAATGTTACCAACCCTGAGATGGTAAAGAAATATTTGTTCGTTTTGAGTTTCGTCGCGATTTTGGGCTTTCTTAGTTCCGCCTTTCCAGTTTTTGCGACTGTTACTTGCACTACTCAGTATGGTGGTGGTCAGACCTGTGTATCCACGGGCCAGCTTCTTGTAAATAAAAAAGTTTTTAATCCAGAAACTTCTCAAATGGTAGACAATTTGACACTAAATGATCATCTGTTTGTTGTTGGCGACGAGATAACTTATAGCGTCGAAGTAAAGAATGTTGGCGACTACACCCTAAATAATGTTAATTTTACCGATACTTTACCCGCCATTTTGACATGGACGAGCGGGGAACTAAACTCTAAAATTAACTCTCTCACACCCGGTCAAATAAGAACATTTACTCTGAAAGCAACAGTAAATAAGAATGGGGTGGGTTGTGTTTTAAACACGGCTAAAGCTGAAACAAACGGCGCGTCTGATTCAGACACGGCCCAGATTTGTATTAAAAGTGCGGCTCCAAAAGAAATACCCAAAGCCGGGCCGGAGTTGATCTTTTTAGCCATACCGTTTAGTGCCATTGGGTATTATTTAAGAAAAATAAAAAAGTAAAAACTCTCCTGCGTTCGTGTTTGTGTCATGCACTACGTGTATGCCCACAAGCACTTACTGCGGCAGAGTTCAAGAAACTGTAATTTTTCATTACATTCAAAAACAGTTTCTAGAAGGGGGTGAAAAGTTAAATGAGTAAAATAAAGAACACGATTGAAATTGGGAATCATACAGTTAAACTTTGGGACCCCGAATTTGATAGAAGAGTTGCAAAAGCGGCTCGTAAACATGGGGTAAAAGTTTTAGTTGGGGGGCTTTTGATGACTACAGGTTGTGTGGGAATAAGTTCAGATAATGCTCAGGCAACAGCGGCAGCTGCGAGGCAAACTGGGGTTGCTGAAGGGTTAAGGCTTGCGGCGCCGACGGCGGTTCCAGCAACGCCAACTACTGATCGATTAGCCACTTTGGAGGCATTGGTTAAAACACCACAGGTTATTGTGGTTACTGCTACTCCAGAAGCTAGGGTTACGGCTAGACCAGCAGTTGCGCCAACATTTGCGCCGGCAACAGCACCAGCGGTGGTTCCAAGTACTCCGACGATTCCTGCAAGGCAACCCTTTTCTTGTGATTTTGTGGTTGACGAGACCCTTTCGAGACAGGTCGTTTTTGAAGGGTTTCCCGTTAAGGCCGTCAAGGGTTTAACTACGGACAATGCCCAGCAAGTGAATTTCTTTAAGGCTGCGGATTGGAACAAGAACGCGGCTTTAAATTTAGGTTTTGCGGAACCAGGGGGCCTAACGAATCCAGCCAAGATCAGAGTCATTGATAACACGCCCTATGTGTTTCAGACTGAACTTCAGGGATGGACAAAAGTGTTTTTTCAGGAGGGGACTTTGGAATGGCGTGGTCAGGATGGAAAGTTGAGGAGGGTTGTTTTACCTGAAAAACAAGGTAGAACATTCGGGGTTTACTTGAGAGAGTTCTACGATGAAAAAAATAACAGGTCGGTTGCAGTTAAAGTTGACTGCAATGTTTCAGGACATGGGCAAATTCAGCACGTTGATAGACCTAACACGGCCTTCGTTTCTGAGGGTCAGCTAGGTCAAGAAAGCGCGTCTGTCTTTTGGGGGAAAAATTGGAATCCGGCAACGGGGCAATTTGATATTCCCAATGACAACACGGCAAAAGACGAATTTACTGTTGTAGTTATTGATATGAATAACAATGCTTTTACCGTAGCAACTCAAAATGGTTTAGGTAAACCGTTTGCGTTGGAGAAACAAAACTGGAAATAGTCAGATTTTCAGTTGCTAACAAATTAATGGGGTGGAGAAATCCACCCCATTTTTATTGTTCAGACAGCCCTATAGTGATATAATGCGAGGGTGAAAAACATTCTGACTAAAGCATTTTTCCCGCTTGTTTTAGTATCTATCGCTATTGTTCTTTGTCTGGTTAATTATACTCCAAATACTATTCTCTCTGGTTGGGACACCCTGCATCCGGAATTTAATCTGGGATTATATTTGCAAAGAATAATTTTTGGAGTGTGGCAGGAGCATCAGGGGTTGGGGGCAGTGGCGGTGCAGGCACAAGCAAGTGAACTGGGGCGGCTGTGGTATTTATGGATACCTTTCAGGTATGGTTATTTCTGGTTAATGTTGGTTTTGGGCCCCTTGGGAATTTATAAGTTGTTGGGGGGAAAAGTGAGGGGTTTTCTTGGCGGGTTGTTTTACTTGCTTAATTTAGGCACTCTACAGCATTTTTATTTGCCCCAAGAGTTGTTTGCCACGGCTTACGCCTTTTTGCCCTGGCTTTTTTGGGCAATATTAACCAAAAAAACTAAAACCCTATTTTTACTCTTTTTACTTTCTGCGCCTATGGCGCACACCCCAACTTTGTGGATCGTCAATTTTATTGCCTTGATTCTATTTGCTTTAGTTTATGATTGGCGGTGGGGGATAAAAGTTGCCGTTATTGGCTTAGGTGTTAACAGCTTTTGGCTATTGCCCACAACGTATTATTTTTTTGCTCACGGGGGCGAGGTGGCCAATTCCCATATTAGCCAACAATTTACTTTTCGCGCTGTAGCTGCGAACAAGGAGTTTGCTAATATTTTTGATGTTGCCCTAATAAAAGGGTATTTATTTGATTGGGGGCATTTCGATTTTACCAGCCGGCAATTTACTGACTTATTTTCAGTTTGGAAGAACCATTTAGAGTGGGCAAGTTTTATTGGTTACTTAGCTGCCGTTGGCGCTGTTTTGGGGGCAGTAAAAGCTTTTTTTATTAAAGATTCGGTTGGAAGAGCAATGATTTCGGTTTTATTGCTAGCGATTGCTGGCTTAATGGTGGTTTTTGATACGGAAATCCTACGGTTTCCCTTTACCAAATTTTCATTGCTGTTAATGGTAGTAATGGCCTACTTTTTTGGGGTGGCGGCGGAAAAAATTGGCAAATTTTGGCCGCTGTTTTTTTTGGCCCTGGTAATTTATATGTGGCCGGCGTTTAACGGAAATCTAATCTCTTCCAGCGAGAAAGTCGTTATTCCGCAGGAATATTTTGCGATGTTTGACTGGTTTAGTAAGCAGGATCCTAGTACTAGAATTGCTCCGTTTCCTCTGGATTCGATTTATGGCTGGGTTTATTACCGATGGGACTATGAAGGGGCAGGATTTAGATGGTTTGGATTGCCACAACCCCTGCTAGATCGTGAATTTGATCGTTGGAATCCTGCGAACGAAAACTACTATTGGGGAATATCTAATGCCCTTTATTCCAAAAATTTGCCTTTATTTGAAAGTGTTTTAAACAAATACCGAGTCAATTGGTTGTTGGTGGATGGAAACGTGATAAACCCCAATTCGCTAAAAGCGCTTTACATTGACGAATTAGCAGAGATGGTTCGGCAATTGCCAAATGTAAAATTAGAAAAAACTTTTGGGAAAATCCAGATTTATAGTGTCAAACTGCGCGTACCAACAAAAAGTTTTGTAAGCGTGGCCCAGAACTTGCCTGAAATTGGGCCAACATACAAATGGGGGGGCTTAGATCAAGGGTATTTTGACCACGGGGATTATATAAATGGGGGGGGAACAAATTATCCTTATAGAACTCTTTTTACTGGCCGTAGCCAAGCAGATTTAGAGTTTGACCCAGTAAAGATCCCGCCTTTAGAAAAAATAGCTGGCGCACAAGTCAATAAAACCCTTAATACTTCTGGGAGAAAAACAGATAGCTTATCCTGGAATTACCCGTCGCTATCGCATCGGGAGGGATATTTAATTACCGTAGAGGCAAGAAATATCCAAGGGAAACCTTTTTTATTTTGGATAGAAGATTTGAATTCTCGTCGTGCTGTTTTAGAAACTTATTTATCTAAAAATTCATATTTCGAATTTCAAATTTCAAGTTTTGTGTTGCCGCCCATGGAACCAGATGGGTTGGGATATTCAATTCATTTAGACAACATTTCTGTGGGCAAAGAGACTGCCATAAACGAAATTAAAGGTTTTGAAATTAATAAAATAGATTATTGGGGGCTGGTAACACAACAAGATTCCGGCTCGGATGCCGGAACAAAAAGCGTTTTCTGGAATGACAATTTTCAGGTGGATCATCCCAACCCCGCTCTTTATAAAATTGATGTTAATGCCCCCGGGAAAAGCACCCTAATTTTGGCGCAGTCTTACGATCCGGACTGGGTAGCCTTTGGGGCTACAAAACACAAATTGATTAATAACTGGGCCAATGGTTGGGAAGTAGAATCAGGCCCAAGGGTTGTATATTTATTCTTTTGGCCGCAGTTACTAGAATTTTTCGGTCTGGGAATTTTGGGCAGTGGAGTGGGAGGACTTTTCTTAAAAAAGAAAATTTCTTGACAGTTTTGGTGGAGTTTCGCAGCTTGGGCAGGGTTGCGGAGCTCCATTAAAATTGCCAGGAGCCCCAAAATTCCCACTTGACAAATTCCCTGTATTTTTGTATAGTGGGCTTATGTTTTTCCCGCGGTATTTGTATAGCTCGCTACTGGCGCATCTTAAAGCGCCAGAGGTTACCGTCATTACCGGCATGCGCCGGACAGGAAAAACTTTTCTTCTCAAAGAATTGTATAACCAGATTCCTGCCAACAAAGTTTTTTTAGATTTAGAAAATAGGGTAAACCAAGAGCTTTTCAAAATACCAGATTATGAAGAAATCAAAAACCGGCTCGTGGTTGATTATCAGCTGGACGAAAAGAAAAAGATCTACCTCTTTTTAGATGAAATTCAAAATTTGCCCAATATCCCCTCGGTGGCCAAGTATCTTTTGGATCATTACCAGATTAAATTCGTAGTGACCGGATCATCCAGTTTTTACTTAAAAAATCTGTTTTCGGAATCTCTTGCCGGGCGAAAACAAGTGTTTGAAATTTTTCCTCTAACCTTTGAAGAATTTTTAATTTTTAAAGGAAAGAAAAAAACTCTTTCTTTGGACAAAGCAAACTGGCCGCCGGCTAAAAAATTTGATTTAGACGCTAAAAATTATGCCAGACTTTTTGAAGAATATTTGCGGTACGGGGGGTTTCCTGGGGTCGTTTTGACACCGCAGACGACGCAAAAAGAAAAGATGCTAAAAGATATTTTGTATTCGTATGTGGACCAGGATGTTAAAAAATTGGCGGATTTTTCCAAGATCGAAGATTTAGAAAAACTGATAAAACTTTTGGCCGAGCGGGTAGGGCAAAAAATTGAAGTTTCTCGCTTGGCTTCAGAAGTGGGGCTATCGCGCATAACCGTCAATCAATATCTGGAGTTTTTGGAAAAAACATATCTAATTTCCCGGATTTCTCCTTTTACTTCCAGCCGCGGGCGGGAAATTTCCAAGGCCAAAAAACTCTATTTTTGCGACAGCGGTTTGGCAAACATCTTGTCTCCTAATTCTCTTGGTCAAATGCTAGAAAATTGTGTTTACAATACTTTGCGTGTCAAGTATGTTTTTGCCCGGGTCTTTGGAGAAATTAATTATTATCAACGAGAAAACGGGGCGGAAATTGATTTTGTGGTTGATAAAAAATTAGCCATAGAAGTAAAAACTACTGGCGGTGATTTTGACCAGCGTAAATTGGCGCAGGAGGCCAAAAAACTGAAAATTTCCCAAACGCTTTTGATCAGCCAAAACCTTACTCCGGCCAAGAACATTGTTTATGCCGCATCGTTGTGATGAACTTTTTTAACCCTTGACAAGGTTAGAGAATAAGGGATAATAAGACGAGTTTAAACTTCAAATTGGCGGTTAGCGTATAGCAGTTAGCGGTTTGTGCTTGCATAATTTCTGATTCTTGATTCTTGATTCATAATTCATAGATCATGCTTCAAAACACACGGTTTCGTTCTGGTTTTGGAACTCGCCGGCCAACGGGGTCGTTTTCTCGTGGGTTTAGTACGGCGCGACCGGGGTTCCGACCGCCTGTTAGTGGGGGAAATAAGAACCTTGCTTCGCAAGAACCTTGCGCTCCTCACTTCGTTGCGGGGCTAGAGGGAAATGGGGGAAATGGGAGCATGGATGTGTCTAGCTTGGTAGGACAACCGGCGCCTGTTGCCTCGCCGCCATTTGCTTTCAATTATTCATCCGGCCCTAGAGATTTAAATGACGCCAATATCCCCACCATGGAATTAAAAGGGGTTTTGGATTTAGCCCCTGAAGGCCACGGTTACCTGCGCCCCAAATTTATTCCTTCGGACAAAGATGTTTATATTTCCAATTCCCAAATTCGCAAATTTTTACTCCGGCCCGGAGATTGGGTTGAAGGCATTGGCCGGGCGCCCAAAGAAACGGAAAGATATTTTGGACTACTTCGCGTAGATAAAATTAACGGCTTATCTATTGAAGATCCCCAAATTATGAACCGGCCAAATTTTGATGATTTAACGCCCATTTATCCCGATCTGCAACTTAAACTGGAAACTACTCCAGATACTTTATCCACCAGAATTATTGATCTAGTGGCCCCGATTGGCCGCGGCCAGAGGGGTCTTATTGTTTCTCCCCCCAAAGCGGGAAAGACGTGGTTACTCAAAGAAATTGCCAACGGCATTACCGCTAATTTTCCTGACTATCATTTAATGGTGGCTCTGGTTGGCGAACGCCCTGAAGAAGTCACAGACATTGCTCGGGGAACAAAGGGAGAAGTGATCGCGTCAAATTTTGACCAAACGCCCCGTGAACAAGTGCGCGTGGCCGAAGTGACCTTAGACCGGGCGCGCCGGCTGGTAGAAATGGGCAAAAATGTGGTTATTTTACTGGATTCTATCACCCGTTTAGCCCGCGCTTACAATTTATGTATTCCTTCTTCGGGCCGAACACTGTCTGGCGGTTTTGATCCGGCGGCTCTGTTTCCCCCCAAACAATTTTTAGGCGCGGCCCGGTGCGTGGAAGACGGAGGATCTTTAACTATTATTGGTTCCGCTTTGGTAGACACGGATTCTAGAATGGACGACCTTATCTACGAAGAATTTAAAGGCACGGGCAACATGGAACTGCATTTGGATAGAAAATTGGCAGATAAAAGAATTTATCCGGCCATTGATGTGGGAAGGAGTGGCACCCGCAATTTTGAACGGTTGGTCACCCCGGAAAAATTAAAAAAGCTGGATACCCTTATTAAAATGTTACACTTATTAAATGATGAAGAGAGAACACCAATGTTGATTGAGAAATTAATGCACACCAAATCTAATGAAGAGTTTTTGGAAAGTTTGGCTAAAGGGGCATAAGTTAGCGCCTGCCTGCCGGCAAGGCAGGGTTAGAAATTAGCGGTTAGCAGTTATCTGTTTTTTCAACTTCGGGAGGTCTTTTTGAAGAATATTCCAGACGAGATTAAAGTCTGTGCCAAAGTAGTCATGGACCAATTTATTTCTAAAATCCGCAATTTTTCGCCAAGGGATTTCTTTATGATTTTTTTTAAAATCTTCGGGCGTGGCTCTGGCCGCTTCGCCAATTATCTCCAAACGCAAAATCACCGAGTCTTGAATAGGAGAAGGTTTTAAAAAATCAGCCTTTTTCATTCTCGTGGTATTTTTTTCAATGATTTCAATGGCCTCGTTAATTTGGCTCAAATAGACGAGCGGATCTTTAATCATATGATAGAAATCAGATCGCGGTAAACAGATTTTTTAATTTTGAAATTTAGAGAGTTAAAAGTGACCACATCAAAATCTTTTTGGAATTTATCTTCTAAATCTTGTTCTAAACCAATTAAATCCAAAAGCGACCGGGTTGGACCAAGCTTTACCAACAAGTCAATATCACTGTCTGGACGATTGTCCCCGCGGGCAAACGAGCCAAAAAAGGCCGCTTTTTTGATCTTGTTTTTGCGTAAAATAGGCAAAAGAGCTTTTTTCAAAACTTGAGGAGTTAGGGTTGGTTTAAGGCGGTAAACCACGTGGGGCCCGCGGCCCACCTTTTCAATAATGTTATCCGCGGCCAATTTTTTAATTTGTTTATAAAACGCCACTTCGCTAATATCCAACATCTTCAAAAGATCGCTGGGTTTAGCTGCGGAATGACTTTGCAAATGGCTAATAATTGTTTGTCTGGAGGACATGACTTTAGTTTAGACTAAACTCCAAAGGTTGTCAAGGGAATTTTTGGAAAGTTTGGCTAAAGGAGTGTAATTTCTTCTCTCTCAACACTATTTGTCAAGCGCGAAGCGCGCAGACAAACTAACCGAAGGTGTCTTTGTCAAGTCCTAACAAGAAAAACTTTCCGTGTGCCACAAATCAGCGATCGCTTAAAGTTGGCACACAACAAAAATTTGACAGCAAAGTTTTCACATAGTAAGCTTCGTCACACATAGCAGTTAGAGGTTAGAGGTTAGCGGTTAGCCCCGGTTGGATCGGGGTTAGCGCCTGCCTGCCGGCAAGGCAGGGTTAGAGATTAGAAAATGGAATTAGTCAACAATTTTTCAGAATACGGGAAATTTTTGGGATGGTATGCCCATAAGAAGTCTTTGGGCTTTGGAGGCTATTTTGAAACGGGCAAAAGTGTGGTGGTTACTATTCTTAAAGCCCGACGGGGGACTTATCAGAAACCGTTTTTGCATGTGGGAATGGTGATTATTGTCATCATTGCCGTTTTATCCACGCCGGTTATTGTCAACGAATATCCCACGGCCGCGGCTGGTTTAGCTTTGGCTAATTCTAACCCTTCGGCCGCTCTTAATACCGCTACGGATATTACCAATTTAGACACCGTCACTTTAGAATCCGAAAAACCGCGGCGAGATGTGGTTGTCCACGAAATAGTCATAGGTGATACCTTAAGTTCTATTGCGAAACAATATGGAGTAGATAGTGAGTCCATTGCTTATCTTAATGATTTTTCGGTTAATAAATTGTTGCGCCCCGGGGACACTATTAAAATTCCGCCGGTTTCGGGAGTGGTTATTACCGTTAAAAGCGGAGACACCATTAGTTCACTCGCCAAAAAACACGGCTTGCCTTCGGCCCAACCGATCGTAGACTGGCCGTACAACACTTTTGCTAATGACGAAACTTTTGCCTTAACCATTGGTCAGTCTTTAGTTATTCCGGGCGGTAAACCGCCGCAAGTGGTGGCTCCAGTTGCGCCGCGAACCATTTTAGGCCCGCAACTTTTTGCCGGAGGGACGGGCCAGTTTATTTGGCCTACCGGCGGAGTTATTACCCAATACTATTCTTGGTATCACAGCGGAGATGATATTGCCAACAGCGTGGGGACGCCGATTGTGGCGGCTGACGCCGGGCGGGTAACCACCGTTGAATATTTAAATTACGGTTACGGGTACCATATTATTGTGGATCACGGCAATGGTTACCAAACTTTGTATGGGCATTTGAGCCGGATTGATGTTGGCGTGGGCCAAAATGTGTCTCGCGGAGAAAGAGTTGGGTTCATGGGGTCAACGGGCCGGTCAACCGGGTCGCATCTTCATTTTGAAGTAATGAAAAATGGAGCGAGAGTTAATCCGTTGGGATTTTTGAAATAAGCGGTTAGTGGTTAGTAGTTAGCGGTTAGAGTATAATCAAGTGTTGGGCCTGTAGGCTAACGGCAGACTGGGTCATTCGCATTGATCATGTGGCGGTTCAATTCCGCCCAGGTCCACAGGTTTTATTTTTTAAGGGCCCGTAGGCTACCGGTAGACTGCCTCCATGGCATGGAGGAGAAAGGGGTTCAATTCCCCTCGGGTCCACAATGTGGTATTCTGGTAGTGATGAAATTTTTTAGAATTTGTCTAATTTGTCTAATTGGATTAATTGGTCTAATTTGCTGGACGCCACAAAAAGCTTTCGCTTTGTCCGGCGCGGATGTGGCCAGCTCCTATTTAATTGATGACAAACAAGCGGTGGCGGGGGACATTTTGGTCAATGACACCGGAAAACTAGTTCGAGCCAGCGTGGAACATGATCTGCGGATTTTTGGAGTCTTGACGGAAACGGCGATCATTGTTGTCCGGTCTTCCGACCCGGATTATAAACCCGTCGTTCGCAGCGGAACGGCTAGCGTAAACGCCGTTTCCACCAATGGACAAATTAAAAAAGGAGATTATGTCACTTCTTCAGCCACCCCCGGCAAAGCCGCCAAAGCCACCATTTCCGGTTATGTTTTGGGAACAGCGTTAGAGGACCTATCTCAAAATACCGGCGTGATTTCTGTTTCTATTCGTCCGGAATACGCGGAAATTAGTAACGCCCGAACTTTAGCCCGGTTACTCAATTATTTAACCGGCGATCTGTTTCGCAATGTCAAAGACCAGGGCCAACTGCCCATGGTTTTGCGTTATTTAATTGCCGGTTTGGTGATGCTGGCCTGTATAACCATTTCTTTTTTCACCTTTTCCCGGTCGGTCCCCAAAGCCATTGAAGCCATTGGGAGAAACCCCATGGCGAGGTCAACCATTATGCTGTCTTTATCCATGTCTATTGGGCTAGTTATTGCCACCATTGCCCTAGGTTTGATTGCGAGCATTGTGATTTTGAAAATATGATATTCTAAATTTATGAGACTGCCCAAAATAATTGATTACAAATTAAAACAAAAATCTCCGGAAAGCGAGTTGGCCAAGTATGTGGCCCGGCTGGAAAAAGTTTTGGAAAAATCGGCCGAAGAAGCTAACAACCGTTTTGGGGAATATCTTCGTCAACTTCTGGATAAAAGCCGGCGGGAAGAAGAAAAACTGACCGAGGCCGCCCAACAAAGGTTAAACGAATATGTTGAGGCCATGCAAAAAGATGTGGCGGCGGAAATTAAAGCGGATATGGAGACGATCAAAAGAGCCTTGACTGATTATCAAAGAATTAGAATGGCCCAAATTGAAGAAAATTTAGCCGAAACTATTCAGCGCGCGGCGGAACTTTATTTGGGCAAAAAGTTGGACCCGGAAACTCACATGGAACTAATTTATGAGAGTTTGGAGAAAGCAAAAAGGGAAAAGCTGATTACGGTGTAATGATCAATGATCAACGCTCAATGATCAATGAATTTCCAATTATTCAATTTGAAAATTAATAAATTAAAGACTTGATCATTCATTGATAAATTGGTTATTGAACATTGATCATTTTATCGTCATGGCTAATTTAGTTTCTCAAATTTTATCAACAAACTTTACTAAAAGTGCGGCCCTGGTGGCTTTATCTGACGCCGAGGATAAAGTTCGTTCACGGGAATTGTCCGAAGATGAATACACGGCGGCTAAAACCGCCATAAACGCCATTGAGCCCTTACATTTAGAGCTTGCTATTGAGCTAAACGAGAAACAATTAAAAGAATTAGTTACTAAATTGCGGGGAGATTACGGGGAGAATTTTTTGGTGGAAACGACCACGAGCCCGGAGTTAATTGGGGGAGCGAGGGTGAGTTATAAAGGAGTACTTAAAGATTATAGTGTTAGAAACAATATAAACGTCCAATGATCAATAACCAATGATCAATGAATGTTCAATGTTTAAATTTTAAAATTTAATGATTGCTAAATTCGTTGGATATTGATCATTGAACATTGAACATTGGTACTTTCGTAGAGCGTTAGTAAGCATGAGTTCATTTAAAGTTTATGACGATGGAAGTAGGATATGTGAAATCAGTTAAGGGCCCCATTGTTTACCTTGATGGCCTGCCGTCGGTAAAAATTGGGGATTTAGTGGAGGGACAAGCTGCGCTTGGTTTTGTGTCCGCCCTTTTACCGGAAAAAGTGGAAGTCATGCTTATTCGCACAGATGATGTCAAACCCGGACAAAGTTTTACGCCAACCGGCAAAACATTGTCTCTTCCCGCCGGAGATTTTTTGTTGGGGCGAGCCATTGACCCTTTGGGCAATCCCATTGACGCGGGGCCGCCGATCCCTAAAGAAAATGTTACGCAAATATCTTTAGAACCGGAAAGTTTAGGCGTTGCCAACCGGGAATTTATTCGCCAGCAGTTTGAGACGGGGATTACTTTGGTGGATACGGTGGCCCCCTTGGGCCGCGGCCAGCGGGAATTGGTGATGGGAGACGCCCGGTCGGGAAAATCAGGCTTTATTGTGGATATTATTATTAATCAAAAAAATAAAAACGTTATTTGCGTTTACGGATGCATTGGCAAACCGGCCATGGATGTTCACGATTTAATAGCGGCCTTAAAACGCAATGACGCTTTAAAACACACGATTTTTGTGGCCAGTTTTTCCGGTGACAGTCCGCCTTTAATTTATCTTTCGCCAAAGGCCGCCTTGGCCATAGCGGCCTATTTTCAACAGCAAGGCAAAGATGTGCTGTTAATTTTAGATGATATGGGGGTCCACGCTAAAATTTACCGGGAAATTTCTTTGTTGGGAGGAAGAACTCCCGGAAGAGAAGCGTACCCGGGAGACATTTTTTACGAACACGCCCATCTTTTGGAGCGCGCCGGATGTTTTAACTCAACGGCTGGCGCCGGGTCAATTACCGCCTTGCCCATGGTGGAGTTAGGATTAACCGATTTTACCGGTTACATTTCTACCAATTTAATGTCTATGACCGACGGCCATTTTTTGTTTGACGCCAGCCTTTATGCCCAAGGCCAACGGCCAGCCGTAGATTTATTGTTATCTGTTTCCCGGGTGGGTCAACAAACCCAAAAACAAGTGCAGGTAGAATTAGGTTTTAAGATCAAACAAATTTTAACCGAAAGCCAGCGGCTGGTCTCGCTAACCAGTTTTAGCTCGGAGCTACCCGCCGAGACGCGCCGGCTTCTGACCCAAAAAAATATGATTATGGAACTACTGCGCCAAGCCCAGTCCGTGTATATCTCCTTGGCGGAACAGACGATTTTGATGGCCTTGCCATTTTGCGAATTTTTAAAGTCAAAAGATGAAAAATTTTTACTGGCGTTTAAAGACATTTTTATAAATTGTCTGCGGACTAACGAAAAAATAAAAGCGGTGGTGGATCAAGTTTTAGATTTGCCAGGCGTAGACGAGTTAGTTAAAAAAGTAGACGAGGTGGGGCCAGAATTTTTAGCGGCGGTGGGCAAGATTAAGCCCAATGTTCCCACCGGGTCGGTGGTACCGGAAGCTGTATCCACAAAACAGCCAACACAAAATGATCAATAACCAATTTTCAATGATCAATTAATTCTTTAAGGTTCAATTTAAAAATTAAAAACTTGATCATTCATTGATAAATTGAACGTTGAACATTGGTACTTTTGGAAGTGCGGTTGTAGTTTGTTAAACCATAAAATTTATGATAACCACGATAGATTCGATAAAACAATCAATTGCTTCCGGCGAGGCGTTGCGGGCCATGTCTGAAGCCTATTCAGAATTGTATGTGGCTAAATTAGACAAGGTGCGGGTGATGATTGAAAGAAACCGCGCTTTTGCGGCCAGTTTGGCGGCGGCTTTTCACGAGGTTAAAGTTGCCGCGAGTCAAGCGGGTATTCGCCGCCAAACCGAACGCAAACCCCGTTTACGGGTGGCCATTTTTTCTAATTACGGCTTTTTTATGAATTTGGAAACAAAAATGGCCCAAATGTACATTACTAATAGTAGTGACGACAGCGATCTTTTGGTGATTGGTCGGGCGGGGGGCGAAGTGCTGCGCAATTTAGAATACAAAAAACCCTTTGATATTTTAATTTTTAGCCGGGATTTGCCCCGGCCGGAGGAATTAGCCACCGCCCAAAAAAAGATGAGCCAGTATGATAGTATAAGTGTCATTTATCCCCAGTTTCAGACCATGGGCCGGCAAACGCCAACGATGGTAGATATTTCCGGCGGACAGTTACGCCAAGCCGATCAAAATGGCACAAAGCCCATCACTTCCATCCTTGAACCGGAAGCGCCGGTCATGCTAGAATTTTTTGAAAGCCAAATTTTAGGATTATTATTGGAACAGGCGTTTTTAGAAACAGAATTGGCCCACGCGGCGGCCCGGCTTTTAATGATGGACGCGGCTCAGGGGCGGGCCAAAGATTATGTTTTTAAACAAAAAAGGCAGTTACGATCGCAATTAAAACAGCGCCGTGACAGTAAAATTTTGGAGTTAAGTTTGCAGTTTTTAGCCCGTCAAGATGAACAATAAAGACAAAATTACCGGTAAAATAGTAATGGTTCGCGGCCAGGTTGCCACCGTGGTTATTACCTCTAAAGAAAAACCCCGCGTGAGCGAAATTTTACAGGTGGTAAACGATCCGACCATAAAATTAGAGGTTTACTATCAAAACGAAGACCAGGCGGTGGGAGTAATTTTAACTCAAAGCCGCAAGTTGTTTCGGGGGATGATGATGGAAAGCGTTGGGGATGTTTTTCAAATTGGGGTGGGGAGCCAATATTTAGGTCGAGTGATAAATTTATTTGGCGAAGTTCAAGACGGGGGGAACCCAATCAAACCATCACAAACAAAATCAATCTATCAACTAAAACAACCATTAACCGCCATTAAAAGCGGGTTGGAGCTCATGGAGACGGGCATTAAAGCGATTGATTTTCTAACGCCTTTTTTGCGCGGCGGAAAGATTGGCTTCATTGGAGGAGCTGGAGTGGGGAAAACGATTCTTCTTACCGAATTGATGCACAATGTTACCTTACGATCGAAAGGGGTAGCGGTCTTTGCGGGGGTGGGCGAACGGACGCGGGAAGGCCAAGAGCTGTTTTCCCGCATGAAAGAAACCGGAGCGATGGACAAAATGGTGTTAATTTTAGGCCAAATGAACGAAAACGCGGCCATTCGGTACCGGGTGGCTCTGGCGGGGGTGACCATGGCCGAGCATTTTCGAGACGAGGGTCAAGAAGTGATGTTTTTTATTGACAACATGTTCCGGTTTGTGCAGGCGGGTAACGAAATGAGCACCCTTCTGGGAACATTGCCTTCCGAACAGGCCTATCAGGCAACCTTGCAATCAGAAATTAGCGCGTTGCAAGACCGACTGGTTTCCAACCAAAAAGGGACGATCACTTCCGTGCAAACTATTTATGTGCCGGCAGATGATGTGACCGACCCGGGGGTTAACGCCGTTATTGGATTTTTAGACACGGCCGTGGTTTTATCCCGATCTTCGGCCCAAATTGGTTTGTATCCGCCTATTGATATTAGCCCCTCCACTTCCACGGCCATTTCCCGGAATTTAATTTCCCCGCGCCACAAAGATATGCTGACCGTCTTTAGGCAATTATTGGATAAATACGAAAAAATGTCCCGGGTGGTGGCGATTGTGGGGGAATCCGAACTTTCCGCGGCTGACCGGCTAATGTTTTTGCGCACGAAAAAAATTATTAATTATTTGACCCAGCCGTTTTTTTCGACAGAACTTCATACCGGCAAAAAGGGCGTCTATGTAGAGCGAGACACCACCATCAATGATATTGCGGATATACTTTCGGGTTCGGTAGATCATATCCCCGCAGAGAAGCTTTTGTTTATTGGAAGTTTGAAAGAGGTTCTT
>Ga0233422_10000458_pt1 | contig 20722 bp, 18 predicted proteins | sample Watercolumn_Mata_2_FD_182724 | JGI IMG/M metagenome (GOLD analysis project Ga0233422, IMG submission 182724) | Freshwater microbial communities from Lake Matano, South Sulawesi, Indonesia - Watercolumn_Matano_2014_110_MG | ecosystem: Environmental > Aquatic > Freshwater > Lake | place...
ATGAATTTCACAGGTACGGTTCTTAATCGAAGAATGACGTCTAGTGCGAATCTGTATATCGTGGTTAACGGAGGAGGCGATGCAGCAACTTCACCTTGCTCTTTGACTTTTAATTTGGTAACCTCTTACTTAACAAGAGATGTAGGCGACTAGGAAGACTAGACCCCATTATCAACATAGTGGGGTCTTTTTTTAACATCAGGTAAGCAATATGAAATTAATAAAAGAAATATTTGAAGAACTCACTACTGAACAATGCGAAATAATGAAAAGAAAGGACATGCAAGAACTGGAAAGATGGATATGGAAAGTATGCGAACTACATAATACAGACCCCGACAATCCTTCAATATTATTTCTTCTAGGCACCGGTTTTCTTAATCTAGGATGTTTTGGAACCGCAATTTCACTACTCACTAGGGCAACACAGCTTTATCCTGAATCAGCCGAAACATTCAACAATCTAGGCGCTTGTTGGAAACAATTGCATCAGGTGGATAAGGCAAAAATTTACCTTGAAAAATCACTCCGTCTTCGTGTTGATCCTGAAACATTAAGCAATTTTGCAACACTTTACATCAATGGTGGACAACCAGAGAAGGGAATCGCTTACGCCGAAGCTTCAATTAGGATGGCTGAGGAATTAAATAAACCATCGGATCAAGCGAAATGGAACCTTGCGCTACTGCAATTGGAGACCGGGGACATCATCAATGGGTTTAGTAATTCAGACCATGGTCTACTGAGCGGTGATCGTTGGTTAAAACCATACATTTCGAATGGAGAAAGAATACCATACTGGAATGGAACGTTTGACGAAAATAAAAGAATATTAATATACGATGAACAAGGTCTTGGTGACAGAATCCTATTTGCGAATTGCATCAGGAATTTCAAAGGGAAGATGAAAGTGATCTTAGATGTTCACCATAGATTAGAAGGACTTTATCGCAGATCGTTCCCATGGGTTGAAGACGTATGGCCCAATGCTAAGGATGAACCACGAGACGATATTGGCGAACACCAAGTTGATTATGTGGTTGCTTCTGGTTCTCTTCCTAAATTTTTCTGGAAAGAAACTTCTAACATTGACAGGACACCATACCTGTTGCCTAATCCTAATCATGTCAAATTCTACCGTGAAAAGCTATTCAAAGATTTAGGAAAACCCCCTTATATTGGTGTTGGTTGGAAAGGAGGTACACCAAAAACACATCTCAATGATCGTTCTGTAAAATTGACTGATATTGCTAATTTGTTTTCTGATTTTGATGGTACTTTGATTTCACTTCAGTATACCAATGATGCACAGGATAAACTGGATAGATTTAACCGTGGATCAACATTCAAGATACATTATTTAGAAGAAATTACAGAACCAAAAGGAGACTATGACAATACCGCGGCTATTGTTGGCGCACTGGATTGCTGTTTTGTTCCTAATACTGCCGTGATTCATCTATGTGGTTCAATGGGGAAAAATTGTGTTACCTTTACACCAATCAAGAAGGCTTGGCGTTACTGTGGTAATGGTGACCATTTACTCTGGTACGGAGACCATTTGATACAAGTACATGAACTGCCTGGAGACACCAAAGATCAATGGCTAAACAGAGCAAAGAGGGTTTTTTATGAGCGCAACAACTATGCTTAACAAGACGATGGTTACAGCAACTATAACAACTTCACTTATGGGTTTAGTGGGGTGGCAATGGGATTCACTGAAGGAATGTTATGCAAGCAACCAGATGATGGAAAAAAGTATCAGTGAATTAAGTAATGAATTGAGTCAACTAAGGAAAGATTTCATTAAACATAGGAAAGATTTCCTTGAACATAGTCGTATTCATAGAGATGAAAATAAAAGTGAGGATTCATTATGACTGAAAATTTAGTACAAAAACAGATTAGGTTTACCAAAGCGGTAGCCGGGTTAATCAACAAAGTGAGTGACTTCGGGTTTGATGGTGTAACATTCGGAGAAACATACCGTCCACCTGAAACTGCTAAATTATATGCATCAATGAAGATTGGAATAGCAAATTCACTACATACACAGAGATTAGCGGTTGATCTTAATTTCTTCAAGAATGGAGTCTATGTTAGCGACACTGAAAAGCTAAGAGGTATTGGTGAATGGTGGGAATCACAAGGTGGCACCTGGGGTGGAAGGTTTAAGGACGGGAATCACTTTAGCTTTGAACACAACGGTGTAAAATGAAAACGATCATTGTAGGGAATGGTCCATCCGTACTCATGATGAATATTGGTGAATACATTGACCAATTCGATCACGTCATTAGACTAAAACGCTGTTACCAATCACTTAAACACCCAAAACAATTTGGTAATAGACGAGATATTCTCGGTGGAAGTTTGACGATTGCGAAAGAGTTACTGACGATACCAGAATTTAGAAAGTTTTGGGTATTTCTGGACAGCAGGCACCAAGGGGTTGACCATCAATTCATTTACCAGTCTGGAAAGGACGTACTCTGTGATAAAGCGCTATGCGATGAAACGGATCGTTTGTACAATTCATTAAAGGAAACTTTTGTGGAAACTGGGCACCCACACACCTCACAGGGTATGAAGTCAATTGCGTATGCCCTAAAGCATCTTGAACAGGATTATATCGAACTGGTTGGATTCGATAACGTTTATTCGGGTAAACTCACATGGTCAACCACGAGAGGTCCAGATTGGGAACATTATCCGGATCACAATTGGAAGATAGAAAAAATGATGGTTCCTATACTATCAGATCAATACAAAACACCAATAGGATTTAAGATATGATTAGATATGTCACAAGTTTTAGTGTCGCAGGATATGAACACTATGGTAAAACCATGCTTCAAGGACTGTTAGAACATTGGCCGGAAGGCGAAATATTCGTCTATTACGAAGACAAAAAACCAGACCTTGACGATCCAAGGATCACCTATAAGAACCTATTTGATATAGAAGGTTGTACGTGGTTTTTAGAAGGGATAGACCGGTTTAATGCGCTAAAGGGAAGGATTGGTCAGAATACTTACTCGTATAGACATGATATATTCAAGTTCTGCAGGAAATCATTTGCACAAATTGATGCGGCACGAGACTACAAAGGGACATTAATATGGTTGGATTCGGACATAGAAACGTTTAGGAACATCCCGGAACATTGGTTCTATGAATGGTTGGGAGATACTGCAGTAGCATACTTGGGTAGAAAGGAATGGCATCTATGTGCATCGTTCCTAATATGGGATTGCTCAATGGTTGAAACAAAGCGGTTTTTTGAAATCTATCAGGACATCTATCTGAATGGTAACGTTTTAACACTACCTGAAATTCACGATAGTTTCATTGTTGAAGTCCTAATCAATCAATTAAAGATGCCGGCAACAGATATTACCGGGAATGTTGATAAAAAAGGACCATATAACGTATTTGATACAGTATTCGAGGGGCGAGCAAGACATCTCAAAGGAAAATTGAAGTCAGCACCAAGACGTTATAACCAGTTGATTGACATTGTATCCGAGATGAAACCCGAGAGGATTATTGAGATCGGAACCTGGAATGGTGATCGCGCGATTCAAATGCACGAGGCAAGTCCTGATTCTTTCTATTACGGTTTTGACTTGTTTGAGTTTGCTAATGATGAAACCGATCAGAAGGAATTAAACGTCAAGAAACATTACCATGGTCAGGAAGTTGCGTTAAAATTACATAACCACGATATTCAATATCAGTTATATGCTGGAGATACCAAAGATACACTACCAGAATTTCTTGAGAAAAATGGAGAAAAATTTGCACAATTGATCTTTATTGATGGTGGACATTCCATTGAAACGATCAAAAGTGATTTCGAATATTGTAGTCGGTTAATTGCGCCAGGTGGTATTATTGTCTTAGATGACTACTACGAAGGAAGAGATGATACAGATCGGTTCGGATGTAATTTCTTGGTTGACCAGTTGCCATTCGCTCATGTTTTACCAATTTCCGATCCTGTATCAGACCAAGGTTATGTTAAGATGGTTCTAATTAGACATGGTGACTTAGATGAATTTAATAACCGAAGATTATATTGAAATTAACAGAATTTTACATGACAAACACCCAACGTATGGCATGTCTGGTCATCGTTGGGCACCTAAGATTATCCGATTGATGTCAGACTACCAGTGTAGAAGCTTGTTAGACTATGGTTGTGGTAAAGGAACATTAAAGGTTGCTATTGAATATTATTACCCGTTTATTGAAATTATTGAGTATGATCCAGCAATTTACGGTAAAAATTCATTACCGAGTCCAGCAGATATTGTGGTTTGCACTGATGTGTTAGAGCATGTAGAACCTGAATGTATTAATGATGTTCTTAACCACATCAGGACACTCACTAATAAAATCATTTTTATCACTGTTGCGACTAGACCGGCTAAAAAGATGTTATCTGATGGTAGAAACGCGCATCTCATCATTAATACCCAGGAATGGTGGGTTAATAAAATTGAGAAGTACTTTGTCATTGATGAATTAGTAAAAGACCTTACTCAGAATGGAGAGTTTACAGTCATTGGGAGTTTAAGATAATGGCAACATATGGAGAAATGAAATCAAGGATCATGAGTGAATTGAACAGGGATGACCTTAGTCGAGCGGCATCAGCAGCAGTACAGACATCTATCAAGTATTATGAAACTCAGCGTTTTTGGTTCAATGAACAACGTGCGCAAATCACTTCTATTGAATCACAAGAGTTTTATAGATTGCCTAGTGATTTTGTCATGCACGATAGTTTAAGTCTAGTGGATGGTTCAAATTTAAGAAAACTGTACCAGATTGACTACTATCAGATCATGGACATGATTAATAGAAACCCACCCACTGAAGCAAGACCAACACACTATGCCATCTATTCAGACCAAATACGGTTGTATCCAACTCCAGATTCAGACGTATATATATTTGTTCTTAGTTATGTCAGGAAGTTGGATTCATTATTATCTGATTCAGCTTACAACGAATGGACTAATACAGCCGAAGCGTTAATCAGATCACATGCGATGCGTTCTATTGCGGGTGGTGTTTTACATGATCCACAACTTATGCAGGTTTATGATGTCTATGTCAATGGGGAGTACAAGTCACTCAGAAATCTGACTAATTCAAAGACATCATCCGGGAAAGTGAGAAAGTACAATTATCCAATCTAGGACTAAAAGATGCTTAAATACTCCAACAATGTCTATGTAACACTTCAAACTTCATTTTCCTCAACAGAAGTCTCAACGATGTTGATAAACCCCGCTACTGGGATTTACAACACTCCGTTTGATTGTCATAGTGGACACGAGGGGATTGTAACGCTGGTTGATGATGCTTTTAACCCATCGAATTTAGAAATCGTACGCTATAGAAAACTGAACACAGCGACCTATGGTTTTTCACTGAAGACATTGGAACGCGCACTTGAAAGTACGTCTGCTAGAACTTGGCCGTCTGGTACAATAGTCTATCAGGCACCAACAAAAAGAGTATTAGAAAATATCCAGCTTGCATATAATGCCAAGAACCTAATCACGAATGGTAATATGTCTGTGGACCAACGGTTGTGTGGTGGATATAAAACAAACGCTGGATATGGTTTAGATCACTGGTTCCTAGAACAAAATACAGGAACAGGACGCCTAAGATTCAAACAAGGTGTCCTTGCTTCTCCGTGGAATCCTGCATTCGGATTATTCAATTGCCTGAGTGTTGAGGTATTAACGACGGATGTCACACAAAGCGCTGGCGTGTATTATCACATAGGAACCAGAGTTGAAGACCGTGATATGCAGGTTCTTAACTGGGGAGGATCAATTACTGGTAATTCTAAGCAAGCACAGACAGCAACATTAGCTTTTTGGGTTAAAAATAATTTAGCAGGAACACACCATGTTGCTATAGCGAATCGTGGACATACTAGACACATGGTTCTGCCATATAACATTGCATCGGCTGCTGTATGGTATCACAAGAGTCTTACTATACCGCCACCACCTGCAGCAGTGAGTGACGAATGGCGTGTTTCAGGAACTACAGGGTTACATATCTACTGGAATTTGGGACCACTATCACAAACAGCTTGCACTTCAGCAGCGAGTGTCTGGGTTTACGATGCCACATATCAAAAGAACTTTGGATATAAGGATGCTGCTAACCAAATGTACACCACAGCAACACCAATATTCGAATTAACAGGGGTGACGCTATATCCAGGGAAGCAAAGGATATTTGCCGACTTTGAACCATTCTCAATAACGTTGCAGAGATGCCAAAGATACTATGAGAAGAGTTACAATTACGATGTAACACCGGGGTCAGTCATGACAGCTGGATATTGTCATAGATTTAGACTTACTGGGTTAGGTAATCTTGGTCATAATTTTGTCAATAATGCTCATTTCAAAGTATTAAAAAGAACAACACCATCATTTACGATCTACTCACCGGATACCGGTACGTCTGGAGTAACAAGAGATTATGATGCAACACCGGGTGATATTGCTCCGATAACCACGCAGATATTTCAAACACACGCATACGTCATTTCTCAAAACTCAGCGGCGGCGAGTTACAACGTTGACGGGGGATTCCATTGGGTTGCTGACGCGGAGTTAACATGAACACCATTTCTTACCAACCGCCTATTCCGGGCGAAGTCACTGTCGAAATACTGAGTTCTTCATCCTCCGTTATTGACACTTATTCACCTCAACAACCAGTCAATCCACCTCAAGAAATCGTAGCACCAGTTTGGCCACCTGTTGAGCCGGAAATATTCCCTATTGAATCAGAACCTAAGGAATCCCCAGGAAGAGTGACTATTAAAGTAGCATCAGCAGAATATTGCTCTGAATCACTAGATACCGTGCAGGTGACCTATAAAGATGGTTATATCGTATCTACGCCGTGGCCTAGTAATGTTCCACACTCAGTTGATCTTAGGCATTGGGTTGATGATGGAAACATCATAGGAGCCTATGTTCCACCTAGTGAACCTACAAATGATGAAATCGTTGATTTAAGAATTAGAAATGATCCGGTACTGAACGGAATGGTCAGTGTTTTTTCAAACATTATGGGTGTTTCTTCTAATGAAATTATTGCTCTTATAAAAAGCGCTATTAAATGAACAACTATCCGCCACTAGCAAGGTTTCCACTAGCAAGATTCGGAATCACTGGAAGTTCTGTAGATGTACCTAGAACAGATCAAATTCAGTATCCATACCTAGTGAATTATGGTTTAAATTTAGAGATTAGTAGAACAGGCCATATTCAGTATCCATACCTAGTGAATTATGGTTTAAATTTAGTACCGTTGCGGATGCTGCACATTCAGTATCCATACCTAGTGAATTATAGTTTAGATATATCATTTAATAGAACAGATCAAAACCAGTATCCATACCTAGTTAATTATAGTTTAGATTTAGAGATTAGTAGAACAGATCATATTCAGTATCCATACCTAGTGAATTATGGTTTGGACATATCATTTAGTAGAACAGACCATATTCAATATACATATCTAGTTGATTATAGTTTAGATATATCATTTAATAGAACAGATCAAAACCAGTATCCATACCTAGTTAATTATAGTTTAGATTTAGAGATTAATAGAACAGATCAAAACCAGTTCACGTATTTAATAGACGTTGGGAACATTGATTCATTACAACCCGATAGTGGTCTTCTAGTCAGCAATCATTACACACCTGAACTGGATTTATCTATTGTACTAGATAACGGGAACATGATGTTGGTTTCTGATATAATTAGTGATACAGTTCTATTTGTTCTATTGGATTCCGGAGTTATAAGTCTTGTTGGTTATGAAACCGGAAGCAAGGTCTTTTTCGATTGGCGCTCAATTTCTGCGGTATCTAGTGATTGGTCTAGTAGTTGGTCTGCGGTATCTAGTCCTTGGTCTATAATACCTCCAGAAACCAGTAGTTGGATTAAAATTGTTATTGAACCATAAGAGGTTAGATTATGGCAGCGGGAAAATTTTTTATGTACAATTCAGCCCTACGGTATGTGTTACAAGGTCAGCTTGATCTTGATACTGGGCCGATATGGCTTGCGGCGGTCCAATCCGGATATACACCAGATACGGCTGGACATAGCATCCTTTCACAGGTTTGCCCCACCTATCAAGCGACGGCTAACAGCGCGTTAGTTCCATTCAAACAGTGTACCGGATTAACGGTTACCTCATCTGGAGTTGTTGCTATCAAATATGACATTGCAGATATTAACGGGATATCAGCAGGTGGTTATAGTACGAAGATGAAATACGGAGTTTTCTTTGCTAGTGCTAGTGCGGGTGGTCTTGACAACTTATTACTAGGTTTTGTTAATATGGACACTGGTGGGACCACAGGGGTTGAAGGGGTACAGATTAATTTAGTGATTAATTCAGCCGGATTATTTAAGATCAACACTAATAAGTGAGGTTATGACGATGGCTAGTAGAATAAAACAGAACAAGAATGACAACGGAAAGATAAATCCGATAATGATGGCACTCGGCGGTGGACTCCCGCCTCGGGAACCGGCAAAAAAAGGTTCTTCAAAGAAAGGCGGTAAGTCTCGTGGTGGCGGAAAACGTGGTAGATGCTGTGTGTAAATGCTGTGTGTAAATGATAACAGGTATCAGTATGCGTAAGAAAAAACCAGTTTCTCCAAAGAGAGAAAGTTCTATGGCTAAGGATAAGAGAAAGATAAAACCAGTCATTGCGATTATGATTCAACTAGGGAAGAAAAAACCCAATGGCCGGTAAACTTTTAGGTTCATTCCCACCCAATGACAACCCTGGAGCATTTGGTGGTGTATGGCCTTCAATGCACGATATGGCCGTTCCATTTGTTAAAAATGCAAGGAATGTAGTATTTACCGCATCAGGAATTAAGAAAATGGATGGCTGGGTTTCAGCGTTTCCGAGAGAAGGAACATCAGCCATCCGAGGAATTACGCAAATTTACTCCAATGGTAAAAATTCTATCTTTTTTGGAACGGCGTCAAGACTTCTAAAATATGAGGATGATTCAGCATCCGCAACGGTACTGAACACAGGGTTTACTGGGATCAACGCAGAAACCACTGCACAGGCTGCAACACATTGGTCCATGTTGAATTTTGGTAACTGGGTTTTGGCAACCAATGGTGTTGACGCACCAAAGGTCTATAAAACAACATCATTCGAGAACCTCATTGTTTCAGGACAGTTTGGAACGGCTGAAATCTTCAAGAAAAGCGGTCCTTATGTTCTCGCATTTAACTTAGCGACCGCTTCCGGTGCCTTGGTCGATAAATTCGCTTGGTGTCATACGGATGACGTTGACCAATGGTCTGCAAATGAACTGAATGCTGCGGGTGCGTTTTACCTACGAGATTTCGGCGGTGAAGTGATCGCGGTCTCTAATCTAGGTGATAGTTTATCCGTTTATGGCTCTGATTGTATGTTTTTAGTGAACTTCCTGGGCGCACCATACTTTTTTGGTGCTAACAGGGCGTTGAGTGGAATTGGAGCGGTCAGTAAAAACTCAGTCACAGTTGTTGGGAGAAGAAACTATGGGTTAAGCCGCCATGGTTTTTGGGTTACTGACGGGACTGATTTCTCATGGATTGATGATCCAGCGATTAGGAATTGGTTCTTGAGCCGTGTCAACTGGGAGCAAAAAAGCAAGATTAACTCGTACCACGACAAGAACAACCAACAGGTAATTTGGTATTACCCGGCCAATGGATCGGGTGAACCTAACGAAGGGGTTGGATACGACTACGCCAAGAATGTTTGGACGATTTATAATCAGGGTAGAACAGTTTCTCATGAAGCATCTATTTTAAGATACCCAACGAGCGGAGATAGCAACGGATATGTTTTCTATGACGGTATTGGTAAGAACGCAAATGGTCAACCATTGGGATGTTTTGTGGAAAGCGCAAGATTATCACTCGGCCCACCGGAGAATTTTAAGGAAGTGTTAGAATTAAGAACTGGTGTACACAACCTAACAGGTTCATTCTCTGTAGCCATCAGCGGTTATAAGAATCTTTCACAGACCTCTTCATACGGTGTTGGATACGCATTGGACAATTCATTCAATAAGATCAATGTCAGAGAGATGGGGCGTTTTATCAGTCTGATGTATAGGAGTACCGCTACTGATTCCGATTTTATTATCACTAACGTCAGACTACATGGTGATATTAAAGGAACAGACTAATGCCTATTCAGACACAAGAGAACAAATTCCCTCTTTTGCCACTACCGAAGACCAACCAGAAATGGGAAGACTGGGCTGGTAATTTGATACAAGTCATAGAAAAGTTTTTCTCTAAAAATCCATACTCAGATACTTTCCCCATTGGCAGATTAGATCAGTCTGAAATCACTGCAACCGGTTCAACGCCTTTAGTGATTCAACAGATCACCGCCGTTTCTGACGGAAGACCACTGATGCTGATGTCGAACTACTATTGTAACGTTGATACAACAGCGACGAGTGGTAGCACCTGGAGTGTCAAACTAAAAAGATCAGGAAGTGATATTGCATCCTGTGGTGGATCGACTATACACCAATATTTCGGGTTAAATGCATTTGATAGGCCGCCTAATGGCAAATGTGTTTATAGCCTAGAGTTTTCAACCAATTCTACCGCTTCAATTTACAAGATGACCGGACGGTTAATATGGATCATGGACAAACCCAACAAGTAAATATACTTGCCATACCTATCGAAGCTTTACCCTATGTGATTGATGAGGCATCATACGATATACAAAGAGCAATTGATAAATATGACAGTTATGATACTATTGATGACGTGATTGACAAATTGAAAAAAAGTGAAGCTCAGTTGTGGATCGGTACTGACGATGAAAAAATACCAGAGATCTATGCCATTACTGAGGTACATCAGCTTAATCACTCAAAAAGATTAGTGGTCACTTTAGTCGGTGGTATCAACGGTAAGAAATATATTGATCCTTTCCTGTCTAAGTTAAAAGATCATGCAAAACTGAATCATTGTGACCATCTTGTTTGTTACGTTAGACCGGGATGGGAAAGAATCGGACATCTAAAAACAAAAGGATTTAAGAAAATGTACTCAGCGATAAAAATAGAGGTTTAATATGGACGGCATGTCTGGTAAGCAAACACCGAGCAAACAGGTAACAGAAAACATACCATGGAAAGAACTAGAACCTTATCTGATTGGGTTATATAAAGACGCTAATAGAAGGTCGAAAGGTATCGTTAAGAATTTCGTACCGCCAAGCCTATATAACCCTATGGATAATACGGCAATACAGTTTCCAACATCCTATGGTAAACAAGATGCTTCAAAACCCTATGGGGAATGGCCTGGGTGGGGGTCATTAGCGCGTGGAATGCATAACTCGGATAAACCTCCCATTATTTCTTCAGCACAGGGTTTTAATCCTAATCCACCCAACTTATCTCAATTTATTGCTAATCAATATGGTAACCAACTGCCGATTACTTCAATGTTAGGGCAAAATACTACCGCGTATATGACTAATCCGAATTCGTACTTTGTTGCCGGTCCTATGTCCGGTATCAATGGTGATATGTTCATACCGAGAGGATAACCTTTATGGGAAAAGGTAAAGGACAAGAGAGAACATCTAATAATCAAACCCTGATTATGGGTGCTTTGGGAGGGTTAAACGCCAATTCCCTTCTAACACAGACGCTTAGTCTTAATGCCGATGCGACCGGTAAATCCTATCAAAACGTAGTTCGCACCATTGCTAATAGCGCACTATTGACACCCGCTCAAAAGTCTACCGCATTAGGGACCATTTCTAGTGGCTGGGAAACAAAAGACCCGAATATCGCCAATGCAAAACAAAGATCACAATCATATACAAAGATTCTATCCAATGCAACAGCGATTCAGAATGCATTACCTAATCTACCCACTAGCCAGTTGCAGTCTGTCCTAGATAACAATCTTGGCGGTAGTGCTGATAATTATAAAAATGTCATTAGAGCTATTGGAAACGATAGCACCATCCCTAATACCTTGAGAACATCAGCAATAAAGTCTTTGTCCGATTCATGGTCTAGTGGTGATCCTAACATAGCGACTCCGCAGTTAAGATCATCGGTCGGCACTAATATCATGAACAAAATGCCACCGCCTAGTGTAGCCGCCAGTAAGATTACATTACCTGGAAACACGACGGGCACTACGACGGGCACTACGACAGGCACTACGACGGGCACTACGACAGGCACTACGACGGGCACTACGACAGGCACTACGACGGGCACTACGACAGGCACTACGACTGGTACAACGACCGGAACGACAAAGACTGGCGATTCTACCCCATTACCTACATTCCCTGGACCACAACCATTACCCGCAGGTGCTTTTACACCGCAGGCTCAAGCTCAACCTTATTGGCCAGGAATGGATTATGTCCCGTTCACGCCATCTGAGATTAAGTCACAGCAAATGGCTACTCAGACGGCTAATAATTTTGCCGACTACGCCAATAAATTGGCAAACACGGCTAATAACCTCGGTACGCAAATCGGATTAGATCAGTATTCAAAGAATGTTAATGCACTAGCATCTGGATTAAGCACTGCTCTAGGAGGTGTTGCGAGTGGTATTCAGGGTTTACAACAACCCACCATACAGGCTTATCAGAATGCTGCTACCAAGGCCGGTGAATTACTGAATCAAACCAATATCACGGGAAAGACCACTACGGCGGCGAATAACCTGTCTAAAATTGCATCCTCAGGGTTAACCAGTGCGAATCAAGCGGCTAGTAAGGTCACGGGTCTTTCCGATAAATCAAGTCAGAACGCATCAGATTTTCAAAATTCTATCAATACAGCCCTACAAAATACTGGACTGATCCAAAGCGCTCAGACTGCCGGTAAACAAGCACAGGATTTATCAGCCAACTTAGGAAATAAAACGGCTGGCACGACTAACGCGATCAAAAATCAAGCGAATGCGCTCAATAAAAATGCCGCTCAATTCAATACAAATATTAGTAATGCGGCATCCGGTATTACTGGAACACAACAGAATTATGCCAATCAGATTGGAGCATTGACGGATAGCGCTAACCTATTGGCCAATGCGCAGAACACCATTGGAACGATGAACCAACTGGCATCTGGGACCAAAGATATTGGAACGAATATCGGTAACCAGATGGTGACTCAAGCGACTGGAACGGGTAAACAGATTGATACAGTGACCAACGCACTGAGCGGTGTTGCAGGTAATTTAACAACTAACGCGGGAAATGTCGCCAGTCAACTAGGTAATATTGGTTCAACGTTAGGTGGAATTGCTAATACCGCATCTGGACAGATCAGCGGAGTTGCTAATGATCTAGGTACCACCTCGAAACAAATACAGAACAATCTACTAGCATCGTCAGGTGGGTTAAAGAATGCAGCAACTACGGCTGGATCAAACATAAACCAGTTAGCAGCAGGTTTAGGAACACAATCCGCAGCAACCCAACAGCAATTGAGTGATACCCTGGCGGCATCTAATATGTTAGGTCAAGCGGGTAAAGCCGGTGCTAACATCACAAAAACCGCTGCAACAACTCTAGCTAGTGCGCAAGGTACTAACGCTGATGTCCTAAGAACGCTCAGAAACTCAGGGTTAATTACTGCCGCACAAGAAGCCAGTGGTGATATTAACAATATTGCGTCATCCCTTGCTAAAAGCACTGGACAAAGCGTTCAGAGCGTCAAGAGTATGCTGAACAACATGGGGTTAGTTCAAACGACGCAACAGGCCGGTCAGAATATCGCTAATACCGCAAATACCCTGCAACAGAATACACAAGCGCAGACTAACGCCATTCAGAGTGCTTTGAAAGGCGCGGATATGTTAGGAAGCGCCCAACAAGCCGTGGGTCAATTGAGTGATCTTGCCACTAAGATTGGTAATCAGAATGCATCGTCTACTCAAAATCAACAGAATCTACTCGCCAACGCTCAACTATTAAACCAAGCAATTCAGTCTGGTCAACAGCTTAACGCATTGGGTCAAGACACCACGACACAAGCTGCTCAGAATGTCAAAAACCAACAGAACCTACTCAGTAATGCTCAACTATTAGGTCAAGCCACGAAAGCCGGTCAGCAATTGACTACCCTGGGTGATACCGCAACGTCAAATGCTTTGCAAAGCGCAAAAAATCAACAAGACCTATTGAAGAATGCGCAGTTACTACAACAGGCAACGAATACTGGTCAACAACTGAGCGCATTAGGTCAACAGGTTACGACGGGCGCAAACCAGAATATTAGAAACCAACAGAACGTTCTACAGAAAGCCGATTTACTTCAGAAAGCGGCTGATACCGGTCAACAACTGAGCGCATTAGGTGGTACTACGACCGCTCAAGCCGCTCAGAATGTTCAGAACCAACAGAACCTACTCAACAATGCTCAACTACTACAACAGGGTTTACAAGGCGCTGGAAACCTGATTTCTTCAGCACAAGGTCTTCAAGGTTACGCATCTCAACAAGCGGATAATATGTCAAAGGCGATTCAAAATGCGCAGTTGATTAATACCGCTCAACAGGCCGGTGATATCACTAATACGCTGGCAGGAACGATTCTACCCTCGGCTCAAGCCGGTGCTTCCAATATACAGAATACGTTAGCTCAAGCGAATCTACTCGATCAAGCGAAGTATGTCTCGAATAAATTATCCGGTCTAGGTTCAAGTGCTACAGCGAATGCAGCGACGACTAATGAAGGAATTAACGCCGCATTAAACCAAGCCAACACGATTGGAACCGCTCAGAACGTTGGACAGAATTTATCTGATCTAGCAACGATGGTTCAGAATCAGGGTTATTATTCATCCAATGCACTGCAAAATTTGGTGAATAAAGCTGATCTCATGAACCAAGCGGCTCAAGTTGGACAAGGAATTACCGCATCAGCAACAGGGTTGAATACCGCCGCACAAGGCGCAAATCAGTTTGCTCAAGGACAAGCTGCTAACTTAGTAGGTTCTGGTCAAAAGGCATCGGATGCTATTAGCGCCTTAGCAAATAGTCAAGACATCCAAAAAGCAGTGGATACTACCGCCAAATCACTGGGTGGAATGGCCACTGCAACGGCGCAAGCGGGTGGAACCGCCGCCGCAAATATTTCAGACCTTGCAAAGAGTAGTAATATTCAGGGAATCACGGATAAAAGCATACAATCACTACAGGGAATGGCTAATGCGGCTGCTAGTGCCGGTGGTACTGGAGCAAGCAATATTCAGAATATGTTAACCCAAGCCAATCTATTGGGTAACGCGCAACAAACGGTCGGTAATCTTGGTCAATTAGCCAGTAATCTACCACAACAAGCCCAAACATTCGCTAATTCGATGTCTTCTGCTGCATCACCGTTAATTGGGATGGCTGGTGATGCATCTTCAAAAATGGGCAATTTGGCAACTGGTTTGACCGCAGAGGCTCAACAAGCAATCAGCCATATTAACACCCTAGCGAGAGGTTTTCAGCCTACAGCGCAACAGGGAGCCGATGCGGTACAGAAACAGTTAGACAAGACCAATGCTGCGATTAGCAACGTCATGAAATCAACGGATGTGGCCAATAACCCATATGTGCAGGCATATGCGAAGGCCATTGGTGATCAAATGATGGAACAATCACTTAAACAGCTTCCATCCATTACATCATCCGCAGTACAACAAGGTGCCTATGGCGGAACCAGAATGGCTCAGCAGCAAGCTCAACTGGTGAGTGACACTTCTAAGAATATTGGTAACCAGTTAGCTGAGGTTTATGCAAACGCCTATTCTCAAGGATTAGGCGCGCAAACCAATGCTCTTAACTTAATGCCACAGTTGGCTCAACTTGCTGCTCAACCATCACAAATGCTTTCTGATGCGAATAAAGCCGCCGCCGCCTTGTATGCACAAAGTCCTCAATTACTGGCGCAAGCGAATACCGCAGCAGGTAATTTATTACAAGGTGGAGCTGGATTAAGCCAACAAGCTGCACAAATCTATGGAAACCTGATGGGGCAAGGTAATACCGCCCAACAGAATGCCGCATCTTTGGCGTCTCAAATACAAGGTCAAATTCCAAATATTCTTCAAAACGCCGCCACTACACAAGGTAATTTACAGAGCCAGGCGACACAATCCGCACTACAAGGTTACGCGACTGGAGGTCAATTACAATCGCAGATACCTGGATTACAGACACAAGCGACGAATACATTGGCCAATTTGCAAGCACAAGCGGCACAAACTGCTCAACAGGGTTATACCGCCGCTTCCGGGATGCAATCACAAATACCGCAGTTACAAATGGATGCATCGAATACTTTGGCTAATTTGCAAGCGATGGCACCGCAGGTTTATGGTCAATCCGCTCAACAAGCAACCGGTATGAGTCAAGCAGGGGTTAACAACCTCGGTCAAATGGCTCAAACCGCAGCGCAACTCAATGCAATGGCGCCACAACTGAATCAGCAAGCCGCACAACAAACACTCGAACTGCAACAGGGAATTCAAAACGCACTGAATACCGGTGCATTGTCATCCGGTCAATTGCAGCAAAACATTCCAGGAATGACCAACCAAGCTTTAGCGCAGCAGTTACAAGGATTAAGTACGGGTGCCAACGTTCAGAACCAAGGTAACCTTGCTGCACAACAAGCTTTCAGTAACATACCACAAGCTAATCAACAAGCCGCCCAGATACAAGCGGGTTTACAAACCAATGCAGCTAATTTATTGGGTAATGCAGCGACACAAGCGGCTGATGTCTATGGAATGGCTCCCAATATGGCTAACGCCGCACTAGGACAAGTCAGTGGCGCGCAAGCGAATGCTGGTCAGTTAATGGCGAATGCACAAAACATCGCTGGACAACTATATGGTCAAGCTCCGGGAGTGGTTGGTCAAGCGGTTGGTCAAGTGAATGCAGTCCAGAATAATATGGCCAACACTCAACAGGCTGCTAACCAATTGGCCGGTCAACTATATGGTCAAGTACCTGGACTATCCAACCAAGCGGCTAATCAGGTACTATCCGCCCAACAAAACATGGCCGGTATCCAACAGAACGCTCAACAGTTGGCAGGTCAACTATATGGACAGATACCTGGGTTATCCAACCAAGCGGTCGCGCAAACCAATGCTGTACAGGGGAATATAGCTAATACCCTACAAAATGCTCAACAGTTAGCGGGTCAGCTTTATGGCCAAGTACCGGGGTTAGCGAATCAAGCCGCCAGTCAGGTTAATACGATTCAGAACAACATGGCCAATGTTCAACAGAATGCTAATCAATTGGCTTCTGGTATGTACGCACAAGCACCCGGATTATCTAACCAAGCGGTTGGAACGGTTAGCCAAGTACAAGGCCAGATTCAACAATTGCAACAAAGCGCTGATCGGTTACAAGCGGACCTTTATTCAAGCAACCCTGCTATTGTTCAATCCGCAACAAACCAGATTGCCGCAATCAGATCGCAGATCGGTCAACTACAACAAGGAACAGCGTCAAGTTCCGCTGATATGTACGCGCAAATTCCGCAGTTGGCTAATCAGACAGCCGGTCAGGTCACCAATGCACAACAACAGATTGCGCAAATGCAGGGTAATGCTGCTAACTCGCAAGCGAACATGATGCAGATGGCTCCGCAAATGCTAAACGCGGCCACTGGACAGGTTAATCAGTCTCAAATAGCTGCCGGAAACCTATTAAATCAGGCACAACAGACTGCCGCTCAGATGTACGGGATGACGCCACAATTGACTCAGAATGCGGCTAGAACAACCTCCGAGATGCAACAAGCGGGTTATCAAGTTGCGCAAAATGCGGCCAATAGTGCAGCCAATATGTATCAGATGAATCCTGCCATGCTCAATCAGGCAGCCGCGCAGTATGCTTCTATGCAAGGCCAGGCAGGAAATCTTGCCAATCAGACGGCTAGTTCACAAGCCAGTATGTATGGAATGACTCCCGAAATGCAAAATGCAGCCGCTAGTATGTATGGCAATATGTTGTATCAGGGTGGCCAGTTAAATCAAAATGCTTACCAGAACGCTGGAAATATTTACGGAAACATGGGTAATCTGTACGCTGGTCAGGGAGGACTTATGCAGGGAAGTCTATCTAGTGCTGGAAGTTTAGGAATGCAAGGTAATCAGATGGCTGGTCAGATGTATAGCCAGGCTCCAATGATGATGCAGAATGCAGCACAAGCTCAAGCCGGGTTGTATGGACTGATTCCAAGTCAACAAATTCAAGCCGCACAAGCTTATGGTGGTTTACTAGGACAAGGACAATCCGCACTACAAAGCGCAGGTGTTTCTTCAGGACAAATGTTGGGTAATATTGCTGATATTTACAATACAGCCGCTGGACAGCAAGCGAATCTTTATGCCATGAATCCACAATTGCTAGGATCGGCGGCATCGCAGTATGGTAATCTCGCAAACATAGGATTCACAGGGGGACAACAGGGTTATCAGCAAGCAATGGGCGGATATGGAATGGGACAAAATATGATTGGAAATGCTAATCAGATGGCGTCTGGAATATACGGTCAAATACCTGGGTTGTATAGTAATGCTGCGAATACACAAATGGGTCTATTAAGCGGTGGCGCCGGTCTTTATGGTCAGGGAAGTACCTATGGAATCAATTCTGGAACGGCTCTAGCTAATATTTATAATACCGGTTCGCAGAATGCCGCTTCACTATACGGTCTCGCACCTGCGATGGGAATGAGCGCCAATAGAATGCAATCTGGACTTTATAGTGATGCAGGAAATATGGGGTCACTAGGCGCTCAAATGATGGGTAACGTTGGACAACAAGAACGTTCTCTGGAAACCCAACAACTAAGCGGTCAACAAGGAAGATACAACTACTACGCTGGATTACCCGATAAATCACTGAATCAATATGCAGGTTTGATGAGTTCACTGCCCGGTAGTCAATATGGAACGTCTACCACCACAACAACCCAAGGCGGATATGAAGGTAATGATGTCATGTCTGGTATTGGGATGGGATTACAAGCCGCTCAGATCGCGCTACCGTTTATATTAGGGTGAAGATATGCCAAGTTTTAAAGAAATGTTTAGCAATCCGCTAATAAGAACAGCACTAAGCACTTTGGGTAATGCTTTTATCGCAGGTGGCGCTCCTGGGCAAACTCCGGGTGGTCAGCGATTCGCTAATGCAATGGGCGAGATGTCTGGTAATCTTATGAAAGCATGGGAGCTAGAATCATTGGATGAATATAGAAAAATGCTCATTGAAAACTCTAAAAAAGAGGGAAAACTAAAAGAACTTGAATTTGCTAGACAAATCAATAAAGATAAGATGGACGCTTCTGACAGAGAACAATTAGTGGGTCTATCGAAACAGGTTGCTGGAATAGAAGGTTTAAATCCTGGGCAACAATCACTAGCAAACGTGATGGCTCAATATCCAGAACAAGCCAATAAGATATTCGGTAGCGAATTATATAAATCAATTCTGTCACCAGTACCAGAAAGGAGTAACAAGGAACCTTTTAGGGTGAATCTAGGTGATCGTGTTGCCACGGGTTATTTCAACAAAGACACCGGTGAGACCACGACGACCAATGAGTTTAAGGTTGGTCCTACACCACGGAATGAACGTCAACTCACTGAATATGAAAAATACACGATGGATCGGTATAATCGGAAGGATGCTCAAGCGGAAGAAAATAGAAATGCTGAAAATGAAAAAACATCCAGATATGCACGCGGGTTGCTACAGTCTACATGGTTAGATGTACTTGCCGCCGGTGGACCACAGAAATTGAGTAGCGAAGAAAGAAATAAGTTATATTCAATTGATTCTAAATCGCTGAATAATTTGGATCAATTAAAGTATCAGTATGCGACTGGGCAGTTAGCTTTTCCAAGTTCAGGTAATGGCGCGGCACCAGTATTTAACCTTGGGAGTGAAAAAGCGACCGTTAACCCCTCTACCGGTGAATTTGAACCAATTGGTCATAGTTACGCCGAAGCGGTATCGCAATATAGAAAAATGAGCAAACGTGATCTTGAAAAATTGACTTCCGGTGAATATGATGAAAATGGTTTTCCACCAATGATTGTTACATCCCGTGGTGAGCGTTATTATTACGACAATTCCACTGGAAATCTTAGACTCTTTAACCCCGGTAATTAATAGGTACACTTATGGATGGATTTAACAATTTTAATGGTATGGTCAATCGGCCAGAAATGAATTTCAATTCGATGAGAAACCCCGGTTACGATAAGGACGTTTCAATGCCAGGTATGCCAATGCCAGGTATGCCTCAGATGAATCGACAAGACTTTATGAACGCACCTCGTGGTGGTGTGGCGGAAATGTTTGGTGGAATGTTTGGTGGATTAGGTTTCCCACAGAGACCACAAGGTGGCATGGGAATGCCTCAAGGTGGCATGGGAATGCCGCAAGGTGGTATGGGAATGCCTCAAGGTGGTATGGGGATGCCACAAGGCGGTATGGGAATTATGCAAGATACGAGAATGCCTCAAGGTGGCATGGGGATGCCACAAGGCGGTATGGGGATGCCTCAAGGTGGTATGGGAATTATGCAAGATAGGAGAATGC
>Ga0233422_10000460_pt1 | contig 20681 bp, 14 predicted proteins | sample Watercolumn_Mata_2_FD_182724 | JGI IMG/M metagenome (GOLD analysis project Ga0233422, IMG submission 182724) | Freshwater microbial communities from Lake Matano, South Sulawesi, Indonesia - Watercolumn_Matano_2014_110_MG | ecosystem: Environmental > Aquatic > Freshwater > Lake | place...
TAATTTTGGCCTAAAATTAGCCAGATTGCAAAAAAATAACTATTTGTCCGACGATGAAATAAGTGGAGGTGAAATCAAGAGCGGAAGGCAAGAATTTCCGACGAGAAAATAGTTTTGAGCAACCCACCACTCTGATAAGGAGGTGAGATAAAGGAAGTGAATAATATACGCCGGGATTTTATCGCAAGCCATCTACGTTTACAGCTGAACCGGTTACGCCACATATTGGATAATATAGAGGAAGAGGATAATGTTGACTGCGAGTACGCAGATAGTTCTCTCAGGGAGATAGAGAATAATCTGCGTCAAATCAGAAGAATTTGTGCGAGTAACTAAAGAATAAAGAAAAGGAGGGAAGCAAAATGAAGAAGTTTGTAACAGCAATAGTGTTGGTTGGGTTTATCGTATTAGTAGCCGGTATGCGCTTATCGTACGCAGGAGAGATAGACCTTCTTTTGCAGAAACTCGTAGAAAAAGGGATTTTGACTCCCGGAGAGGCGCAGCAGGTAAAGACCGAGACCAAGGAAGAAATCAGGAAAGAAATCGCCCAGGCAAAGTATGAACTGCTTCCGGAGTGGCTGCAAAGAGTGAAATTCAAGGGAGATTTCAGGTTAAGGTACCAGTTTAAGAGAGAAAGGGGCGCCAGCGACGATAATATAGGCAGGATCAGGCTCAGGGAGGGTGTGGAAGTAAAGGTGAATGACCAGATGAAGGCGGGTTTTGGCCTGGCAACCGGCACAACCAGCGACCCACGTTCAACTAACGTAACTTTCGGAGGGAGTTCCGGAACTCCGGCGTCTTTTAAGGATATAACCGTAGATTACGCCTACGGCCAGTATTCGCCGACTACCTGGCTGACCTTTACCGGAGGTAAATTTAAGAATCCCATCTGGCAGCCCACTGATTTATTATGGGACACTGATTTAAACCCGGAAGGATTTAATGCGCAGCTTGATTACCGCCTGAATCCGTATTTCGGCCTATTTTTAAATGCCGAAACTTTCATTCTGGCATATGATAGCGCCAAAGGTTCGGACACGGTGCTTTGGGCGGTTCAGCCCGGTATAAAATATAACTTGCATGATTGGTTAGACCTTAGAGCTGCGGTTACAGGCTATTTTTATACTAACCTGAAAGGAAAGGGTAAATATAACAGACAATCAACCAATAGCCTGGACAGCGCCAATCAATATAAATATAATTATAACGCGGTTAACCCCAGCATTGAAATCGGCGTAAAAGACCCCTTTGCATCTTTCCCATTGCTTGCCAAATACATTCCTTATGCCGGACTCTACGGCGATTTTGTTTATAACCCGGATCCGGAGACAGGCAAGAGCGGTTTTGACGCCGGTATTAAGTTCGGCGCAGAAAAGGTAGGGGGCTGGGGCCAGTGGCAGGCAAGGGTCATGTTTGCTAAACTGGGCAGGGATGCCTTCTTGGATATCTTCCCCGATTCAGACCGTTATAGCGGAAAGACCAACATGAAGAGCGTTGAGTTTATATTAGAGTATGGTTTGGGTAAAAATACCAGCTTAGCATTAGATTACTACTGGGCAGAGTCGCTTTCTAAACAGACCAGCGGCGGCGCTGCAGGCAGTAATATTCCGCAGCAATTGGTTCAGGTTGACTGGAACCTCAAATGGTAAAGAACTTTTCTAGAGAGGCAGACAAAATTATTAAGGAGGGAAAAATGAAGCGCGGGATACTTAAGTTGTCCATTTTGTGCATTCTATTCGCAGGGCCGGGAATAGCCGTTTACGCAGCAGGCCCTTACGGAGAAGGTAAGGACAAGATAATAATTGAAGGCTCTACTACGGTTCTTCCCATTGCCCAGGCAGCCGCAGAAACATTTATGCGCCAGAATACGGAGATGGATATTTCAGTGCGTGGCGGAGGCTCAAGCGTAGGCATTGCTTCCCTGATTGACAAAACCTGCGATATAGCCGATGCCTCACGGGCGATTAAAGATATAGAGCTGGAAAAGGCAGCTGCTAATGGCGTTTCTCCGAAGGCCCATGTTGTGGCTATGGATGGGATATGCGTGATTGTAAACAACTCTAATCCTATCAGTGCCTTAAACAGAAAACAGGTCAAAGATATATATACGGGCAAGATTTCCAACTGGTCGCAGTTAGGCGGCAGTAATGAAAAAATAGTGGTTATTTCGCGGGATACCTCAAGCGGGACATTTGAGGCATTCATGACTCTGGTGCTTGAGGGCCAGAAGGTGCGCCCCGATGCCTTAATGCAGGCATCTAATCAGGCAGTAGCCTCAACAGTAAGCCGCACTCCTGGAGCAATAGGCTATGTAGGCCTGGGGTATTTATCTTCGGAAATAAAGGCTCTGGAAATAGACGGGGTAATGCCTTCAAAAGAAACCGTGCTTGGAGGCAAATACCCTATTTCCCGGCCGCTTTTTATGTATACGGACAACACGCCCAGCGGCAGGATAAGGGATTTTATTGATTTTGTTAAGAGCGCTGAGGGTCAAAAGATTGTAAATGAGCAGGGTTTTGTGGCCTTAAAGTAAAGACAGCGTTTACTCATTTAAGGCAAAACACGGCAGGGGATTGCCCCTGCCGTGTCCTCCTATATATATAGGTATGCAGAAGTTTAAAGAGAAGATTTACCGGTGGCTATTTACAGTTTTGGCTTTTTCTTCCTTATTTTTTTTGGTAGGGATTATCCTTGTCCTTTTCAAAGAGGGCTTGCCCATATTTAAACAAGTAAAGTTGGGTGAATTCATCTTTGGCAGGGCATGGTATCCTACTTATTCGCCTCCTGAATTCGGCATCCTTCCCTTAATATTAGCCTCTGTCTGGGTTACCTTTGGAGCGCTCTTTGTTTGCGTCCCCCTGGGGATAGGCAGCGCCCTTTACCTGAATGAATTGGCCACGCATAAACAAAAGGCAGTATTAAAACCCCTAATTGAAATATTGGCGAGCATCCCATCCATTGTTTACGGGTTCTTCGGGATGGTGATTCTGGCTCCATTTTTACAAAATCTTTTGCATTTACCTATAGGGCTGTGCGCTTTTACTGCAAGCCTCACCCTCGGGATAATGGCAACGCCTACGGTTTGCAGTATTGCGGAGGATGCCTTAAGCTACGTGCCTAAATCCTTCCGGGAGGCCTCCTTTGCCGTAGGCGCAAACAGATGGCAGACCTTAACGCGGGTAGTTATACCCGCAGCAGGCTCGGGCCTCTCTACTGCCGTAATCTTAGGGATGAGCAGGGCGATAGGAGAGACTATGACTGTGCTTATGGTTGCCGGAGGAGCAGCAATTATCCCTAAATCATTCTTTGAGCCGGTCAGGCCAATGACCGCAGCTATTGCCGCAGAGATGGGAGAAGCCCCTATGGGTAGCCCGCATTATCACGCCTTATTTGCCATCGCGCTTATTTTATTTCTGATTACCTTTATCTTTAATATTATTGCGGAATTAGTCAGCAGGAGGTTCAGGCTAAAATTGGGTTTAGCGGGATGAGAAAAAATATCACGCAAAATATGGGCTTTGCTTTTCTTTTCCTATGTATCGGCGTCACCCTCTTTTTCCTTTTTGCCATCATATACTTTGTTGCAGCCAGAGGAATAAGAGTTATCTCCTGGGAATTCCTGACCCAGGCACCCCGCAATGCTATGACTTCCGGCTGAGTTGCGCCTGCGATTTTAGGCACATTTTACCTGACTTTGGGCGCAATGCTGTTCGCTTTGCCTTTAGGATTAGCCTGCGCAATATACCTGTGCGAATACTCGCCGAAGGGGTTTATCGTGAATATCATCCGGATGAGCATTAATAACTTAGCCGGTGTGCCTTCGGTTGTCTTTGGCCTGTTTGGCCTGGCGGTTTTTGTGAAATTTTTTGGCTTTGGCGTATCTATGCTCGCAGGAAGCTTAAGCCTTGGAATTTTAGTGCTCCCGGTAATTATATCAGCTACGCAAGAGGCGCTCCTGGCAGTGCCTCAATCATTACGGGAAGCCTCGCTTGCTTTAGGCGCAACCCAGTGGCAAACCATAAAAAGGGTAGTCCTGCCCACTGCCCTGCCGGGGATACTGACCGGCGTAATTTTAAGCATAGGCAGGGTTGCCGGAGAGACAGCCCCTATTCTTTTTACTGCGGCAGCCTTTTATCTAAAGGGGTATCCCAAATCCATTTTTTCCGAGGTTATGGCTCTTCCGTATCACATCTATGCCCTGATGACCGAAGGGACTCATCCTGCGCAGCAGACAGCAATAGCATACGGCTGCAGCCTCATCCTTTTAGTTTTAGTCCTGTTGGTATCATTTATTGCTATTTTTATCCGCCAGAGACAGAGGACCTATGCTCATGGATAACCAGATAAAGATTAAGGCGCAAAATATAAATTTTTTTTATGGGCAAACACAGGCCTTAAAGAATATCAACCTGGAAATCTATGCTAATCAGGTGACCGCAATCATCGGGCCTTCAGGATGCGGAAAATCTACCTTTATCAGGCTGTTAAACCGGATGAATGAGCTTATCCCCAATACACGCTGTCAGGGGAAAATTCTTTTGGATGGCAGGGATATCTGCTGCGATACGGATTTAGATATAGTTGAGGTAAGGAGGAATATCGGAATGGTCTTTCAGAAGCCCAACCCCTTTCCGAAAAACATATTTGAGAATATCTCCTACGGCCTTAAGGTTAACGGCATTAAAGACAGGCATTTTATAGAAGATAAAGTCATTGAGTCTTTGAAGAAAAGCGCATTATGGGAGGAGGTAAAGGACAGGCTGCATGACAGCGCATTGAAATTATCCGGAGGCCAGCAACAGAGGCTTTGCATTGCGCGTTGTTTAGCGGTTGAGCCGGAGGTTATCCTTTTTGACGAGCCCTGCGCAAGCCTTGATCCCATCTCTACGGCAAAGATTGAAGAGCTTCTCCTGGAATTGAAAAAAGATTATACCATAGTTATCGTTACGCATAATATGCAGCAGGCTGCGCGGGTCTCCGATTGCACGGCATTTTTTCTTTTGGGCGAATTAATTGAGTTTGGCAAGACCCAGGATATTTTTACCGCGCCCAAGGATAAAAGGACCGAGGCATATATTACGGGAAGATTCGGATAATAAGCTTGGGGACGGTTCTCTGCGAGAACCGTCACTGAGAGGAGAGATAATGGAACGCTATTTTGATGAAGAATTAGGCGAACTGAAAAAGAATATATTACAGATGGGCTCTCTCGTGGAGAAAAGCATTGCTGATTCGGTAAGAGCGCTTGCGGCTTTGGACTGTGAGGGTTCAAAGAGGATAATCGCGCAGGATAAAACGATTGACGAGTGGGAACTTAAGGTAGACGAGGAGTGCCTTGACCTGCTGGCGCTCAGGCAACCCATGGCATCTGACCTGCGTTTTGTCACTATGGCGATGAAGATATCCACAGATTTAGAGCGCATGGCTGATTTGGCAGTGGATATCGCGCAGAGGGTATTAGAACTGTGCGGTAAGCCGCTTTTAAAGCCGTTGATAGATATCCCTAAATTAGCGCTCCTTGCGCAGGAGATGACCCACAATGCACTTGATTCTTTCGTGAGGGAAGACGCCCTTCTTGCCAAGAGAGTTATCCTGCAGGATAAAGATGCCGATACCTTGCGCAATCTAGTCCAGTCAGAGTTGCTGGATGATTATATCCTTAAAGACAAATCAAGCATCCCCCGCGCAATACCTTTGCTGTTGGTTGCCCGCCATCTGGAGCGTATCTGCGACCATGCCACCAATATCGCCGAAGACGTTATCTATATGGTTGAGGCGAAAGTAGTAAAGCACCACCCCGAGAAATTAAATAACGGGAAATAGGCTTCTTACCCCCAAAAATTTTACACACAATTCACATTTGCTTAAGCCCTTTTTTACACGCATAAGCTATAGTTATTATAAATAAGCAATATAACAGGAGGAGAAAGATGCTTGAAGATAAAGATATAAGAGACATTATCCCGAAAAAGATTTTTAATCCCACCAGCTTGGAAGATGTAGGCTGGAACAGCTGCTGTGAACAGATGGAAAGAAATTTAGACGTCCTTAAATTAAGGTTAACCAATGTATTTGGCAAGGAAGATAGGGCGGATTTTTATTTGAGCTTGAAGGGGAATTAATAGATGGCAAAGAAAATAATATTAACCATAAGCTTATTAATATGTTTAGCCAATCCGTCATTTGCCGGAGAGTTAAGTATGGCCCTTGCTCCGGAGTATTATGCGCAGGGGCTCCGGTATGAAAAAATTGGCGATTTTTTTGAGGCAAAGATATTTTATCAGAAGGCAATTTTGCTAAACCCCGGCATAGAGAATAAAGACGCCATAATCAGAAAAATTTATGAAATAGATAAGCGTTTAGCGGATGGCGACAGTCAGGAGATTGAGCAGCCACAACAAGCAGAAATGCCAGCATCGCATTACACGGAATCCACGGAATCGCGGTATGCAGGCGATAATATGGTTGGAATATCCGCATCTGAGAATACACCCCCAAGCACCAAACCAAGGCAGATAGAGACATCTTATCAACCTAAACCTACCACAAACGACTTTGTTACTTACTATACCGGCAAAGAGCCCTTTCTGCAGAATTGCACTACTCCTCTTTGCCAAAAATTTATTTTTAACAACTTCGGCATATCTTACGGCAAAGAGCGTAATTTTATGCGCGCAGAGGGCATGTTCAAAGAATGCCTCAAAATCGACAGTTTTTTCCAGCCGGCGCAAATCAACCTGTCAATAATCAAAGACCTGCGGAAAGCAAAACAATGAAAAAACCAGGATTTACATTAGCATGGTTTATTTTAATCAGTTTTGCTTTTAGCGGAAAGGGATTTGCTGATACTGTGGTCTTGAAATCAGGCAAGAGGATAGAAGGCACGATTACTGAAAAAACCAAGGATTATATAAAAATTGAGCATTACGGAACACCCCTTTATTACGAGCAGAAATATATAAGCAGTATTGAAGAAGGGAGACCCTCTGATACGCTCTCCTTTTTTAAGGCGGGCCTTGCATTGGCTAAAGACGGAGATTTTCCAGGCGCCAAAGAAGAATTTAATAAGGGTCTAGAGCTTGAGCCAGACAACGAAAACCTCCTGGGGGCGCAAGCCGTAATAATGGATTTGGATAAAGGGATTATACCCCGGGAATACTGCCTTAACCTATTTAGCGGCTATTACTATATGTTTAATGAGGACTACCGGCAGGCAGCTGAATATTTCCAGAAGGCGCTACAGTCAAACGTGTATGACGCAGATATCTGCTATAACCTGGCATCGGCGTATTATTCTCTAAAAGAGTACAATCTGGCAATAGAATATCTGAAGAGAGTCCTGGAATTAAGGTTAGACGATGCCGAGGCATGTAACCTCCTGGCAGAGGCATATCTTAAGGTAGGAGAGCCCTCCAAGGCAGAGGCATATTTCGCTATCGCCAACAAACTCTCCGAAAATGCGCAAAACCGCTCTCGGGCTCCCGGCAAAAGTCAGTAGAAATTACAGCCACCCTCCCTTATATCGCTTGTGTTATAATACACTTTCCTGCCGCAATAAAAAATTTCACACAGATTTTACAAGCCCTTGAAGACTCCTTAACCTTCATAAATTATACTCTGGTTGCAAAATCAAAGGGAACAATAGCTATGGCAGGCAGAATGAACAGCCTAATGAAAATGACGGGTAACAAATTATGGCAGACAATATTATTTTGCGCATTTATATGTTTGTTGTTTATTACTAGGGCAGCAGCAGATGATGAGGAATATTCGGCAATGGATATTGCCGCAGCCTCAGATTATGTTGACAATTTTATTGTTCCGGATGTTACCGGTATGGCTACTGTGGATACAGAGTTTAACATCCCATCACCTATGGCTGCGCTGGATTTAGCTCCCGGCTTGTCTGGATATGCTAACACTGGCATTAATTATGCTAGCGCACCTACGTCAATACCTGAATTTGACACTCAATCAGCTACAAACATACCTATGTATCAGCCTGCAGCAAATATAATAAGCGAGAGTCAATTCACCTTGGGGCTCACAGATCCTGAAGAACAAAGATTTAAAAGGGGTGAACGCACTCCAATTATGAACCGTGTAGAGATGGCATGCGGGATTCCTCCTATCAACCCGATAGAGCAGAATCACAATCTGGCATGGAATTCGAATATGCAACCAGTAGTCTCGGCTATGGCCAACAATGTAATTAATGACGTAGCGCAAAACTTGCCCGTAGTTAATGTGGACTATCCGGTAGTAACTGACGCTACTCTTAATCTTGTAGCAGATTCAAGAGAGGAAGCCTTACTTGTACAAGCAGAGCTTCCAACGTTCCCTTCTTATCCAACCCAATCAACTTTAGTTGTTGCAGATGCAAGCGCAGGAGGCAATACCGGGGATAATCAGAGAGCGTTTGCAGATAGGCTTTTTAGCGGAGAGCCAATGGCGCCCGCAGCCGCTCCAATACCGGATAACCCGGTTAGCCAGCTTCCCGCAGCACCTGTACTTCCCAAGGAAAGCCGGTCTGATGGATTGGAAGAATTTGAACAACTAGGGATTACTGCACCTACCACGCCTAAACTGGTTGAGCAATCCCCTCTGCAACCTGTGGATATTCCGATGACAACAAGAGTCCCTTTCAGCGAGACACCAGTAATGGCAGGGCAAAAGGAATTTCCTTCCGCTTCTACTACCTCTTTAGATACCTCTTCTGAGCCCGGATTTTTCCGCAGGGCCTTTAATTGGGTTATAGATGGAATTTATAGTATCGGAGGAGGAATCAGCAGTATTTTTAGCGGCATTGGAGGGATTTTCTCAAGCGGTTATTCTTCTTCGCTCCCCCCATCAGTGCCTGTTTATTCTGGTTTAGGAATGTCTTCTAATCCGGTCCAGACCGCTGAACCAAGCGGGCCGGACTCATTATATTGGGATCCGGGTAGGCTCTCATCCGGCGCACCTAGCGTATATAGTTGGGCTAACCAAGCTGTTACGGCTACGTCACACACTGTACTTGACTCAACATATTGGGATCCGGGGAGGTTGCCACCTAGCCAGCTTGGGTTTTCTGACAAGCCCGTTGAGCCAGTGTTAGATGGATATTGGCAATCAATTCTTACACCTGATGAATATGAGCGCGCCATCCAAGAGTTGAAAAAAGGAATTTAATAATCTGCTATAAAGACACGATAGACGTTGCGCAGCAAAAAAGCAATATCCACCGCTTTAGTAAATAATATACCAGCCAATCTAAATAAAACAGATGTCGGAGGAGATATATAAATGACTTCACCCAAAAGGTTACTGGCAAAGGCATATAAGATTATTGCGCTGGTGCTGTGTCTTTGCCTGTTTTTGGAGCAGGGTGGGTTTGCGCAGGGTGTTACCGAATTAAATATTTCTTTCCACCTTTCTCAGATGGTAGCCGCAAAAAGCGACTTGAGTATAAGGCAGGAGCATTTACGTGCGCTTCTTTATGACGCAAATAAGGGCCAGCTACGTTTTGCCGTTGATGGGGGAGAAAGGCCTTTAAGCTCGGCCCAGGCGCTTATCAAAAGCTTTTTTATAGGCATTAGCCTTCCCAATGATACTTTTTGGGTAAACTTACGCCCCGACGCTCCTTCCAGGATGATAGACCCTTTGCTTGGACAAACCGACCTCGGCAAAACTCTTCTTGAGGCAGACCTGCAGCTCAAAAAAGACCTCGCCTCTTCCACTAACCCACAGACACCTGCCGGCAAGCTTTATTGGGACGGCCTTTACAAAAAAGCAGAAGAGATCTACGGTACAGATACAGTAAACATTCCTACGCTCACCCGTGTTTGGATAGTTCCCGGACAAATAGTTATCGCGCAAACCAGCAATGGTTCTTATATCTACAAGGCTACGCTTAGGGTAATGCTGGAGCAAGATTACCTTAAAGACGCCGCCGGAAGCCGGCCACTTGTTATAGGGCAAGACTATGTCTTCAAAGACGAAAGGTCAAAAGCCCTCAATGAGCACTCAAGCCGGCTTATCCGGGAGCTGATTATTCCTCAATTAACAAAAGAAGTAAACACTGCCAAACGCTACGCTGCGCTTAGGCAGATATATTATTCTCTTATTCTGGCGCAGTGCTTTAAAGCACGCCAGCTCTCTACTGTTGGTTCCGGGCCTTCGGTTAATAGCAGTCAAATAGCCAAGCTTATAAATTCAAAAGACCTCGCTAACCTTACTTCCGAAGAGGACTGGGATAAAGAAACCTATTTTCAGGCATACAAAGAATCCTTCCAAAAAGGGGAATATAATATACAGGAACTCGCTTATTCGCTATCCGGGAGAATCATAAGGAACTATTTTTCAGGCGGTATCAATTTTGAGATATTTTCCGCAGGCAGCCCGGTTAAGCCGGGCATAAATGTTATAGAAAGCAAACTGGGCTTTGCGCCTCCACTACTTGAAGGCTCGATTGTGGTTGACCAGTCCGGTAAACCCAGCCTTATTTCTGGCGCATCGCCCATAGTCAAAAAGCAGGCCTTGCCCCCAGAGATAATCAATCCAGATTTTCAAAAGACAATCGACGTAAAAAAGCCAAACGGGACAGGGGGTTTTCTTCGGTTTTTTAATAGACTAGAACGTGCTATTGCCAAAACAACTCTTGCAATAATGCTTGCCACAACTTTAATCTTTTCTTTCGGCTGCTCGCTATCTACTATAAATACGGCTGCCCAACATTCTATATCTGGGGCTCCCAAGGTAGGAAGTTTATTGCCTAGTCCGGAACAGCTAAATCCGGTGGATTCCAGCATTCCGCCCCAACTTCTAAAAAGCCAGAAACTAATGCCGTATTATGAAATTATAAGAAAGAAAGATACAAATTCCATTCCCCGGCTTTTGTGGATATTAAAACAGCACGATGACAGCAAATGGGAAGGTTTTTCGCTGGGAGCCTTGTTTAAGGCAGTGATCCCGATGGGAGGAGTGCCGAAACCGCCCACTTACCAGATAGAAGCCTCTGTTGGAAATTTGCTTTCGCTTTTACGCAGCGGCTATCAACATATCATGGCGCGTTTTGACACAGCGGATCCTTCAGAGCAGGCAGCTGCAGCCTGGGTCTTGGGTGAGATTGACCCGCCCGTCGGAATGAAAACATTGGTTATAACAGGCCTTAAAGAGGCGATGCTCAAAAGCAAGACTCCACAGACGCGGATAGCAGCGGCTGACAGCATACGCAAGCTCAAGCAAAGAGGCCATATAACTATCGGCGCTGTCCCGGGCGTAAGCACGCAAGATGCGCAGGAAGCGCTGAATGATAAAGAGTGGCTTGTGCGTTTCTATATGGCGGAAGCGATAGATGCAAAAGATTTTCCCCAGGTCCAGCAACTGGTGTTTGAGCGCCTTAAAGAAGAAACCCATCCGTATGTGTTGCTGGCTTTGGTGGAATCGGTTTTTCGCCTTAAAGGGTTTGGAGCGGTATTGCCTGCTATCCAGGCAACCAAAAACCTTAAATTCAGCCCGTCGGAAGACTACATTCTTTTTTCCGTTGACTCATTTATCTGGAAGAGGATAGCAGTGGGGTTAGCTAATTTTGGGAACCAATCTCCTCAAACGCGCAGGTATCTTTTAGCAATGTTTGTCAAGGAGCTGCATTATTTACAGTCCAGCCGCGTAGCAGATAAATATGACCTTTTGAATTATAATCTAATTCCTTTATTTGAGCAGTTTGTAAGGCATTTAAGGATTAATACAGGAGAGATTAAGCCGCTGTTATCGGGCCTGGACTCCAGGGTAGTAAGAGCTATTTTGAATGTCGTTGAGACTAAACAACGGGCCTTACCGCAGTTTCCTACCTTAGGGCAAGCAGAAGACAAATATCAGCATGATTTGCAGGAGATTAAAAGCAAGAATCCGGCTTTAGTTAAGGTGATACAACAGCTTGAGCAAAGGCAGGACAGGCTCGCACTGCACATTATTCTTACTTTTGGCCGCAATACCGCTCTTAAGGTGCTGGCAGCAGACGCGCTTTCACGCATAGGAGATGTCTCAAGCATGCGCGTGCTGGTGGCAGGTTTGGATTCTTCGCATCCGACAGTAAGGGCAGCAAATGCCAGGGCACTGCGTAATCTCCTTGGCCGCTGGCAATTCGTTTATACCGGTAAAAACGGAAGCCTTATCCAGGCTTTCAATAAAGCCGTGGATGATAAAGACTGGGTAACCGCAGGATATCTCATTGGTGCTTTAACCGCGATAGGAGATGCCGATGCTTTAGAGCCGATCGCTTCGGCGACCAATTCTTATAAAAATCGCTTTATCCAGATGCTTATTCTTGAATCTTTTGTTTACTTCGGTCACGAAGGAGCTGCCTTAACAAACCCTATAGTTAATCTTCTTTCAGCAAGGGACACTGATTTAGACGTGCTGATAAGGGCAATACAGCTGGCTGCGGTGGTGCTGGATAAAAGCGATGACCCCGTGCTTGTGGATGAGATCATCAAGGCGGTAGTTGCCTTTCCCATCAATCTTGACTCGCCGAAAAAAGTCTCCCGCCTGCGGCAGGAAGCAATAAAGGCCCTGCGGCATTCACGTTATTCTAGGGAAAGCCTGCAGAAACGCTATGAAGAAGAATTAGCCAGAACGCCAGGCAATGACCTTAAGGACTATGAGAAAGTTAATGCCGTGAAATTATTGCTGGAAGGAGTGGGTAGAGGAAGTGGCCAAAAAAAGAGCAGGCAGGAGGAATCTAAAGCCGCGCCAAGGGAGCCGTTACAATTTGCTCAAGCTTATCCTGCCTTGCCTGTTAATCCGGCTTCGCCTCCGATTGTAACCGATGGCTTACCTCGGTATGGTGGGGCTGCCAAGAAGCCATATCCGCGAGTGCGTCCGCAGGAAGATAAGGGCCAGCCCGTCGAAAGCGCTACAACAATAGAGCAACAGTTGCTGAACGTTAAGCAGCTGAACCGCGCAACCGATTCAGCTACCCGCTTGCGAATTATTAAAGAGCTCGGAGGCTTACGTATTGCCTATCCGCCTGGAAAACATCCTTTAGTAGAAGCCCTTCTCAGCACTAACGTCAATGACTTGAGCACGACGCTGGCTGTTGTTGAGGCGGCAGAGAACGCGATGTTAAGCGGCTCAAGGGATAAGTTCCTGATAGACGCTTTATTGGATATTTTTCTGAAGCTTCCCGTTGAGCCGGAAATAATACGCGCCCATCCGCAGATAATCACGGCATATCTTAAATTGGTGCAGATAATCAAAAATAATCCCGCTTACGGATACTATGCTTTGAATATTAAGCTTGGCGAATTGTTGGGCAGGGATGAATATAAGGTAAGGCTTATCCTATTCATCGCGCGCCTGGCAAACGAACAAGCGTATAACAAGCTTGCCAGAAAATCACTTGGCAGGGATATCGCCCCTGTAGCAAGGCCCAAAGCTTCGGGCAAATTGTCGTACGGTTCCCGGATAGAAAGCATGCTGCAGGAATTTCCGGGGTTATCCGAAACGGAGAAATTAAAAAAGGCGTTAGAGGTTTTTATGGGTTTATCTGATTATGCTTCACCAAAAGAGCTGGCTGAAGTGTTCGCATTCTTTGGCAACATCGATGAAAAATATATGCATCCGGCAGTAATACGCCTTGCGCTCAATGCCTTAAACAACCCTAAGACGGAAGACATGCGTATTGCAGCTTCATATTTCCTCGCCATGATAGACCTGCACAGGCTTTATCAAATAGATTTGGCCAAGCATAAAGAAGTCGAGGCGTTGGTAAACGGCTTAGAAGACCCTAAGATGGGTTTTGATGAGAGGCTCTCCAGGCTCGATGCCTTATGCAGGGAGGCCAGCCCCTATATTGTAGCGCCTTTGATAGATGCATATTACGCAATATGGAAGTCATACAGCGAAATAGAAGCCAGGGGTTCTGTAAGGGAAAAGGAAAGGACAAAATTAATCCAAGCCATTATTTGGGCTTTAGAGAAGGTCAAGGATTCCGCTGTAGATAAGATTAGGACGACTTTGGAAAACCGCCTTAATAATCTTAATTACGCTGATTGTACGCTTATTACTTTTCTGCAGAAATACGCTCCTAAGGACGCCGCGGCACTGATGAGCAAAGTTAGAATTATGCCGGTTAAAGTAGACCCTCTACAGTTGGTTTCTCCTTATAACGCCCCGCCCTGGATTTTTGATGAAGAGAGGGAGGCTCTAAAACTGTTTGCCAGCGGCCTCAAAGAAATTCTGGTGCCTAACTCAAAACAAGAAGACTTAGCTAAGCTTAAAGCCAAGCCGGGATATTTTGAAGCTCTTTCGGATATCTTGCTCCATGACCTGGCCCATCCTGAAAGGCAGGCAAAAGCAGCGCACTTGATGGGTGAGCTGCAGGATTGGCGTTTCAGGCTCGTGTTAACTGCGGCCCTATCTATTAATAACCCTAAAGTGGTAGCGAACGTCGCCTGGGCTTTGGCTCAATATGAGGCGATGGCCGGCCAGAACGATCCTGCCATAGAGCCGATTAAGCAGAAATTGGCCCAAAGTAAAGACCCCTACGAACGCTCGATGCTGGCGCTTGTCCTCGGTTCTTTAGGCGGAACGCAGGTAGCAGGTGAAAAGCCAGCAGCAATAAGCCTGGCCGGGGAAATGCTCAATGACGGCAACGAGGGGGTCAAGCTTATCGCCTGCAAATCGGCGGAAAAGCTTACGTTAAGATTCAATAATAACAACCTGATAGCCCCGCTTACCGAAGTCATAGAGCGTGGGTTCAGGAGCGACGCCATTTCATTAATAACATCGAATATCAACATAACCTATGAATTCAGCCCGTCTGCGCAAGCCGCGTTTGATGTCCTGAAAAACCTGGCAGATAGTGAAGCAGGCAGGCCTCTTTTTGTCGGCGCAGCCCAGCAGGCAGCTGCCAAGGGATTAAGAGACAACATCGCCAGCTTTTTTACTCCGGATGTAAAAAAACGCGTTCTCGAACAATGCGTGAAAAAGGAATGTAAAACCGTATATGACGCCGTAAGCGGCATGAGGCTCAGATATTTCATAGGCAGGCTTCCCTTAATCGGTTTTTACCTGTTCATCGGGTTCATTGGGTTTATATTCGTTAGATTTGCGTTCAGAGAATTAAAACCCCTCATCCCCTGGAAAATTTTCGTCGGTAGGTCCCGGAGCAAGATCAAAACCATGCGTGAAATTACAGATGAAACACAAGCCCAGGACAACAAAGAGAAGACGGGTTCCAGCCCACTGGATAATCAAGCCAGCAGCTCTCCAATTAATGGCCAGGTTTCACCGGTCTATGAGGAGTGCCGGAAGTCGCTGCAAACCATCCGGCAGCTTCTTGAAGATGCGAAGCCGGCAGATGAGAAATTCTCTTCTATCTTGACCGAATATTACCTTATTATTGGCCACCTCCCCATCGCGACAGAAGAAAGCGCAATCGTCGAAGAGCTGGCGCGGCGCGAGGAGCTTAAAAGGAGGTCGGATTTTCTTAGCGAAGCCCGCGATCTGCTTAAAGAAATCATACTTCAGCTTGATAAGGAGCTAGCGATTTCCCAGCAGCCGGAACAAAAACAAAAGCTTTATGCTTATCAGGCTGAATTTATCAAATACTTTCAATACCTTTCATACTACCTCTTGGCAATTGGGCAAATGACAGATTTGATCAGCAGCGGGCCGTATGGAGAAGAGGAGTATTCCATGGCTTATGGCTGGAAGGGCTTGGGGGATAAAGCAGAGGATAATTTGGCATTTTTAATGAAGAAAATCTATACAGCAGGAAATGCCATTGTGCAAGGAAACCGGCAAGATGTCTATCTTTACCGGTTGCCGGAAAATGAGGATGGATATACGCGGATAGCCAGGCAATACCGGGAAACTATCAAGCTTAAACCGGTTGAGGCTAGCGGCGATGAAGAGTTAAGGGCGCGCAGGCGCCATTCCAGGATGACCGCGCCCATACTATCTTCTTTCTTAAGCGCGTTAGGGGCTTTTACGATAAATAGTATTATGATGGGAGGAGTGCCGCAGGTATGGCAGATATTACTAAGTCTATTTGCCGGTAGCTCATTCGGCTACTTTGTCGCAATCGCTTTGCACAAGCGTTTTATCGGGGATATAGCCGATAAGCAGAATAAGATGCTGGAATCGTATGAAGCAGAAGCGCGATATTACAACGAGCTTGTGGAGAGCCGCCGCAAAGAAGAACCCTCTTTAGAAGAGCCGGTTTATCAGATGAGTATGCTTGAAGCGCAAAGACAAGCCCGCGAGAATGCTTTTACCAGGGAGGTTAACCTGGCAGAAGAAGCCACTGCAGGCGCGATCCTTGTGATGACCAGGAACCCGCGGGAGAGCGCTTCGGTCCAGGCAGAGTTGTTGAGCGGACAGGGGTTATTAAGAAGGGGAACGCCTGTTTTTGTGATTGACAACACTTACTTTGGAAATATGTCGATCGGCAGCGGAGACATTTTTGTCAAATCGAGCTTACTATTTAAACCGGGATCAACATTCAAAGATTTATTAGATGAGCTAAAAGGAAAACCTGGTGTAATATGCTTAAACGAAAAGAGGCTTAAGTTTGATGCCCAGAAAATTTCTAGCCTAGTAGAAGAATTAGGCACGCCTGTTGTGCTTTATGCCGGGACAAAGCCGTTTGACCTTAAGAAAGCGCTGGGAAATGCATACCGTTTAACCCAGGCCATTTATGCTCAAGGCAGGCCAAAGATTGGAACGCCTGCAATTGTCCATATCAATGCCGATGTTAGCTATGACGGACCTTTATGGGATCCGGGAGAAGAAGACTTTACCGAATACGACGCATGGGCAAGCCTGGATGATATGGAATAGGGGCAAAAAACAGGCCGCCAACCTGGCATGCACAGGATTGAAGGAGGGACAAACCGTATTATCAGGCTCTATGAGAAATTCGGGTTTGAGAGGGTTACGGATTGGCTTTGGGATGAGATACAGGCAGGAAGGTATGATATGGAGAATAAGCATAAGCTCCAGATAAATATTCCTGTCGGCATCACTGTGGTCCGCCTTACGCCGGAGCTCTATAATATCATACTGGAAATAGAAAAATACAAGAGACAGAAGCAGGATTCGGGCGGGGTTGTTTTGCCGCTTTACCTGGGCCCTGACATTAAGGTACCCTTAGGCTTGATTACGCATAAGCTTATCGAAAGAGGCTCTGTCGGTGCCGAACTCCTTAAATATTCTATAGACTACCCTTATACATCAAATCACTTCCGAGAGGAGTTTGGTATCACAGGAATAAACGATAAGCTCGTGCGCGAATTCCATGACGGTCTTTTTGAGGTCATACAAGGAAGTTACCCTAAAAACAGGCGTATTTTGTCCCGCGCACAAGTCCCTTATCCGCATGAAGCTTCTTATGAAATAATCACTTCAGATTCGGCTTCTTCGCCTGTTCTAGAGCAGGGTAATGCCGCAAGCCTTACGGTTTTTGATCTATTAGAGCAGGAAGAAGCCGCGGCGCCAGTAGATAATCAGGTTTCAGCAGTTTCAGCGCACAGTGCTGTTGAAAGTGCTGGCGTAGGAGGAATTGATTTGAGGCTTCAAGACTCGATGTTTCAGATAAAAGACTGCGGTGAAGGCTGGCAGCCTGAATTTATGCCGCTTAACGCCGTTAGTTACGACACAGAATGGTCTGAGATTATGCGGTTGCTTCAGGCAGGCATCAGGCCAAGCCTGGATAGGATAGTCCAATACCTGAAGGATGAAACAAATAAGGCTAAACTATCGCTTCGCCTGCAAAATATACGTTTTTGCATTGCTGCGATGCTGCAAAATGAAGAGGCCAATGCCGGGACAGAACAAGGCGAGAAATGGATAGAGGACCTGTTAAGATTAGTGGAATCCAGGGCCTCGGAGAAGAATTTTGAAAGCGAGATTATGTTATTAGCAGAGGCTAACCAGAATCAGGAGTCATAACCGTCGTAAAACACCATCCTTTAGTACTCCCCCATCCTTTATTCCCCTTTACATTGCTTAGATAAGATTATATAATAATGCCTCTCAAATAATCTGCCTGATATGGCTGTTATTAAAGAGGAGGAGGACATGAAATCAATAAGGATTTTACTTTTATGCTTAGGGGTATTGCAGCTTCTGTTGTGGCCTGCACATACACAGGCGCTGAATGACTGTATCCAGATTAAAGGCTCTGACACAATGGTAAACCTGGGCCAGGCCTGGGCCGAGGCATTCAATAAAAAGAACCCCGGTGTAAATATAGCGGTTACAGGCGGAGGCTCAGGCACGGGCATAGCTGCCTTAATTTGCGGCACTGCTGACATCGCAGAATGCTCAAGGACGCTGAAGGAGAAAGAAATAGATAAAGCCAAAGAAAACGGCATAGCTCCGGTTGAATTTACCGTAGCCCTGGATGGCCTGGCAGTGGTGGTGCATCCGGATAACCCGGTTTCAGAACTGACCATAGATGAATTATCGGATATATTTACCGGCAAGATTACCAACTGGAAGGAATTAGGCGGGAATAACCTGCCGATTGTTATCTTATCAAGAGAGGTGAATTCCGGCACGCACGTATATTTTAAGGAACATGTATTAAGGAAAGGCAATGAGAAAGGCACTGAGGAATTCTCTCCTATGGCGCTTTTAATGCCTTCCAGCCAGGCAATTGCAGATGAGGTAGCGCAGAACCCCAATGCCATAGGTTATTACGGGATGGGTTATATAAGCCCCAGGCAGAAAGCAATTGCAGTAGCCAGGGACAAGAATTCCCCTTATATTGAGCCTACTGTTGAGAATGTGAGGAGCGGAAAATATCCGATTTCCCGACCACTCTTAATGTATACAAAAGGAGAGCCGCAAGGGACAGTAAAGGAATTCATTGATTTTGCTCTTTCTCCCCAAGGGCAGGAGATTGTGATAAAGACAGATTTCGTCCCTGTAAAATGAGAATACGCAAAGGCGTTGAATTTGTAATTGAGAAGTTTATTTTTTTATGCGGGATTGCTTCAATCCTATTCGTAATCCTGATTTTTGCCTTCCTGTTAAAGGAAGGCGTTTCTTTTTTCAAGGAAATCTCCCTGGGTAAATTTATTGGCGGAAGATACTGGTATCCGATTTCAGAGCCTCCACAGTTCGGTATATTGCCGCTTATTTTAGGTTCGCTTCTGGTTACTCTCGGAGCAATAATTATATCTGTGCCGCTAAGCATTGCCGCTGCATTTTATATTTCGGAAGTCGCGCCCTTTAAAATCAAAGATATCCTTAAGGCAGGTATTGAAATGTTGGCTGCTATACCGTCGGTAGTCCTGGGTTTTATCGGTATGGTTACGCTTGTGCCCTGGGTTAAGAAGGCATTTCATCTTCCCACAGGCTTAACTGCCCTTTCAGGCTCAATAATGCTTGGCCTTATGGCAATGCCCACCATCATCAGCATTTCAGAGGATGCCATAAATGCGGTGCCTAAGTCCTATAAGGAGGGAGCGCTTGCCTTGGGCGCTACCCGCTGGCAGGCAATGTACAGGGTAATTATCTATGCTGCGTTACCTGGTATTATCGCGGCAACCATGCTTGGCATCGGAAGGGTAATCGGAGAAACTATGGCAGTGATGATGATAACCGGCAATGCCGCAGTCATCCCGCATACGTTTTTGCAGCCGGTGCGCACGCTTACTGCAACCATTGCCGCTGAGATGGGAGAGACTGTGCACGGGAGCCTGCACTATTATTCTTTGTTTGCCATTGGCATAATCTTGTTTGCGATTACCTTTATAATTAATTTTATTGCTGACTTGTTCCTGCACAGAAATAGGAAATGAAAACTACCACTAAACAGAAAATCGCATTCAGCACGCTGTTTGTATGCACGGTTATTGTGGTGTTGCCTGTGCTGTTTGTATTGGCGATGATTTTGAAAAACGGGGCAGGTGCTGTTAACTGGGAATTCTTAAGCAGCATGCCAAAAGATAATATGAAGGCAGGGGGGATATACCCTGCGATAATCGGGACGATATATTTGGTATCCCTCTCCACGCTTTTTTCGCTTCCCATAGGGCTTTTTGCCGCCATATACCTTAATGAATACGCTAAAGAGAATATGCTTACGCGGTTAATCCGCCTGGCAATCGTAAACCTTTCCGGGGTTTCTTCTGTTGTCTATGGATTATTCGGCTTAGCCTTGTTTGTGACCTTCCTGAAGTTCGGGGTCTCCATTCTTTCAGGAGCCCTTACCTTAGCCATAATGAATTTGCCGGTGATTATTACCGCTTCTGTAGAAGCGCTGGCAAGCGTGCCTTACTCTTTCCGGGAAGTAAGCCTTTCTTTAGGGGCGAGCAAATGGCAGACTGTCAGGCATTCTGTGCTTCCTTTTGCCGTTCCCGGGATCCTCACAGGCGCTATCCTGAGCCTGGCAAGGGCAGCAGGAGAAACCGCTCCCATACTTTTTACAGTAGCGGCATTTTACCTGCCTAACCTTCCGCACTCCATCTTTGACCAGGCAATGGCATTGCCTTATCACCTCTATATTATCTCCACGCAGATTCCCGGCATACCACAGGAGATGCGTTACGGCACAGCCCTGGTTCTGGTGGGCATAGTCTTTAGCATGAATATCTTTGCGGTAATTATCCTCTCAAAGTTCAGGAAGAAGAAAAAATGGTAAGTCCTAATAAGATTGTCATAAAAGAACTCAATATCTGGTTCGG
>Ga0233422_10000461_pt1 | contig 20635 bp, 29 predicted proteins | sample Watercolumn_Mata_2_FD_182724 | JGI IMG/M metagenome (GOLD analysis project Ga0233422, IMG submission 182724) | Freshwater microbial communities from Lake Matano, South Sulawesi, Indonesia - Watercolumn_Matano_2014_110_MG | ecosystem: Environmental > Aquatic > Freshwater > Lake | place...
TTCGGATTATGGTATGTATGACACCGCAAGCATCGACAAAGACATCATGATTACCGTCAAAACAACGTTCAGTTTGAAATAGCAATCTACGCGTCATATTCTATAACGTTCCCCAACCCGTTGTCCTCACAGACATAGATTTTTGGTGTACATCAATGAATACCTACATTAAAACGTAGTATAATAAGCACATGGAACAGACCATCTCACCGAGCGACGAGGATACGGCACGCGCCGTACAGAGGGGAGACGCAGAAGCGTTTGCCGTCCTTATTGAACGATATGAACCGAAATTGGCGCGCTACGCACGCAAGTTTCTTTCCAAGAGTGACGAATATTGATGATGTGCTGCAAGATATCTTTATCAAGGCATACGAACACATTCAAAGTTACGACCCCGACCGTCCCTTTTCCCTGTGGATATACCGCATTGCACACAACGAATTCATCACATTGATCAGCAAACGCAAACGTGAACCGGTTACCTCGTTTGATCCTGACACGATATTCCCCCACCCTGCTGCAAAAGAAACCGCAAATGGCGAAGTACCCAAAGAAGAACTCGCGAAAGAGTTGGAGGCACACCTTGATACACTTGACCCAAAATACCGCGCACCATTCCTTCTCTTTCATTACGAAGACATGGATTACAAAGCCATTGCCGATATTCTTTACATTCCAATATCAACCGTCGGCGTACGCATCAATCGCGCCAAAAAACAATTACTCGCCAACGATGACACGCATCATGCCCGACAATAATACACATCAATCAGTCAAAGAACGTGTCTTTGCTACAATCCATTCCGGCAAAACACGCATGAAACCACGGTGGCACTTCGTCCTCCGCGCCGCTCTTGTCGCGATCGGTATTTTCATCATGTCCATCGGTATCGTATATCTTGCGAGTTTGATACATTTTCTTCTCAGACAAAGCGGTATTTGGTTTGCCCCAGCGCTTGGTATGCACGGCGTAGGTATGCTCTTGTTGTTACTTCCTTGGTTTCTGACTGGTGTGATTATAGCATTCCTTACCATCCTTGAAGTACTCGTTCGGCGCTACACATTCGCATATAAACAACCGGTTATGTATTCGGTCATCGGAATAGTTGCTGTCGTCGCTCTTGCCACATTCGTCGTCGCAAAAACGGGTGTACATGGTACCCTCTATCGTGCCGCCCGAGACGGAGGTCTACCGGTCGGTGCCTCGCTCTACGGACCATTTCCCTTAGGGGAAGCTGCCGAAATCCACCCTGGAGTTATTACTGACATCTCATCCCCGACGTCATTCACCCTTGAACGCATTGATGACACGTCTCTTTCCGTCAATATTTCAAACGAAACACATACCCCTACAGAATACACTCCCGTACTGGACGACCATGTTGTCGTCTTCGGTCTGATGATAGAAGAAACAATCACCGCAAAAAACATCCGTCCCGAACGTGACGATGCGTTTATACCCTTTCATGAGAATCAAACACGTCTCACCTATCCTCTAAATATATCACCAGAACACGACGATACAGACGATATAGACAACATGTCCGATGTTTACAAAAAAGACAATTTTAATAAAACGTGATTTAAACACACACCAAGTGAAAATAATGCGAATACCTCTTTCGCACACTAATGACTCTTAATGAAAGATATTTTCTTTTTATGCGTATCTAATAAGGAGAATGAAAAAAATAAATCGAAGAGGCCTCGGGTCTCCGCCTCACAGGGAGATGGTGTGACATGGGGACCCGAGGCCTCTTTGTAATCCCCCACATCAATATACCCGCAAACCGTTTATGATATACTAAAAAAGTAGTACATATATTTATTTCTTTTATCACTCATATCTATGACAGTTATCACACAAGTACATATTGTTGAAGATACTGAGGCGGCTGGACCGGCGGTGTCCATCTTTCAAGAATTTATTGATACGCGCGGCAGCGTCCCCGAATGGGCGCGTGTTATGGCCAATCGTCCGGAAGTGCTTGCCACATTTTATGAACTCTTTAAAGCGACCATGGGACCGGGACTCGTGGAACAAGACAACAAGTGGAAAATCGCGTTCAAAGTATCAAAGTTGAACGGATGCACATACTGCATCGGGGTTACACAAACAATACTCAAAAAACTCGGTGTCTCCGAAGAAGACATGCGATGTGTAGATACAGATATCACCAAAATGAAGCCCGATGAGCAAGTGGCGGTTCGTTACGCCGAAGCGACAACAAAAAACGCTGTGGAAATCCCCGAAGAAATATACGCTGAACTTAAAACACATTACAACGACGCACAAATTGTGGAGCTTACCGCCGCAATCGGACTTTTTAATTACATCAACTGTTTTAATGACGCACTTGGTGTGATGCCACGATAATTTAGAAATCAGAAATCAAAAATAACAAAAAGAAAAGCACGGTGCCTTTCGGCGCCGCGCTTTATATGTATTTTATATTTCGTTTTTCATCATTCATATCTCAACGCCTCAATCGGGCTCTTTTCCGAGGCCTTGTGCGCCGGATACGAACCAAAGACAAGTCCCACACCGGCAGAGACACCAATACCAAGAACCGCTGCCATAACAGGAAACGTGATTGCCCAAGAAACACCAAGTACCCGTGAAAGAATAAGCGCGGCAACCGCCGACAACGCAAATCCGATAAGTGTGCCGATAACACCGCCGACGGCCGTCAGCACAATCGCCTCAACAAGAAATTGGCGGTGAATATCTTTATTCGTCGCTCCTACCGCCTTACGTAGACCAATTTCACGAGTTCGTTCCGACACAGATACCAACATGATATTCATCACACCAATACCGCCAACCACAAGGGAGATTGCGACCATAGAGGCAAGAAAAGCAGTAAGAACAGATAATATGGTTCCTACCATACTCAAAAGTTCACTTTGGCTTTGTACATAAAAATCATCTTTTTCCGGATCAGTGATATTGTGTAAATCACGAATTGTATGTTCAATATCTGCTACTGTACGGTCAACTGATTCGGGACTTTCCGCCTGCACAATAATTTCATTGTAGTGATCAATGCCCAGAAGATACAGTTGCGCAACTGAAGGAGGAACAAGAAGTAATTCATCAGCATTAAAAAAGACAACTTGCCCCGTAGGAGGTAATACTCCTATGACACGAAAACTTTTATTTTTTATTCGTATACTTTTTCCAATTGGGTCCTCTCCATCAAACAACTCTTCCGCGACCTTTGAACCTATAACTGCGACACTCTCTCGTTGTCTATCTTCACGTTCACCAAATGATACGCCCCGAGTAACATATATATTAAGCATTTCCGCCATCGAGTCTGCTGACCACCCAAACACTTGGGGGCGATACGTGTTTCCTTTATATGAAACAGATGCTGAAACAAACACGGCGGGAGTAACACTCTTTAGCGTTGGAACATTCGATTTTTTTCGAAGAGCATCGAGATCGCGTTCCTTCAAAGAATCGGAAAACAACGTATCTATTGAGCCTGACGGACCTGTTGGCTGCTTACCGGGACGAACGACAATTGTATCAGCACCAAGTCCACCAATCTCACCAAGAATAAGATCCTGCGCACCTTGTCCAATCGCCATAATCAAAATAATTGCCGCGACGCCAATCACAATACCCAATATGGTGAGAAGTGATCGCGCTTTGTTGATGATAAGCGCATTCCACGCGGTTTTGAATGTACGTACAAAAATCATAAATTATTTTACAAGATGTGAACCTGCACGACGGACAAGAACTCTCTCATCACTCTCTACCATACCGTCTTTAATACGAATAATACGATCAGCATACTCGGCAGTATATGTCTCATGCGTGATGAGAATAACAGTATGCCCCTTATCATGTAACCCTTGAATAATATCCATCACTTGTCCACCTGACTTTGAGTCAAGGTTGCCTGTAGGTTCATCCGCAAAGATGACATCCGGTTTGTTCACCAATGCACGCGCAATGGCAACACGCTGTCGTTCACCACCTGATAACTGCGAAGGTTCATATTCCACACGATGTCCCAGTCCAACGGCCTCAATCGCCTCGCGTGCCAACGTGTCCCATACGGATTCCTTAATACCAGAATACAACAAAGGCAGTTTTACGTTTTCAAGAACAGTCGTCCGTGGCAAAAGGTTAAATGTCTGAAAAATAAATCCCACCTTATCGTTGCGCACGCGCGCAAGTTCATCTTCAGTGTATTCTTCCATAGACTTACCATCAAACGTATACACACCGTTTGTCGGTCGATCCAAAAAACCAAGAATGTGAAGAAGCGTTGATTTCCCCGACCCTGAAGGGCCCATAATAGAAACAAATTCTCCCGCCTTCACGGAAAATGAGATACCCTTTAACACCCGCGTTTCGACCGCTTCATCACGGTACGTCATTTCTATATTCTTGAGTTCAAGAAGAAACATAATTGCTTGTCTGATTAGTTATTTATTACTGAATGATTATCTTTAGGTTATAACGTCGCACACACATTTAGTTTATTGTAAGCCCGACGTATCCATACATTCCACTTTTTCTCTCACAGAACATACCGGTTTCTACTTCTCAAACGTAATCACCTCTTCACCTGCGGTAATATCACCTGAGAGAATTTCAACCGACCCATCTGAACCACGCAAACCCACAACAACCGTACGTTCCACAGGGTTTCCTTCGATATCAAGTGTACGGACATACGTTGTACCATCACTACGCGTCTGCAATGCGCGAGAAGGAACCGCCAAGACATTGTCGTGTTCCTCGGTAAGAATTGTTACATTCGCACTCATACCTGACCTGACTTTATTCTCGGTATCAATGAACTGAAGCGTAACCTTATATGTGGCGACACCTTCAATAACCGTTTCTCCTGGATCGATCATGACAACTTTCGCGTGAAACACAACAGAGTCATCATATGCATCAAGAGTAAACGTCGCAGAATACCCCACCCGTATTTTTGTAATATCTGCCTCAGGAATATACGTATCAATTTGGTACTTACCAACAGAAATGAGACGGGCAATTTCCTTTCCCGCAAGAACAGTTTCTCCTGCTTTTGTGTCAAGAAGTGTTATCGTCCCATCAATTGGTGCCGTAAGCTCTGTCTTTGCAAGCATGGCGCGATACTGCGCAACTTGCGCGTCCGCGGCATCAACTTGTGCTTTTGCCGCCTTAATTGTCGCGTCTGTTGCTGGAGCCGCCTGCAACGTATATTGCTTCTCGGCAATAGAAAGCGCTTGCACTGCCGCAGTATACCCGCTTTTCGCGGCGGAGAGTGCTGTCGCGGCGGTATTGACATTCGTACGTGCCAAAGAAACTGCAGAGCGATATGTATCAATCGTTACCTGGGAAAGATTCGCATTTGGTGTAAGTGCGTTTACCGCAAGAGCGAGTTTTTGCAAAAACATCTGAACATCAAGTATATACTCATCCGCGTTTGTCGCATCGGTCATACCATTCGTTTTTACATAAAGGACATTTTCCCAACCTATCAATGACTTTTCAAGAAGAAGACGACGCCATTCAATGTCATTCTTGAGCGTAGGGTCGCTGACAAATACGGTGAGTGTCGGATTTGCTGAACGTGGATTACTAAACATTTGATCGGCTGTGCTGCGCACAGCACTGTCCGACTGCGTAAATGCCGTCGCAATTGCGTCATAGAGCGATGTCTCTGACTGTGTTACCGCACGGCGCGCTTGATCGGTTTGTGCGGCATATACCTCCAACTGTTCAGGACGTGTTCCCTCCTGCAACTGCTCCAGACTTGCGACCGCTGCATCATATCGCGCTTGTGCTCCCAAGAGCTGTGCATACATATCACTATTGGACAATGAAGCAATCGCTTGCCCTCCAAATACACGATCTCCCACTAATACAGGCACAGCCGCAACCTTCCCCCCTTGCTCAAAAGACAACGAAACATCTTGTATGGGAGCAATCGTCCCCGTAACATCAACTTCTTCCTTGACAGTTTGCATCGTTACTGCCTGTGTCTCAAATGTCGGGGGCACGAAACGATGTGTATACCACCATACTCCGATAATCACAAGCACAACCACAACCACCGCCCATATTATACCGGACCTTGTTAACAGACGTTTTTGTATATGTAGTGCAGCGGCAGAGACAGAAGACCAATCAAAAGAATATGTCGGTTTTTTGGAAGATGTCATGAGAGGTAGGAAGCGGAAGACCGCAAAAGTAGAATATGTTCACAGTATACACCAATATACCAACATATAACAGATTTCCCCATGTAGAATGATTGCATCAACAATAACGTCTGCTACAATACATACATTATCTGCCTGGGGAGCAATCATGACTCTCTATAACACTATTTTATAACTTCTATGCAACCCATTTCACTTGACACAAAGCGCATGATTGCCTTCGCCGGCTCCGTCGCCGCGCTCCTCGTCGGTATCGCCTCCGTCATGGCTGCTGGAACATACGGGAGGTCTATTGAACCGTCCGCATATCGTTCTTTTTCCGTCTCTGGTGAAGGAAAATCCGTTGGTATTCCCGACATCGCCACATTTTCTTTCAGTATTGTCACGGAAGGAGGTAAAGATTTGGCAAATCTTCAAGAACAAAACTCAACAAAAATGAACAATGCAATCGCCTTTCTCAAAGAGCAAGGGGTTGACGCAAAAGACATAACCACTTCCGGATACAACGTATCTCCCCGTTACCAGTATTACAATTGCGGTATGTCATATACCCCGGGTGTATTTTCCGCAGAACCCTGTCCTCCGTCTGAAATTGTTGGGTACACAATCACTCAAACAATTACCGTAAAATCCCGTGACTTCAGCAAAACAGGCGCACTCCTTTCAGGGGTCGTGAACAAAGGCGCGAACAATGTCTCCTCACTTTCATTTGAAATAGACAATCCCGATACGATTGAGAGTGAAGCACGCGCCAAAGCGATTGCTAAAGCTCGCACAAAAGCGGAAGCAGTTGCAAAAGCGGGAGGTTTCTCTGTCGGTCGTATTCTCTCAATCAGTGAAGGGTATATGCCGACATACGCAAGAACCATGACACTTGATGCGGCGGACAGCAAGGGAAGTGCGGCAGCTACACCCACCATTGAACCAGGTTCTCAGGAAGTTAATATTACTGTCTCCATTCAATTTGAAATCAAGTAGAACAATATTGCTTTCGAACATATGCACATAGTACAATAGCAACATTATTCACAATTGCATCTCACTCAATAACCATTTTATGGAGACAACTACCATCAAACAAAAAACGACACATCCAATAATGATTCCGGTTGCCATCATCATCGCGGGTGCCCTTATCGGCGTGGGTATTTACTTCTCACGCACTAACACAAACAGTGAAAAAAAGATAACGCAACCGAAAGTAACCGTCACAGACACCGATCACCTTCTTGGTTCACGTGATGCCGATATTATCATTGTTGAATATTCGGACCTTGAATGTCCATTTTGTAAACGCTTTAATGATACCACAACTCAAATCATGGATGCGTACGGAGCATCAGGAAAAGTTGCGCTCGTTTTCCGTCATTTCCCACTTGACGGACTTCATCAAAAATCACGCAATGAGGCGGCGGCGACGGAATGTGTCGCTGAACTTGGTGGCAACGATGCGTTCTGGAAATATCTCAACGGCGTATTTACTATAACAAACTCAAATGACAGTCTTGATCCCACTCAACTTCCCATTATCGCCAGTCAAATCGGCATTGATGTGCAAGCGTTCAACTCCTGCATGACAAGTGGTCGTCACATGAACACAGTACAAGCCGACGAAGACAGTGGTAAAGCACTTGGCATTCAAGGAACACCATATAGCATCTTTCTCTTAAAAGATGGATCATACTACACAGTAAACGGCGCATACCCCTATGAACTGCTTGATTTAACTATTCAGGCGACATTAAACGGTGCTCCCGCAACAGTACCACAAAGGCTCCTTGATCTTGTCGCCGCACGTGGTACCAACGACCAGATTAATGCGTACATTACCGAAAATCTCGCAAAGTACCTTTCGACGACAGACACTGCCGACACGACAACTGCTCAATAAGCCAAACAAAAAAAGAGGTTCCTCACGGGATCTCTTTTTTGTTGTTATAACATCACGAGTTATATCCAAATCGCAAACAACTCTACAAACCCAATATGGCACGCAGTTCATCCGGTGCTTCCCACGGCGGATCAAACGATAATTCTACGCGTACATTTTCAAATCTCAAGGCGCACACAACTTCCTCAACCTCTTCAATCAACGTACTGGCGAATGGACAAAGTTGAGTCGTCAGCGTCATCACGATCTCAGCACCGGAAACACCTGTCTTTTTTTCGTCGTCAATTGAGATAGCCCGAATAAGTCCAAGTGACACAATATCAATATCGAGCTCAGGATCTTTAACCGCTTTGAGCGCATCGATGATTTGAGATTCAACAAGAGTAGACATAAAAATAAAAAAATAAAAAAATCCGTATAAACATATTCAAGTGTTATGCACCTGATAGCACTCTTTATGATTTCATGTACACAAAAAGTATATCATAAAAAAAATCTTTATTTGGAGATGGTAGTGTCAAATATTCATCTCCGTAATATATTGATATACTTTTGGGTAGTATTTTCTGGGCTAAAGGAACTTTTCGAGGCCTGAAATCACAAAACCACCGCTCAACAGAGTGGTGGTTTTGTGATTATCTAAACGAATGTCCAGAAAACAAGTGAAATGTCCATACTGCGCATCCCTGCGGACCAAAAAGAAAGGGGGACGAGATGGTGTACAGCGATATCAATGTAATGAGTGTGGCCGAAAATTTCGAGCACGACGAAAGACACGGAATATACGTAAAAAGGTGTGGCAGCAATACACACATAAAAAACAAACCCTATCTTTTCACCTACCAACGTTTTCCCGAACTTCACATTCTTAATACAACAAACTCGCTCGATGGTTTTTTCAATCACCTAAAAAACAGTATCGGTGTTTACCGTGGAAAAACACCAGAACACCGATACAAAATGATTCAAGAAATGTTAACAAAAAAGAAAGATGAAAAGTGAATTTCATCCTCCTATTTTTACCATTAAACCTGAATTGGGTAAAAAAACCACGCATACACATCACCCAATCAGCGCGACCTTACTGCTTCAATCTTCACAGCAACGGACGTAATACTCAACTCCCAAGACATGGGAAAACTCATACTCCTGATGCGCAAATCAGGAGAAGAAAACGAAGGTGCATCCTTCTGTACCACATGTACAATTAAAAAGCACTGTGCGTCACTTAAAGGAGAGAATATCCCAAGCGTTATTGTTGAGGTGATAGAGGTGCTGGAGAAATATCTTAGCGACCCAAAACTCAAGGGTGTTGCTGAGAAATATCTCTATATGACATGAAAAAATGCACCGAAAACGCGGATATTCCCGCGTTTTTTATATACCGAATTATTTCTGATAACTAACAACTCATGTCAACTTCACCGACACATTCATACCCTTCCTCAAGAACACACTCCGCGAGTTCCTTGCCGCCTGAAATGACAATGCGTCCGTCTTTCATAATATGCACTTTATTTGGCGCTATATGTTTCAAGAGTAAAGGTGTATGAGTGATGAGCACAACAGACGTGCCTGTTTTACGAAGCGCCATGATTGCTTTGCCGACACGCGTGACAGCATCCACGTCCAAACCGGAGTCTGGCTCATCAAGGAACGCGATTTTAGGCGCCAACCCGATAAGTTGAATAATTTCAGACTGTTTTTTCTCTCCTCCCGACAAATCTTCGTTTACATTGCGATCCAAAAGTTCTGACGCAAAACCCGCATCAATCATTGCCTGACGCAAACTACGATACCGATCAAGTGGCGACAACTCTCGCTTACCAAAACGTGCCAACCGCGCGCGATGTACAAACGACGCAAGCGTGACACCTGCGATTGCCGGAGGATTTTGAGGTGATAAAAACATGCCTTTTTTCGCGCGAATTTCTGGTGGTACGTTTGTTAAATCCTTCCCCGACAAAAGCATCTTCCCTTCCGTAATATAATAGCGAGGGTGTCCCATCAGCGCTGACACAAGAGAGCTTTTTCCCGAACCGTTGGGACCCATAATAACGTGAAGTTCCTTTTTCTCCACAACAAAAGAAACGTTTGACACGACATGTTTGCCGTCTCGTGTCTCCACGGAAATGTGTTGTGCTTCAAAAAGTGCTTGCATACATGAATGTTATTCTTCCTCGCTTACTTCAGAATTATGTTCTTCGCGAATTTCTTCAATACTGGCAACATGTTCGGCGGCAACACGCGTCAGTGTTTTGAGACACAAAAGCGCGCACGCAGAACGTCCGGGATTAACCGACACGCCGAGAAGGTCATACATATCTCCTGGATTAAAAGCGGCGATTTTATGAGCGGACATACCGATGACATGCTCAAGCAAAATATCACACGCCGCAAGCGCTAAAGCGCACCCTTCTCCTTGGAAACGCGCATTGGCGAGTTTTTTCCCTTCCCACTTGACTGTCAACATAATCTTGTCACCACATGAAGCGTTCCCCCCTTCAGCACTCACCGAAGCGCGATTGAGACGCCCTTTGTGTCGAGGGAATCGATGATGTTCCAATATACGGTCTCTGTATATGTCATTTTCCATAAGAATATATTATACAAATGTTTCGCGGGCGACGGCAATCGCCGCGGCAAGCGCATCCACATCGGCATGCGTATTATACACATGAAATCCCGCACGAACGGTACCGGGTACACCTAAGGTCTTTACGAGCGGTTCGGCACAATGATGCCCTGCACGCACGGCAACGCCACGCTCTCCCAGTATATGAGCTACATCATGTGGGTGCACGGTATCAACGGTGCACGAAACGATGCCGATATTCTTATCTGCGTCACGCATTGAATGCACCGTCACGCCAGAAAGCGCCGTGAGCGTTTCAGTTGCATACATCACCAATGCACGCACATGCGCACGGACCGCGCCCATACCCAATTCATCAAGATACCGCGCCGCGCGACCCAATCCGATTGCCTCGGCAATCGGCGGTGTCCCCGCCTCAAACCGATACGGCGAATCCGTACAGCGCATATGTGTCATATTCGTTTCCTCGGACATACCTCCGCCGACGAATGCTGGGCGTAAACGCTCAAGCAATTTCTTTTTACCATATAGTACGCCGATACCCGTTGGTCCCAACATTTTGTGTCCCGAAAAAAAGATAACATCGGCATCAAGAGCAGACACATCAAAAGGTGCGTGACCCACATACGCAGATGCATCAAGCACGGCAATGCCTCCCGATGTATGCACCTTATCAATAAGCGGACGCGCATCCACAATCGCTCCCGTCACATTACTTGCGAGCGTGAGTGCAAGTATCCGCGTGCGCGAACCAATGAGCTTCGATGTCGCCTCATGATCAAGTCCGTGATCGGCACCAAGCGGTGCGTAAAGCAAGTTGAGCCCTTCCCGTTCGGCAAAAAGTTGCACAGGCAACAAATGCGAATGATGTTCTAAGACACTTGTCACAATATCGTCCCCTGGACGAAGCGGTAGATATTCTTGCAACATGAGGTAGAGCATGTTGGACGACATCGTAGCGCCTGCGGTAAACACAATCTCCTCGGGAGATGCCGCGCCGATAAACCGCGCAATATCCGCACGCGCACCTTCATACGCAGAGGTCGCTGTGTCCGCCATAGGGTATGACGCGCGGTGGATATTCGCTCGCATGGTTGTGTAATACTTCTCCATCGCATCAAGCACACATTGTGGTGTTTGAGATGTCGCCACACTGTCGCAATACGCAAATCCTTCGGGGAGATTGCCGAATATAGGAAAATCGTTCTTGATGTGTGCAAAATCAGTCAGTGTCATAGTCATACCAATGGTTATTCATTCTTTGCGATCGCGGATGAGATAACAACATCTTTCTTCCGCGGTTTACGCGTCTTTTTCGGCTCGGACAATTCCATATCAAGCAGTTTTTGAAATTCAAGCGCATATTCAACGGGCAACGCTTCCGAAACAGGGCGCAAAAATCCTCCCACAATAAGACGTGTCGCATCCGCTTCACCGAAACCGCGCGATCGCACATAAAAAAGTTCATCCTCGCCGATGGTACCAATACGTGCTTCATGCGAGAGTTCCACATCACTACGCGCGCTTTTAACGGCGGGAAAACTTTCCGCACGTGACATATCATCAAGAAGAAGAGAATCACATACCGTTGCCGACACTGCCCCCGATGCCTGCGGTCCCACATCCACCAAACCACGAAACACGCTCACTCCCCCGCGATGCCCGAGTGAGCGAGCATGAATGGTTGAGACAGTATCGGGCGCTTTATGAATAACCTTACCACCCGTATCTTGCACTTGACCTTCACCCGCAACAGCCACAGACACATGATGCGCACGCGAACCTCGCCCGACAAGCACCGACGTCGGGTACAGCATTGTTACTCCCGCACCCATATTGCCCCCAATCCAATGAATACTTCCACCCTCACTGACAATTGCCCGTTTCGTATTCAGATTATACGTGTTCTTGGACCAATTCTCTAAACTGGTATAGCGCACATGCGCGCGCTCTTTCACAATAACTTCAACCGCGCCTGCGTGGAGTGCATGTTCGGCATACTGCGGCGCTCCACATCCTTCAATATATTCAAGCGAAGACCCTTCTTCAGCAATAATCAGCGTATGTTCAAACTGTCCGCTCTTGCGTGCTTGCATCCAAAAGTACGACTGAAGCGGCATCGGCACCGTTACGCTCGCAGGTACATACACAAACGTTCCTCCACTCCACACTGCGCCGTGAATCGCGGCAAATATATGATCGTCTTCGGGAATAACCGTCATGATATATTCACGTACTAAATCAGTATGCTCACGTACCGCCCGATCCATATCCATAAAGACGATGCCCTTTTTTTCAAGTGTTTCTCTGATGTGATGATACACACTGTGTGCATCAAACTGTGCGCCCACGCCAGCAAGCGTTTTTTGCTCCGCTTTGGGAATACCCAAATCTTCAAACGTTTGCTTGATATCGGCGGGAACGTCATCCCAACTCTTTGCCTCTTTTGTTTTGGGATCGGTATAAAACACAATGTCGTCCAACTTAAGCACAGACAAATCAGGTCCCCACGTAGGCATGTTTTTTTTCTCATACGCCGAAAAAGCCCTAAGACGCTTCTCAAGCATCCACCCAGGTTCGTCTTTTTTTTCCGATATATGGCGCACGAGGCGCTCAGAAAGTCCGATAATGCGGGGCATGATGATCGTTGATTACTAATCGTCATTGTTGATAAAAAAACATTGAGTACGCATGTGCATATTCTCTACACGAGTTCGTAGTTCTTAGTTCGTAGGGCGCACTGAGTCATACGAAACAACAAGTAATTATCAAATTTTCGAGAATTCAGAAGCGCTATTATACAGGGTACAAATCTGATATTCTTAATAATACCACAAAACATGCCGCCATGATAGGAAATTGTAAGATGCACACAATACTCACGTTACAAGAGTAACCTTGAAGAATTGTGTGATCGCTACCATTTAAAAAATAAAAAAGATATACTAGCATACCACCAAAAATAATTTGATTCACTCTATCTCCAAATATGAAGATCCGGGGTAGAATGAACTACCCCGCAGCAAACTGTGAGGTATCACTGAACTTTTTACACAAGAAAATTTACGTTACTTTTCGCAGCAAGTTGCGGGGAATTGAGCCCGAAAACAGATTAAAATGATAGCACAACACTTATACAAGTTTTGACTTCCAGTTGTTCAAGAATAAATTTCCTGGGTAATTGGTTTTTGGATTGATTTCTTGATGCTCAAAAATATTTTCGGGACGGACATACGCGTAGTGTTTTTAATGAGATTCGAAACTGTCTGAAGAATATATTCTGGGGTGCCAAATTTTCAAAATCATCATCAAGACATATCGCAACACTTTTGCAATTTACATCCCACTTTCCTGCATGCCAGCCAACTTCGTTATCTTGAAGCAACCGTTCCATTGTTCCGTCCATATAAACGAGCCAATGGTATGCACAAAAAACCATTTGACTATCGCGAAAATGGTTAGAATAAATTGAAGTACCCTTTATATGCTGCTCGCCTTCGTAATGAGGAGAAGCGTAATAACTAGCATAAAGCCGAATAAGATGCATGGCACTCAATCGTTGCCAAGTAATACCGGAGTTATTTTTTGGTGTGATGAATAATGATAGTATCTATCGATTTTCTTTCTTTATTCCAATTTGGCCCAGTATCGCCCAGTTTGATTTTGCTTTCAGCAAGATTGGTTTCAAAAAATTTATAGGATTCTTCTTTAATTTCTTCCGAGACTTCTTTTGGGCTTTTCTCGGCTTTCTTCATCAATGTTTTGTAATCATCAAAAAGTTTCAAGTACCAATCAGGATGTTAGATTGTTTCTTGCTATTTCGCTTCATCAAAATATTTAGCCATAACATGGTTAAAAAATTTCTTTTGCCTTTACAAATATGGTTTGAGTCGTTTTGTTTTCAAGTTCTTTGGTAGTTTGGAATTTTCACGACGAAACTGCTCATTTTTGCTCCACCATATCTGAACCACGCTTCGCATGGCGAGAAAATTCAGTTCAAGTCATTTTAAGACTATACCGCCAAACAGGATTTTGCAAGACTTTTTGAGATTGATTAGAAGACTTATCCGAACAATACATCCAAAAGATGTACTGCTTCCATAAGGAAATGAAGGTTCCCTATGAAGAAGGTACGCGGAACCGTGCCGAGCCCGTGCTGACCGAGCACGGTCGACCTAAAAGGTTTCAAGGGCGCAGTCCAACTCTACTTTCACGACAGATGAACGTACATGCATAATTGAAATTACACTGGTTAACATTGTATGTATATGAATGCACATGTATGAAAGTAGGGTCGGACGAACAGTGAGTGTTTCCTTCCTCTTCGCAAAACATAATTGCCGGGCAACATACGCCCGGATTATTATTTTGTGATGCGTATTAGACGACCATATTTAAAAAGAGAATGTTATAAAGTTTTTTATATTTCTCATGCACAAAATATGTTATTATCCCAAACTTAACCAAAAATTGAGAGTTTGGTGGGTTAGATCTTAAATCAAATCATCATGTTCAAGATAACAATATATGTTTTTTGAACACCGATATATCTTTTTTATGTGTTAATTCTTAACGACAACATCATACGCCAATTTGAATATCTAAAAAGTTTCTTTGATCCGAAATTTCTCAAAGGAATAAAAGGATGCCTTGGCGCCATTGCTTGATGCAACAGCTTTTTATATCAAAAAAGCTCATATTGACGCGCTTTTTTCCATTTCTTATCTTTTATTCTATAGTTCATACACCACGTCCTTGCGTTCTACCACAACTTTCCATCCATTTAAACGTGCGTGGCGTTCAAGAAGCGCGTTGGGATTGAAACAAACAAGGTCCTCAACAAGTTCAAGAAACGCAATATCGCTTTCCGTATCTCCAACACCTATAGACCCCTCAAACGTCAGTCCTTCCTTCTCAATCGCGCGACGAGCAGTGACGCCCTTATTGAAAATCAGATGCTCTTCCGAACGCGCACCGGTAAATCGATCACCAGCACCAAGTTCATACAATGTACCATAATTTTTACTAAAACCCCAATCATCACAAAACATATCAATAATAAGTTTAGGAGAACGGGAAATTGCCAAAAGATAATAATTCTCCTTGTGCAATTTGCGAACTAGATTGCGTGTATATCGATATACACGATCCTTATGTCGCTTAAACACAGTCTCGGCGGCATCCTTCACATCACCATAGTGGACACCTTTGATATTCGTGGCAAATACATCAACAACAGAATTGATATATTCGTCATAACGACCTTTGCGATCAAGCCATAAGATATGTTCCGATTTATACTCTCCGCGCACACTTTCATCAAACACTTCACGCGTAATAAGTTCCTCAACAAGTTCAATGAGAAGACTTGAACGAAAAATAGTTCCATCAACATCAAATATAGCGACTTTACGTATACTCATAATCAAATTATCGCACAAAAAGAAACACCTCGCAAAGCGAGGTGTTTCTTTTTGTGTGGAAAAAACCGCGATTAGCGACGGAAACAATTCCGACACTTAAGCGTGTGCTCACTGCCCGGACGCGGTTCAAATGGAAGTTCCGTAATCGGTCCACCACATTCCGAACATGTCCAGTTACCCTGAACCATTGGGCGTTGCGGGCGATCACCGCGATCTCCACCAAGGTTGCGGCGCGGACGCTCATCGCGCGTAGCGCGATGACAGCCGCGACAAAGCAATGTTCCTTCACGAGAAGGGTCCGGTTGAAACGGAAGTTCCGTGATAGGGGTGCCACACTTTGAGCACGACCAATTGCCGTGATACATCGGGCGATCGCCACGATTACCACGGTCGTCGTTGTTCTGATACACCATTGATGCTCGTGATTATATACCTATATCACACTGACATAATATCAGTGTCTCGACCTGCATGTGTTGAGCACGATGACGATCCGCTCCTCCGCAAAATGCGGGAAAACGAGAGAGTATATCTACTCGCTCATGCAATAGACCAAGTATACCATATCTTTGAAAAAAAAGAAAGTGCGTGAAGCATACTCCCACCGCACACTTCAAACTGTACTCTTTATTAGGATAAATTATAAGATGAGTTCTACTGAACGGAAACACTCTCAACGACAATATGGTCAATCGGCCGATCACTACTGTCAGTTGGTGTATTACTGATTGCCATCACTACATCAAGACCTGAAATCACATTACCGAAAACCGTATGATGTCCATCAAGCCATGGAGTTGAATCAGCTGTTACGATAAAAAATTGACTTCCATTTGTGTTGGGACCGGCGTTCGCCATTGCAATAACTCCCTGTACAAGTTTTTTATTATTGATTTCATCGACAAAAGAGTAGCCCGGCCCACCTGTACCCCAACGTGCTTTCATCGTGTCATCTTTAGAAAACGGATCACCTCCTTGAATCATAAAATCTTTGATTACTCGATGAAATTTTGTACCATTATAAAAACCCTGTAACGCAAGAGTTACAAAATTCTTCACCGTCTGGGGAGCTTCATCATCCAAAAATGCTATCGTAATATCACCCTTTGAGGTATGAATAACCGCCTGAGAGGTCGTGATAACTGAATCGCTATTGTGTGTAGTGTTTGATTGCATATTCGTAGAAAGAGAGGAATTCGCTAGCACATGTGCAGTAGCGTACTCCTCTTCAATAATATAAGTCATGTCCCAATTTTCTGACTCCGCCGCCGAACGAATAATAGCGTGGGCAAACAACGATGCCACAAGAGTCATAAACAAAACAAAAAAAAGATCTTTGCGTGTCATTTTTATTAAATTTACTCTTTCATGAATCATAGAAAACCGCCGGAATACCAGTATATTATTAATAATAACAAATATGTACTATCACACCTAACGGTTTTCTGTCAGAAAACGTTTAATAGATGCGGCACCTTTCATAAAGTTCCTTTTTTGTTTTTTCTTATGTTCAGACAGCATGCGCATTGACTCATCACGTACTTTATCAATTGCCGCGTATAAATCCTCATGCGTTGTTGACGTATGAAATGGTGTACCGCCAATAACCATATCAACTTCTGCGATAAAAATCTCACCGGTATGATGATGCTCAGTACTCTTACCGACTTCAATGCTCATGCTCGCACTTGTATCATCGGGTGCAATTAATTTATCAAGCGAAGCAAGACGCTCACGTACATACGTGTCAATAGCAGGCGTCAGGTCAATCCCTGTCGCCTTAATGGTGTTAATGTGAATGCTCATATATATAATTATAACAAGTTTGTTCTCCTTATTTCAAGTGTCACCTATCCACCCTATACCATGAGCAAAAATTGTATACGAATTAATAAATTATGAATGTCGCGCAAAATACGACATTAAGGCGCGGCTACGTCGCGCTTCCTATCCTTGGACCCAATACAAAAAATTTATAGCAAGCCACGAATTGCTATAAGTTTACTCCTGCTTCTTTGTCCATTCACTATATGAACATTTGCACGTACTACGACAAAGTGCTTTGCGAGAAGTTCACACATGCGTTCATTCGCGCGATTACCTTCAGCGGGTTCTTTGACCGATACTACATAACGAAACTCGTCAATCTTTTCGATTGAGTCTTTTTTCGCTTTCGGAGTAATTTTTACATGAATATACATAAAATAATATAACGTGAAGTTACTAAATAGTTGATAGATTGAAAAATATTGACGGTCATCATTATCTCCACTCTACACTCATATCATTATTTTACATCATTTTAGTGTGTACACTGAAATACAATCAGCGTATACATACCTTGCAATTTACTTCATCTATGATATGATAATATTTATGTCTACAACGAACGTCCAAGTAACCAAAAACAACAACGAAAACGCCGTGAGTTTGATGCGTCGTTTTTCACGTGTCGTACAAAGTTCAGGTGTCATCAAGCGCGTCAAGACAAATCGTTATCTTGAACGCCCTCAGTCCAAGTACGTCCGTAAAAGCCAGGCACTCAAACGCCTCATCAAACATGCCGAAACAGAACGCCTCAAAAAACTTGGTAAAGCGTAATTTTGTTCCCAGACCCCGTATGCAGGAAGAATTCGCCATACGCAATATGACAAAACAAGCGACCCCGTCCGAAGCGGGGTCGCTTTTCCATGCAATCAAAGATGACATTCTTGGAACGCGTTATCGTCTCAGTATTGTCTTTGTTGGTGACACACTCTCACGACGTCTCAATCGTGACCATCGTGGCAAAGACAAACCTGCAAACATCCTCTCATTTTCCCTCAATAACAAGGCGGGTGAGATATTTATCAATCTCCACAGGGGGCAAAAAGATGCACATCGCTTTGAAAAAGGATATAATGAATTTGTCATGTATCTGTTTGTCCACGGATGTTTGCATCTCAAAGGATACGATCACGGCCCTGCCATGGAACACGCGGAGAATATCGCTATGGCAAAGTTTTTTGAAAAGAAAAAATAACAACGTACGAATACGTCATGTTGTTCTTTTCTTTTTCTTTTTATATTTTTTCTTTACCCATTCATGGCTCGACGACACATTTCAACCGGCATTGATATTGGCACATCGGCTGTCCGTGTCATCATTGCCGAACATAACCCCCGCGGCGGACAACCGGAAATCATCGGCATGGGTATCGCTGAATCACGAGGATTACGCCATGGATATATCGTATCAGTCCCCGAAGCTGCAGATAGTATTCGTGAGGCAATTAACAAAGCGGAAAAAGCCGCAAACGTTGACGTGAAGAAAGCATTTGTCGCCGTTGGTGGACTCTCCGTGGAATCAACACTTGCAACAGGTTCAGTCTTTGTCTCTCGCGCAGACAATGAAGTAACCCCTGTTGATGTTGACAAAGCGATGGATGCCGCTCAAGATGCGGCGGGACTTTCCGCAAACGACCAAGTCATTCAAATCATTCCCACAGCGATTATGCTTGACGGGAAAGAAGTATTCGGTCGCGCGACAGGACTCAAAGGATCGCGTCTTGAAACACATACACTCTTTATCACATGCCTCTCTCAACATCTCCATGATTTCATTGCCGCAGTTGAGGAAACTGGCGTTGCGGTGGACGACGTAATGCCTTCACCTATCGCTGCAAGTTTTGTCACACTCACCAAACGCCAAAAAACCGCCGGATGTATGCTTGCCAATATCGGTGCAGAAACACTTTCCGTGGCTGTTTTTGAGAATAACATACCCGTCTCACTCAAAATATACCCTATTGGTGGTATGGAAATTACAAATGATATCGCGCTTGGATTTAAAATTCCCCTTGAAGAGGCGGAAAAAATAAAAAAAGGTATAAACTTGAACGTTTACCCGAAAAAGAAAGTGAACGAAATCATTAACGCTCGTCTCTCCGACATCTTTGACATCATTGAGGCCCATCTGAAAAAGCTCGGTAAGAACAATCTTCTTCCTGCAGGCATTGTGATTACGGGAGGATCCGCGGCACTTACGGGTATTGAAGACTTTGCCAAAACAACTCTCAAACTTCCCTCCAAAGTTGCGTACATGGACTCTATGAAAAATACAAAATACAAAACGACCGACACGAGTTGGTCGGTGGCGTATGGGTTGTGTATCATGGGCGTAGACCATGCCGAAGAATCAATTGGCATCAAATTGGTAGGTAAAAGCAAACGCGGCGCAACCAATGTCGGTGAATGGTTCAAGCAATTTTTGCCGTAGGCAAACATTGCAGGAGATTAACGGTTAAAAAAAGAGGAGAATGAACTATCCCATAGTAAGTTGCGGGGTATCACTGAACTTTTTACATCTTTGCGTCATTAATACGACTGTATGTATAAAGTAGTACTCCGATTTTCATATTCTGTGAATTACGAACGTAATAGCCCATTTAAAAGTGTTACCGAAATAGGCGGTGTCAAACATGGTTACCGCAATCATGATTGAGACGAATAATATTACGTTTCAGTGTATCAAGTTTCTGTTTCAACACAAGCCAGATTAAG
>Ga0233422_10000464_pt1 | contig 20482 bp, 13 predicted proteins | sample Watercolumn_Mata_2_FD_182724 | JGI IMG/M metagenome (GOLD analysis project Ga0233422, IMG submission 182724) | Freshwater microbial communities from Lake Matano, South Sulawesi, Indonesia - Watercolumn_Matano_2014_110_MG | ecosystem: Environmental > Aquatic > Freshwater > Lake | place...
GCGTCCCAAGCGGCAGCTGCAGTCTCCGTGCGAAACTGGCTCGGTCTGAACCTGAGGTCAGTCGTGTGCACCGCAGCAACGGCGGACGCGAGTGCAAGCACCAGGACCGCAAAACCTCCGGCGGCTGTCTTGATTGGGTATGCTGCTGTCAGTCTCATCGTACGAGGACCCTGAGATTATAGACGCTGGCAGCGACATTGGGAAGCGGAAACGGCAGCCATCAAGATGGGGATTACCAAACTCGAAGCCCGAAACTCGAATGACGATTGAAGTCCGAAGCCCAATTTGTCACTAGCCTCATTCGAGCTTGATTCGTCATTCGATATTCGTCATTCGAGCTTTCCGCTGGCGCCCGATGCCAGCCGGCGTGGCGTTTGAACGTCGTTCCTGCAAGATGGCCGACTTGAGGAAGCGGAGAGGGCGGCCCATCTGAGACGGCCGGAGCAGTCCCAGTTTCCTATATGTCCTCCTGCGTCCAAGGCCGGAAGTTCGCTAACTTCACTATTCTCAATTCACTATTAACCATTTCCGAATCTCCCCTACCCCGTCCCCCAGGCTATTCCGTACGCTGTTCGCCAAGCTGCCCGGCAAACAGTTCGGGGAGCTGCTCCGCAGGTTACCCGGCGAGGAATGTGGAGAGCTATCTGGCCCGCTGCTCGGTCAACTGCGGGGCGAGCTATCTGGAGAGGAACTCGGCAAGCTGCTCGGCATGTTGCCCGGAAAGCTGCTCCACGGGCTGCTCCTCAGATTGCCCGGAGAACTCCCCGGCAAGCAACCCGGAAAGCAATCTCCCGAGCAACGGGGCAGGGAATCCCCTCAGCTACTCGGAGAGCTATCTGGTGGATTGCCCGGCCAGTTGTTTGGGGAATCCTGACTCGAGCCCGACTCCACTCCCGATTCCCCACTCTCGACTCCCGCCCGCCCTACCTCGTCACCACGACCTTGCGGATTTGTCCAACGTCCCCCGCCCCTCGTCCCTCGCCCCTCACGAAATACACCCCCGGCGCTAGCGTCCGCACGTCATTCGCGCCCGGATGCAGGTCCAGCACCTTGCGGCCATCAATAGAGAGGAGTGAGGAGTTAGCAGTTGGCAGTGAAGGCGGAAGGAACAGGACGCCGCGGACGACCGTCGGCACCCGGTTCACAGCTCGCACTTCCGCGCCCGGCGTTTCCACACCTCCCGGCGGGAAGAACTGGTGTACCTGCAACCCGGAACCGTAGGCGGCAATGTAGACATAGTCGCCATCCACGGCTACGCCCATGGCCATGTCCGGCGTGCCGTGGTAGCCGACCTCAACCGGGTTCGCCGGGTCGGCTATCGAAATGACCCGCAGACCACCGTTGAAGTCCGCAACGTAGGCATAGTCGCCGTTCAGAGCGACACCGAGTGCACGATCCGGTGTATCGCAGTATCCGACCTCAACTGGGTTCGTCGGATCGGCTATCGAAATGACCCGTAACCCTTGGTCGTAGTCCGCAGTATAGGCATAGTCACCGCTCACGACGACGTCCATCTGGAACATGCCCGTCGTGTGGCGATAACCGACCTGAACAGGATGAACCGGGTCCGTGATCGAGATGATGCGCAGCCCCCACGCCCCGTCTGCAACGTACGCATATTCGCCCCGCACGACCACGTCGCACGGGTCCAGCACTTCGCTGCAGGAACCGACGAGTCGGACACCCAACGATTCCTGGGCTGGCGCGAAGCTGGCCAGTAAGCTAACGACGACAAAGAACAGCGTTCTCATTGTCTTCCAGGAGACAAGGAGAGGGCGTCCTTGCGGACGCCCTCCGCCCCGCTACCGATACCAACTGTAGTCACCGTTGGGCACACCACGGCGTAGGCGTCGCACAGCGTCTGGCACGACGTGCACGGCGACCGGGCCGGCGGCGGAGGTGGCTATTGATCTGAGATGTACGCGTCGGCTGTCCAATAGACGGGTGGGACGTGCTGAGAGCACGCGTAGTAGGCCGTCATTGGTGTGTGATTGCAGTTGGGGCACGGCCAGAGATCCAGTGCAAGGGCCACAGTCGCCAGCAGTAGGACAGCCAGACCTGCAATCAAGGCTGTCTTGCCTTTCACGATTCCTCCCTGCTTTGGGGCAGAGCGTCTGCGGCAGCAGGCTGCGCCCCGTCCGGCATGCTGCCTGGACTCCGGGTCAACCTTGCGCTGACCCGAAGGCCAGCTATCAACAGTATCCTCCTCGCACTGTCTGTCAACGAGCGGGCTGTGCCGCGACTGGTGCGCAGATTTCGAGGCCGGCCTCGCAGTTCTGCCGTCCGAAGACGGCGTTCGGCGGTGGCCCGCGGTCCCCGCTTGACATGCTCTGTCGCTGATGGAGCTGAGTCGAATCAGACAAGCCAAACTCACCACGCTACCTCGTGACAACCACCTTCTGGACGGCTTGAGCTTGCGCTTGAGCTGTCCTCACGAAATACACCCCCGGCGCCAGCGCCCGCACATCATTTGCGCCCGGCTGCAGGTTCAGCACCTTCCGCCCGCTCACGTCCATTAGATGGCCCGCGCTTGAGCTTGGGCTTGAGCTTACGCGCTCTCCCAGGTGCAGCACTCCGCGCACGATTGAGGCTCCGTCCGTCGCTCTCCTCGACTGCAAATCCTGGGCCTGCTCGATTCCAGGCACATCACCCAGCCTCGCCCAAAGCCGGTCGCTGCCGTAGTACCGGCCCAGCGCAGTATCGGTCCAGCAACTGAACAGGAGCAGCAACTCCGGGCCACTGCCGTATGCCGCGTCGAATGCGGCTGAACCGGGCAGTCCAAACCAGTCTCCGACGTGGGTGACATTGCCTGCCGTGTCGACCCGGCCCGCGCCGAATGTGGTCGTAGACGGCTGCCACCAATACCAGAGCACCCTGAACCCGGTATCATCGGATGTGACTCGGGGCCTACGCTAATTGCTGCCGCTCACAGCCACCGCAAAGCCACTCGGGTCAAGCACGGTGCCATCTACTTGGACGCGGGCGGCATAGATGTCAGAAGCGAGAGACCGCGTATCCTCCCAGGCCACAAGCGAGCTCGCCGGACCGGGTGCGACGGCCGGAAACAACTGGTCACCCGACGCATCGCTGACAACGAAACGTGGCTTGGTAACCACCCCGGCAGGGCTGACCAGCGCTCCATAGATGTCACTATGACCCTGCCAGTAGCCTTCCATCCAGGCAACGAGATAGTCAGTACCCGTGAAGCACAGCACAGGCCACCAGTCATCAAAGGTGTCTGCTGCCACCGCGAAGCCACCTGGGTCGAGTACGACCCCATCCGGGCTGACCCGCGCCGCACAGATGTCGCCGTTCGTGCCGGAGCTGCGGTCTATCCACACCACGAGGAAGTTCTGGCCATCGAAGCTGATGTCGAGACACTCTTGTGACAACGACTCGTCGCAGACGACCATACCGCCCGAGTCAAGCACTTGGCCTTCAGGACTCACTCGTGCGCAGCAGACGGCGTAGAAAGCGCTGCGATGCTCCGTCCATGCCACCAGATAGAGGGAATCGCCGAACCCGCTCGCCAGATAGCCCACGCCACCCGGTGCATCGATGACCGTGAATCCGACCGGGTCGAGCACGGAGCCATCGGCGCTGATCCGCGAGGCTTGGACCACCTCTCCCTGCGATCGAGTCTCAGTCCAGGTTGCCAGGAAATCGGTACCGTTGGAGGCGCCGTTCGGGTCAGTCTGGGCGTCCGCGCTCAGGGGAAAGAAGACGCCGGAGTCCAGAACTGCGCCATCCGAGCTGATTCGTACGCAACATCCGTTTGCGTCGTTGGTGAGGCTGTCGATAGTGCTGAACGCGACCAAGAAGTTCTCGTGGTCCACAGCCACGTTTGGGTACGCGCAACTATGTTTAGAGGGCGCAGGTCGAATCAGGCTTGAGTCGAGCGGCACACCGTCAACCGTCATCAGCCGCCCGCACACTGTATGGTTACTGGATCCCAACGTATCTCTTTCCTGCCACATCACCAAGTACCTGGTCCCGTCGAACCCGACCGACGGGAACATGTCATTGGTCGGACCACTGCTCAACTGCACGCCGGCGGTGTCGATGAGGTCACCGGATGCCGACACCCGAGCAGCGTAGACATCAGACCGGCCCATGCCTTCTGACCACGCCGCAAGAAAGCAGGTGTCACCGAACGTGACCACGGGCCAAGCCTGCTTCACGGCCGGGTCATGGCGCAGAAGGATGGCGGTATCCAGCAGCACCCCGGCCGCCGACACCCTTCTCGCCCTGGCGGTTGTCCAGTTGCTCGAATCGTACGCAGTCCACGCCACCAAGTACACCCCCTGCCCGAACGCTACCGCTGGCATCAACTCGCGTTGTGAAGGCTCCTGTGCCACCGGTATTGGGATCGTATCAAGCACCTGTCCGCTCGTGGTCAACCGTGCGGCGTAGACATTACGATTCGCCATCCAGACGACGAGGCACGTTGAATCGCCATCGAACGCGACCGCAGGCGAACCTTGGCTGCTGTCACCCTCGAGGACAGACAGTGAGTCGATCAGTACACCGCCTGAGTCCAACCTCGATGCCCAAACGCGGCTGGGAATCCTGCGCGTGGTCCACACAGCGACAAAGCCCGTGCCCGTTCCGACAATCGAACGGACTACACGACCGTTCATACCTGCGTCGTGACCGACAACGCCCACGCCGTCACCAGATAGGAGGCCGTCAGCACCGATTCTGCTAGTATTCACGGAATTGTCGTACTGGGTCCCCCACATCACCCGCCAGCCGTCGCCGTTCGACGCCGCTCCATAGCTGTACTGCGGCCCGCATGCCGGCCCAAGCACCACGCTGGTATCGACCGTAAATGCTTCGCCCAGCCCCCCTGCACGAACGGCATCTGCGGGACTGACGACTGACCGCTGCAGGTTCGGCCTGCCCGGTAACGATGCTAAGGTTCGCCGTCCCGCAGGAGAACGGCTGCTGCCCTGGCCGCGATCTCGGTCCTGCCCAACGATCCGATGACCGACGACCGACAACATTCGTGCCTCCCCGACAACGAACAGGCTCACCAGTGAACACAAGGACGCAACGCAGGCAAATGCCCTACCTGACATGACTCCTCCTTGTCCGGACCGAACCTCGACGTTCGCTACGCGGTGGCACATGCCACCGTGTGAAACTGCTATCAACGACCCACAGGCAGGCAGACAGAAGGGACGGGCGCCAACCCGTCCTTTTTTCGCACGGTGCTGACCTAGTAGTTGACCCAGCCCGGGTAGTAGTATCGGTGAGGGCTTGGACCGCTGCACACGGCGGAGTCGGCGCTGTACCGCTGTCCGCAGCCCGGACATAGCCTGTCAGGCGGGCCAGCCCGCTCGCTTGTGCCATAGGCAGTTGCGGAGAACACTCCGTCCCCGGCACACGTGTAGAATGCAGTCCCCTGGTAGTTGCAGGACTTGCAGTGCCATAGCCACTCGTAGGCGAGTGCCACTGCGAGCAGAAGCACAACGCCAAGCGCGGCGGCTACCATCGGTCTGCGTTTCACATCACCTCCCCAGCTCTGGGGCAGACTGTCTGCGGCTGCCACTGCGCCCCATCCAAGAGGCTGCCGGCCGCCTCCGGGTCAACCTTGCGCTGACCTGAAGGCCAGCTGTCACACAATAGTATCCTCCTCGCACTGTCTGTCAACGAGCAGGCCGTGCCCGACTGGTGCGCAGATTTCGAGGCCGGCCTCGCAGTTCTGCAGTCCGAAGACGGCGTTCAGCGGTAGCCCGTAGTACCCCTTTGTGGACTCGTGCCGCTCTGGAACTCAAGTCCTCAGGTCCGGGGCGCGTGAAGCCCCCGCTACCGCGCGACAACTACCTTCCGTACCGCCTGAAGCTTGTGGCTTGCGGCTTGTGGCCGTCCTACTTCAGTTGCTCCAGTGCCTGTCTGGCCCGGGCAAGAGTCGGGTCGAGTTTGAGCGCTTGCTGCCAGCGGGCCTGGGCTTCGGCCTTCCGGCCCTCGTAGTAGTCGCACATCCCGAGGTAGAATATCGCCTCGGCGTGCGTCGGCCGCACCTTGAGCGCGCCTTCGTAGTAGTGCCGGGCCTCGGCGAACTTCCTCGTGTTGAGGGCGACGTTGCCGCGGTTGACCCAGGCCTGCAACGAGTACGGATTCACCTGGAGTGCGACATCGTAGTAGCGCACGGCCGAGTCGAGCCGGTTGGTCGTCGCGAAGACGTAGCCGAGGGTCCCCCAGGCATCGGCATCATTGGGATGCAGCCGCGTCGCCGCCCGGGCCGAACGTTCGGCCCCGGTCACGTCGCCCATTCTCTGCAGCAGCGTCGCCTCGAACGAGAGCACGTTGGTGGCGGAGTCGTACCGCAGGGCCATCCGCAGCTCCCTGAGGGCCTCGTCGTCTCGCTTCTGCTGGTGCAGGCCGAGCGCCGTGGCGAAGTGGCTCTGGTCCGGGCTGGATACGCGGCCGGCCACGCCGACGTTGGCGTTGAGCAGGAAGAACCCGGCGACGGCAATGATGGCGGCTATTCCGCGGCCCCGAATGGGTCTGACCAGGCCCATGATCCCGGCTGCCGCGAGTATCGCCACCAGCGGCACCATCGGCGTACGGTAGCGGCTGGTGACAAAGAAGAAGATGAACGACAGCGAGTAGGCTCCGATGAAGAGGTACAGCGGCAGGAACCGGCGCCACTCCCGGCGCAGCAGCCACACGCCGGCCAGCGCCAGGGGCAGGAGGATGCCGAACGGGACCTTGAGGTAACGTGAGCTGAAGAGAAAGTAGTTGATGAATGAATAGCGCTTGACCGCGTACAGGTCGGTTTCGTTGCCGACCTCGAAGCCCGCGAACCAGAGGAAGGTCTTGCGCAGGAGCAGGCCCAGCGCCTTGCCCGGCTGCTTCCGCCAGAACTCAAGCCCCTTGGCCATCCAGTAGCGGTCAATCTCCGCGCCCTTCAGCTGCCGGCCCAGGGCCTCTTCTGCCAGCCGCTTCACGTCGTCGTATCCGCCCCACCAGCTGCCGCGCGTGCCCGGCACGATGGCGCTCACGCCATCCGAAGCCGGGTTGTTGCCGATAACGAAGTTGGTGCCTGCCTGCCACGCAATCGGCACGAATTGCCTGCTGACAACGTAGTTACGGATCGTGACGGGAAGGATGACGAGCGCCGCCGCGCCCCAGAGAAGCAAGACACGCCGAAGGGTTCTGGGGTTCACGGGTCCAGGGGTTGGCCTGGGCGGCCCCTGTCGGACAGGGCTGGTTTCGGAACCGAACCCTGGAACCCTCGACCCCTTGAACCCTTTTGCTTCGAGCAGCAGCCAGACCGGCAGCACCACGATGAAAACGAGCAGGTTGGGCCTGATGATGGCGGCCAGGCCGAACGCCAGCCCGGGCAGCCACCACTGCCGGTCCGCATCCCGGCTCCGCAGGAGCAGCACGAAGCCCAGCAGAACCACAAAGGTCAACATCCCCTCAAGCATCAGTTCGGAGTCATACCAGATAGCGAGCGGGTAGACGGCCATCACCAGACCGGCGATGAGAGGAACGGAAGCCGAGTGATGAGTGATGAGCGATGAATGATGGGTATCCGCCTTCTGACTTGCTTGAGGCTTGGAGCTTGCGCCTTGTGGCTGTACGAGCAGGCGACGGACGAGCAGGTAGACCAGGCCGCAGCCGGCGCTGCCGATGAGCGCCTGGACTAGCCTCACCAGCAGCAGGTTCGCGCCGAAGACCTTGTACAAGAGGCCGAGGAAGTAAGGATAGAGCGGTGCGCGGAAATAGGCATCGTTGATGAACTGCCTGCATGCGGCGATGGCGAGCGCCCATTCATGGTGATAGAGGGCATCCATCTGGGGCGAGAAGAACAGCGGGTCATTCTGCCGCAACTGCAGGATATGAATCAGACGCAGAAGGAACGCGACCCCGGCAATGACGAAGTAATAAAGACGGACTGAAGCCAGGCGTCCGGAGGACGGCGACTTGCGGTTGTCAGCGGATGGCGGCCGGGGAACGCTCTTCGCACGCATAGGAGAAGTATCTTCAGGACGCAACTCGGGTCAAGCGGCAAGGACGTCTCCGGGCGGCACCCGCCGCCGCAACTCCCGAAGAAAAGAAACGGGGCGGGAAAACCCGCCCCGTCGCGAATCAGTCTGCGGCTACCTGTCGATTACGACCTTGCGGGTCGCCGAACCGTTGGCGGTTTCCAGCCGCACGAGGTAGATTCCTGCGGACAGCGACCTGGTGTCCATGGTCAGCGTGCCCACTCTCGCCTTGTCGTTGGCGGTGTAGAGGGTGCGCATCAACCTGCCGGTCGCATCGTACAGGTTGACCGAAAGCGGCATGCGGACCGGCACCTGCCACTTCAGCGTCACCTGGTCGGTGACCGGGTTCGGGTAGTTCGTGATTTGCAGGCTCGGGTTCCTGATGCCCGGCTCGAATCCCTCTTCTTCCACGCCGTAGTTGCCCTGCGCAGCGGCCGAGATGAAGTACTCGCCGCCGCCCGCCGGTGGAGTATACAGGGTCCAATTGCCGGGCTGTCCATAGTAGCTATGGCCGCCGGCCGAGGTGTCGCCGCAGCTAGTGGGGTGACCGCTGGTGCTGACCGGAGCGATGGCCACATAGAACGTGCCGGACGGGAATATCAGCGTCGAGTCGAGGTCACAGGCGGTGAACGGGCCGGGATAGCCCGGATTCGCCTCGAGCGTTTCGCTCTCGAACAGCAACGTCTGGCCGTCGTCGCCGTAGACTAGGAACTGGAACGATGAATCCGGCCACGGGTACCGGGAGTCCCAGACGAAGTCGGCGCGCACGCGCGAAATGCCGACTGGGTAAGTCAGGGAGAAGTCAGCCGGGTCGAACTGGGCCGCCCGCATCGGACTATGCCAGGCCAGCCAGTGCAGATTGGCCTCACTGAAGTACTCTATCCACTTCGCGCAGCTCAGGTCCCAGGAGATGGTGTCATCGGCCGGCCACATCTCACCGGCGGCCTCGGTCCAGACCTTGATGCTGTACGCGCCCGGCACGTTGGGGATGTGCCATACGGGGGTGAAGTTGATCACCGACGTCTTGCCGTGGGCAAGCGCGCTGGTCGTCATAACCGTGTCCTGGTACTCGTAGCTGCTCGGACCGGTGATGCGCAGCCGCACCGGCATGCCGACGGGAAGCGTGTCGCTGCCCATGTTCTTGACGTACGCCCGGATGGGGAAGTTGATGTTGGGGAGCGTATCCGTAGTCATGCTGCTGCTGAACGAGGTCGCCGATGCGTTGGTGTCCTGCGGGGTCCAGTCGAGCACGGCCTGAATTGCCCAGTCGCCGACCTTTCTGTTCTCGGAGAAGCTGCCGCTGGTTATCTGCCACTGGCTGTGCGCGGGCGCGTTTTCGGCGGCGTCAAGTCCGAGCGTCGGGGCAAACGAGGAGTCCCCGACCTGCACGTAGAAAATGTAGAAGTTGCTGGCCACGATCGGGACCGAGATGGGGATGAGGTTCCACTGGCCCATTGTGACCGTGGCCGTGTCCGAGAAGAGCTGGGTCCCGGGTGAACCGTTGATGCCATCGTCGGCAAATACCTGGACCAGCGCCTGGGTACCTCCGGGCGTGTTCGACCCTATGTACATCCGCGCCCCGGCCAGGGTCACGTTGTCGCTCGGCGAGATGAACTTGACTCCCCAGCCGTTGCCTCCCTGGTAGTAGTACCAGCCCGGTCCCCCCAGGCCGTCATCGTACTTCAGAGTATCAGCCGCGTCGATGAACAGCATCGGCGTGAACTGGGAAACCAGGGGGCGCGGGTCGGAATTCGTGCAGTACGAATCCTGGCTCCTCCCGATCCACTGCTCGCTGCTCGCCAGCGCGAGTCCCACGGCAAGACACAGAATCACCAGCTTGCGCATCGGTACTCCTTCTTAACGTTGCCTTGCGAACATAACTCAGGGACTCCCGGCCCGGCCGGTGGAGAGGCGCCCAGCGTCTAGCTCACGCCCCACCGGGGCAGAACCGGAAAGTCTCCATTCCTTCAAGACCTTGCCTGCGCCATCGCAGGCAGTGAATAATAGCGGGGGCCAAGCCGGGGTCAAGGGATAGGATAGAGGGTCCCGGCTTGCCGCACCGAGGCGGCAGGGCGCCGGGTTGCGGCTCCTTCGGTGCCGACTGACTTGTATGGGTGCCGGGCCGGAGTCTCTCCGGAAAGCAGAACGGGGCGGGAATACCGCCCCGTTCTGACTGGTCTTCTGCTACCTGCCGACCACAAGCTTGCGGGTCGCCGAACCTGCAGCGGTCTCAAGCCGCACCAGGTAGATGCCTGCAGCCAGCGTCCTGGTGTCAACTCGCAGCTCGCCCGTCCTGGCTCTGTCGTTCGCGGCGTACAGGGTCCGCAAGGACCTCCCGCTCGCATCGTACAGATTGACCGAGACCGGGCCGGCGGTTGGCACCTGCCACCTCAGCATGACCCAGCCGGTACCAGGGTTCGGGTAGTTCGAAATCACCAGTCTCGGCGCGGCCGGCAGCGGATCGAGCCGCTCCTCGACCGCCACCGGGGCAAGAGGTATGAAGTTCCACGCTCCCCGGGTGATGAGAAACGAGTCGACCGCGTAGAGTTCGGTTCCCGGCGTGCCGCCCGGGCCGTCGTCGGCGTACACCCGGAAGGAGGCTACCGTGTCGCCGGGCCGAGGCCAGACCCCGGAAAAGTGGACCAGCGCCCCTGCGATGGTGACGCTCTCCGCCGGGCTGATGAACTTGACGCCCCAGCCGCCGCCGGGAGCGTCCTGAGCCCAGGCGCCGGTTCCCGTACCGTCATCGTACTTCAGCGTGTCGGTCACGCCGGGCAGCAGCATCGAAGCGAAGGGAAAGACGCCGGGCGCGGGGTCCGGGACCTCGAAGTGCTGGTTCGTGCTCATCACGACGCACGTCTGGTCGCATGCCGCACCGCCTGGCTGTCCCGATGCGACTGCTCTGTCAGGCATGGCCCGGTCCGGCACTTCTGTCGGTCCGATCCACCGTTCGCTGCCCGCCAAGCCGGCGCTATCCTGGACTGCAGCGGAAATGAAGAAGTCTCCGTGCAGGCCCACCCCCGGAGTCCAAAGGTACCAGGCGCCCGGGCTGCCCCACCAGCTGTGGTCGCCGACCAGCGAGCTGTCGGCGCAGCTCGACGGATGCCCGGACGAACTGACCGGCGCGACAGCCACGTAGAAAGTTCCCGAGTCTATCGTGAGCAGCGATTCGAGTTCCCAGACCCGGTACGGCCCCGGTTTGCCCGGGAGCGCCTCCAGCGTCTCGCTCTGGTAGAGCAGCGTCGAGCCATTGTCACCGTAGATCTTGAACGTGAACGATGTATCGGGCCACGGAATCGTATCGTGGAAATAGAAGTCGGCCTTCAGGCGGGATATCCCGAACGGGTAGGAAAGCCCGAAGTCGGCGGGGTTGAACTTCACCGCCCTTTCCGGAGCCCCCCAGGTAAGCCAGTGCATGTTGGCGTCAACGTGATACTGTATCCAGTTCACGCAGTTGAGGTCATAGGATATGGTGTCGTCGGCCGGCCACTTCTCACCGGAAGCCTCGGTCCAGACCTTTATGTTGTACTCGCCGGGCACGTTGGGGATATGCCAGCTCGGCTGGAAGATCATCTGCGCCGTCGCACCGTGCTTCAGTTTCAGGGTCGTCGTCACCGTGTCGTTGTAGGCGTAGCTGTCGGGACCGGCAATCGATAGCCGCACCCGCGTGCCGACGGGCAGCGTGTCGCTACCCATGTTCCTGATCATGGCCCGAATCGGCAGGTTGATGTCGGGAATGGTGTCTTTGGGCATGTTCCTTGCGAACCAGACGGTCGACGCGTTGGTGTCTTGCGGTGTCCAGTCGAGCACCGCCCGGATCAGCCAGTCGCCAACCGTGAAATCCTCCGAGAAGACCCCGGCGGAGTCCACCGTCCATTGGGTGTGCGCCGACGCGTTGTTGTACTGGTCGATCGAGAGCCCCGGGCAGTTCGGGTTGGCGCCCACCTGCCGGTAGAAGATGTAGAAGTTGCTCGCTCCTGCGAGCCCCACGGCAAGACATAGAACAACCAGCTTGCGCATCGCTGCTCCTCCTCTGAACACCGCCTTGCGGACTTGACTCAAAGCCTCCCGGCCTGTCGCGCAGAACCCGCCAGGACCGGGCAGCCTCGGTTCCTTCTTGACCTTGCCTGCGTCACGCAGGTGGTCGATGATAGCGCCCGTCAAGCCGGGGTCGAGGGATGTGATTCCCCGGCGGCCCGACCCCGGAAAAGCAGGGAAGAAGGCTTCGCCCCGGACGGTTGCCGCCACGGCGCGGGGCGAAGTCGAAGCGCGCACCCGCGATGTCCGGTCTTGACTGCAGGCCGGGCTGGTCTATAATGACTGACCGGTCAGTTTCCCAACAGTGAAGACGCCATGAAGACCAGATCAGAAGACAAACGGCTTGCCTTGCTCAAGGCGGCGTTTGCCGTCGTTACCGAGAAAGGCTACTTCGAGACCACGGTCGATGAAGTCGCCCGGCGCGCCGGCGTGGCCAAAGGCACGGTCTACCTGTACTTCAAGGACAAACCCGCGATCTACATCGGCCTGGTGGACTGGCTGCTCGAACAGGCGCTGGCTTCAATCGCCGAGGTGACGGCGCGGCCCGTCTCCCCTCGCCGCCGACTCGAAGAGCTCTTCTCGACCTGGGCGTCCGGGATGATGTCCAACCCCGGCGTGATGGCGCTGCTCTCGATGGAGAACGTCAACCAGTCCAGCACGGTGATGAAGCGGTTCCGAAAGCACGTCCTGCCCCGCATGTTGGAAATGGAGGACGCGGTCGCCGGCGTATTGAGGCAGGGGATCGAGCAGGGCGAATTCCGGCCGGTCGAGCCCCGCGTGGCGGCTACGATGTTCCTCGGCACCTTCCACGCCATGCTGTTGTCGCTGGCGCGGACTCCCGGAGCGCGGCCGGACGAGTCAATCAAGGAGTTGTTTTTCTGCGGCGTCCTTGCCGAGGGCAGGGGCCGCCGTACTGACGGCAAAAGCAAATGAGGAGTATTGATGCGTAGATTCGCCCTCTGCACTACGGTCGGGCTGGCCCTGGCCGCGGCCGCGTTCGCCGACACCCTGCGCCTCGACGCAGCCAAGGCGGTCGAACTTGCCCTCGCGAACAACCGCCAGATTGCCTTGGCCCAGGCCAAGCTGGACGAGGCCGCCGCGGGCAAGAACGCGGCCTTCGGTTCGTTCCTGCCCCAGGTCTCGGCGACCGCCACCTACACCCGCCTTGCCGAGGGGAACGAACTGACGATGTACGCCGCCCACGACAGCATCATGGCCGTGCCTGTGTTTGATCCGCAGGGTAACTACATCGGCCAGACCGGCGTGCCGGTGCGGGTGCCCGTCGGCGTGGACTCTTTCAAGCTCAAGCTCTCCCGGCAGGACAACTACGCGATTACCGGGACGGTGCAGCAGACCCTCTTCACCTGGGGCAAACTGCTGAACGCCTACCGCATCGCCGGTCTCAGCTTTGACCTGCAGAAAGAGGCGGCGGCCCAGGCGCGGGCCCAGGTGCGCGTCGACGCGACCCAGGGATTCTATCAGACGCTGCTCGCCCGCAGGACCGTCGAGGTGATGAACGACGCCCTTCGCCAGCTCAGGGGCCACATCGGCCAGGTCCAGTCGCTCTACGACAACGGCATGGCGACAAAGCTCGACCTGATGAAGGCCACCCTCGGGCTGCAACAGATGGAAGCCCAGGTTTCCCAGATTGAGAACGGCGCCACACTCGCAGCCGCCGCCTTGCTCAACACGCTCGGACTTGACCCCGGCACCGTGGTGGCGTTCGAAGAGGAACTCGCTGCCGACTCCACAACCGCAGACCCGGACGAGGTAACCAAACTGGCGCTGGAACGGCGACCCGAACTCGCCCAACTCCGCTACGCCGCTAAGATGGCCGAACTGGGCGTGCGCATCGCCCGTACATCCAACCTGCCGAACGCGTTTGTGCAGGCCAACGGCAGCTACAAGAACCCGGTTGGTCTGACTGAAGGATGGGGTCCGGACTGGAATGCGACCGCGGGCGTCTCGATGCCCATCTTCACCGGAATGTCCAACTACAACAAGCTCAAGGCGGCGCAGGCCCGGCTTCGCCAGGCGCGGGTCGGCCTCACCATGGTAGAAGACGGCGTGCGACTCGAGGTCAGAGCCTTGGCCCTGGCCCTGAACCAGGAAGCGAAGAACGCCGCCTACCAGAAGAAGAACGTGGAAGTAGCCGAGGCTGCGCTCGGCCTGGCCCAGGCTCGGTACGAGAACGGCCTGTTAACCAACCTTGACTATATGGACAGCCAGGTCGCCCTGACCCAGGCCCGCGTGGCCTACCTGAACGCGCTGGCCAACTGCCGGGTTGCCCGGGCCAAACTGCAGAAGGCCACTGGAGAAGAATAGGACGAAGAAAATGACCAAGCACCAATTCCCTATCCCCAAGTCTGCAATCTGCAACCTGCAATCTGCAATACTCATACTTGCCCTCGCCCTGCTCGCCGGCTGCGGCGGGGCGGGAGGCAAAGGAAAGAAGGAAGAACGGCTGGTCCAGTCGGTCGAGGTCGCCACCGTGAAGCTCGACACGGTCTTACGCACGGTCCAGCTGCTGGGAACCCTGCAGGGAGAACAGCAGGCGATGGCGCTGCCCAAGATTGCGGGCAGAGTGACGGAAATCGCCAAGCCGGAAGGGTCGCGGGTGAACGAAGGCGACCCGATTGCTTTCGTTGTCAACGACGTCCCGGGCATGGACTTCAAACCCGGCCCGGTCCGCGCCCCGCTGTCCGGCGTAGTCGGCAAGGTCTACGTCGAGGTCGGCCAGACCGTAGCGCCGACGATACCGGTTGCCGCCGTCTCGAGCTTCTCCGACCGGGTCAAGGTCAAAGCCTCAATCAGTGACGCCGACCTGCCGTTCGTGAAGGTCGGCGCCCTGGCCGACGTCTCGGTGTCGGCCATCCCGGACCGTACGTTCGCCGGCCGCGTCAGCCAGGTCTCACCGATGCTTGATCCGATGTCGCGCTCGGCCACGGTCGAGGTCTCGCTGGCCAACCCGGGAGGGCGGCTCGTCCCCGGCATGACGGTCAGCGTAAAGCTAACGCTCGAGCGCAAGAACGGCGTCCCGGCGATACCGACCGCGGCTCTGTTCACCGACGGCAGCGGCCGCGTGATGGTCGTCGAGGGCAAGGTCGCGAGTCTGCGACCCATCAGTACCGGCCTGATCGGCGACGAACTGGTCGAAGTCGTCGCCGGTCTTGCCCCGGGAGAACAGGTCGCTACGACCGGCAAGGAGCGCATCAAAGACGGCGAGACAGTCAGTCCCGTTGAGGCGAAGCCAGAGGCCGGGACCGGCGACTCGACGCTGAACCGGGCATCGCCGCCCACTAATCCTGCCGGTGGTACGAAATGAAGCTGTCAGATAGCTCCATCCGCAAGCCGGTAACAACCACGATGATCGCGGTCGGCCTGCTGGTATTCGGGTTTCTCGGCGTCACCCGCATGCCGGTCGACGTCTACCCGAACGTCACGCTGCCGATGGTCGTCATCGCCACATTTTACCCCGGCGCCGGCCCGCTCGAAGTCGAATCCGAGATCTCCACGCCGGTCGAGCAGCGCGTGGGAACCATCTCGAACATCAAGGACATCACCTCGCGCTCGATTGAGAACATGTCCATGGTCATGCTGCAGTTCGAGTGGGGAACAAACCTCGACGCGGCCTCGTCCGACGTTCGCGACCGGCTCGACCAGGTCGCCGCGCTGCTGCCCGACGACGCCACCAAACCCTTCATCTTCAAGTTTGACCCGTCGATGATGCCGGTCCTGCAGATGGGGATGTACGGCGACATCGACCCGATGACCCTGCGCGACGTCGCCGACGACTTCGCCGAGGGGCTGCAGCGCGCACCGGGCGTGGCCGCGGCAAGTGCAGCCGGCGGCACCAGACGGCAGATTCAGATTCAGGTTGACATCCGCAAGTTGGCCGCTTCCGGCATCACCACCGACAACCTCGCCCTTGCGCTCAAGGCCCAGAATCTCAACTACCCGGTTGGCAGCGTCTCGAGCCAGAACCGGCGCTACATCATCCGCCTCATCGGCGAGTACCCGGACGTCAACGCCGTGGCGAGCACCGTCGTCGGCATGAAGGGTAACGCGCCGATCCTGCTCAAGGACGTGGCCGACGTCTCCTGGCAGCCGGAAGAGAACGAGATCCGGTCCCGTTACAACGGACAGAACTGCATCTTCATCGTGGTCCAGCGCCGGCCCGACGCCAACACCGTGCGTGTAGCGGATGCGGTCAAGAAAGAGATGGAGCGGCTCAAGCCGACCCTGCCCTCGGGCGTCAAGGTCGGCACGTTCTTCGACGGGTCCATCCAGATCAACCGCTCGATATCCAATGTCACCTCCAACCTCGTCATCGGCGGCCTGCTGGCAGTCATGATTCTCTTCGTGTTCCTGCGCCGGTTTCGCGCCACGATGTTCGTCGCGTTCTCGATCCCGATATCGATCTTCTTCGCCGTCTTCTTCATGTTCGTCTTCGGGTTCTCGGTCAACATCCTCTCCATGGCCGGCCTGGCAATCGCCGTGGGCATGGTCGTGGACAACGCCATCGTCGCCTTCGAGAGCATCTTCCGCCACCGCGAAGAAGGCGACGAACCGTTTGAGGCCGCCAGCGTCGGCACGAGTGAAATCGCCATGGCCATCACCGCTTCGACGCTCACCACGGTAGTTGTATTCCTCCCGATGCTGATGGTGCGCGGCCTGCTCCAGGTGTTCTTCAAGGAGCTGGTCTGGGCAGTGGTCGGGTCACTGCTTGCCTCGCTCGCCGTTGCGCTCACGCTCATCCCCATGCTCGCCGCCCGTTTCCTGCCCAAAGTCAAAGTCCGGTTCCGCAAGGGCGAAGGCGAAGGCGCGCGTCCCCTGACCGAACCGGGCAAGGGCCTCATGGGGTGGAGCGAACGCTTCTATGACAGCCTGGAGAATGGCTATGGCCGGCTCATAGGCTGGGCAGTCGGCCACCGCCGGCTGGTAGTGGGGATCACCGTACTCCTCTTCGTGGTCAGCCTGGCGCTAGTACCGTTCCTCGGCCGCGAGTTCATGCCCGGACAGGAGAGCTGGTTCCACACTATTACGGCCGAGATGCCGGTCGGGACTTCAGTCGCCAAAACTGACTCAGCGGTGTCTCGACTGGAGCAGTACATCCGCGAAACCTGGCACGAAGACATGGAAGGCATCTCCGTCCAGGTCGGCGGCAGTTCCAACATCCACGCCTCCATCTTCGGCAGCTCCGGCGCCAACATCGGCACCATGAACTTGATCTTGAAGGACAAGACCAAACGCCCGCACTCAATCGCGGAAATCGACGCCGGCATCCGCGCGACTGCGGCCGGAATCCCCGGGCTCAAGGTGCGCACCGATGACCGCACGATGACAACGATGATGGGCGGCAGCGCCGCGGTCGAAGTCGACATAATCGGCCACGACCTGGCCACGGCCGACTCGCTCTCCCGGAAGATCATCGCTGCCATTGACACGATTCCAGCGCTGGTTGACCTGAAGTCGAGCCGCGAGCCGGGCAAGCCCGAAGTCCAGCTCGTGGTGGACCGCCAGAAGGCGGCGCTCTTCGGCCTCACGCCCTATCAGATCGGCTCAGCCCTGCGCACGCAGGTTGAGGGCACCGCCGCCAGCCAGTTCCGGATGGCCGGCAAGGAGTACGACATCCTGCTCCGGCTCCGACCCGACCAGCGCAATTCCCTCACCGACATCGCCGGCATGTCAGTTAACGGCCCGATGGGGACGGTGCCCCTCGGGAACCTCGCCAGCATCCGCACCGGCACGAGCCCGCTGGAAATCGAGCACAAGAACACCGCCCGCATCGTTCGCATAACCGGCAAGGCAGTCGGCACCTCGCCGGGCCAGCTCGCCCAGCGCGTGGGAAATGCGATCCGGCCGATCCCGGTGCCGGCCGGGTTCAACGTCAAGCTCTCCGGCTCCTACGAAGACATGATGAACACGTTCAAGGACCTCGCCCTCGTGGTGCTGGTCGCTCTCGTCCTTGTGTTCATGGTCATGGCCTCGCAGTTCGAGAGTTTCCGCGACCCGTTCATCATCATGTTCACGGTGCCGTTCGGGCTGATCGGCGTGCTCTGGGCGCTCTTCCTCACCAAGACCGCGCTCTCGGTAACGTCCGGCCTCGGCATCCTCGTGCTGATGGGCGTCGTCGTCAACAATGGTATCGTCTACATCGACTACGTCGGCCAGCTCCGGCGCAACAAGGGCATGGACTTGATTGAGGCGGTGAAAGAAGGCGGCCGCGTCCGGCTGCGCCCTATCCTGATGACATCACTGACGACCATCTTCGGCCTCATCCCGCTCGCCATGCAGATCGGCGAGGGCGCCGAGCTCTGGTCGCCGCTCGGCCGGGCCATGATCGGCGGTATGATCGTCTCCACCTTCCTGCCGCTCATCTTCATCCCGGTCCTCTACGTCATCTTCGAGAACCGGTCCGAGCGCGCCCGCGTTCGGAAAGCTGCGGCCGCTGCGGCACGCGCCAGCCAATAGCAGTCCTTCCCCTCCCTCCGACCGGCCGGGGCGGGTCATCCCGCCCCGGCCGCTTCAAACCCTGGCATCAGCCACAGCCGACTGCTTCCGTCAGCTTGGCCTGCTTGCGCGTCAGGAATCGCCTATTGCGTCACCGCGACTTCACCCGGTTCGCTGCCCACTCACTGAACGTCTTTGAAGCAGGGCCGGCTCCCGGTCTTCACCTTGGCCGAGAACAACTTCTCGTCCCAGTTTGACATCGCTCAGGGACACGGTCCCTCGCCTGTTCTTGGGTTGACTCAGTCCCTGGACGCAAGACCATGAGCTGTCGGCCGCCGGTCGTCCGTCCGTCGATAGCTTGACTTGTAGGACACCCTGCGTATTCTCACATCTGCAATGGCCATACAATTGCCAAGGGACTTGGTTGCCCGCATTCACGCCGCCATCCGTCACTTCTGGTCCACGCGCTTGGCCGAAGGAAAGAGGAATGAGGACGGAGGAATGAGGAGCAAGGCAGGAAAGTCGAGGAGGCGCGGCTGAGATTCGAGGCACGACAACACGTGAGTCAAGTCATCCTCCGCAAGGCTCAATACCTTATGGGTATCTGGCATTGGTATATCGTCTAGCTTGGGTCGTGGAGAGGATGAGACAGGGATATGTCCCTTCTTGTTCTTCGAGTATTGGCGGCTGTAATGGTGGTAGCGGTGGCGCTGCTTGTCAGACAGGCGGTGCGTGCGAAACGCAGAGTCGCGCGTCGGGACGATTCATCAGCCCGAGGACGAGATCGCGCAGTCCGCGGAAAAGCGAGTACATCATAAGGAGAACATGGACATGGAGAGTAGCGAGAACACGTTCGCTTGTGCAATACTGAGTCTGCTCACGCTGGGGGTAGTCCGCTTCTTCAGTGTGCCTCAGGGCTATGTGCGTTTCGTCACGGCCTTCGGCAAGTTCAGGCGAAAGTGTGAGCCCGGCCTCGGTCATTGCCTGTCGTTCTGGGGGATGTATCAAAGACCAACTCGCTTGGTCCCCATCATGGAACAGGTGTATCCACTCAGTTCTGAGCGTGTACTCACGCGGGACGGCGTGCTCTGCAGGGTGGATTCGGTCGTCTTCTTCACACTTGTGGACACCTTCAAGGCGATATTTGAGGTGCAGAACTACGAAGCCGGTATTGCGAATCTAGTTCAGTCCACACTGCGCAACTCTTGCGGCAAGATGGCGGCTCGGGAACTGCTTGCCGGACGTGAACAACTGGCCCAGGACCTCAAGGGACACCTGGACAAAGACACAGCACCTTGGGGCATCAATGTCCGTCTTGTTGAGATCACTGGCATAGAAATGTCGGTTAATGACCCAAATAGGGAGTGAGGAATGCTTAACATACCTAGTCTTTACCGCGACCGTGAGGGCATAATCCCCGTTGACGAGAAGGAACTCCTGACGTTCGGCGCCGAGAACGTTAGAACCTTCTATGCACTCACCGGGCCGGCCCGGAAGGAATACATCATCCAGATGGCGGAAGCCGATGCGGAGCGAGTCAAGATAGTACGGAAAGCACAAGCCGAGGGACTGCTGGCCATAAGGAAGGCTGAGGCCGAAGGTCTGAGGCTAATCGGTGAAGCCCTGGCCCACAGCGAATACCGAGACCTTGTGGCGAGATTCGCCGGTCTCATGGCGGCGCAACAGGTAGCCCAATCACTGGCCGACGGCAAAGCGACCAAACTATTCCTGCCGCAGAGTCTAGGGGACATTTTCTCATTGATAGGCGGATGGCAGGAAGTACTGCGTGCCGCACCATCGGCGACTGCTGAAGGACTTCCCACCCAATCGCCCGAGTCGTGATCATCGGCGTCTGTATTGGAGAGGGCGAGGCACACTTCCCGTACTCTACCAAATCCGATGCCTGTCAAGGCGTAGCAGCCACAAGCCTCAAGCACAAGGCTAGCTCAAGCACAAGCTCAAGCCCAAGCAGACAGCGGACGGCTGACGGC
>Ga0233422_10000467_pt1 | contig 20368 bp, 24 predicted proteins | sample Watercolumn_Mata_2_FD_182724 | JGI IMG/M metagenome (GOLD analysis project Ga0233422, IMG submission 182724) | Freshwater microbial communities from Lake Matano, South Sulawesi, Indonesia - Watercolumn_Matano_2014_110_MG | ecosystem: Environmental > Aquatic > Freshwater > Lake | place...
CCGATTGTGAAAAAAGTAAAGCAAAAAAAAGATATGAAAAAAACTACATTCGTTCTCCTCGCCCTCGTGGTCGTCCTCGTTTTCTTCTTCGCCATGTATCGCAACAAAACGAGGGAGGTATCTCCGTTGCCCCAGCAGGTGGAAACGAGGCAGAGCGTGCCGAGAAGTGAAGTAGAGCCAATCCCGTACCCCGTAGAACGGGGGAAGGATAAGGGCTAGGATGCCTTTAGAACGCAATACGCCCTTATTAGACGCATTTTACTCCCCTATGCCGTTCACTAGGACAAAAAGAGGATATAAGAGTCCCAGCGGGCGAAAGTACAGTGCAAAACAGGTGAAGGCGTATTACGCCACCGGGGGTTGGAAGCGCACAAAACATAAAAGCCGATGAAGTGTTTTTCTATTTTTCGCACTCTCCTTGCCCGCTTCAATCTTTTTGGTGCAGACGCGCCTACAATGGGGGGTATCCCCCGCAGTCCGCAGTGGGAAAATACCAAGAAGGAATATGAGAAAATAAAGCCAAAACAATGCGAGGTATTTGGATGTAAGAGTGCGCGTGTTCAACTCCACCATTTTGAACCATTTGCTACCTGTCCAGAAAAAGAAAACGATTTAGGTAATCTTTGCTGGCTTTGTCAGGGAATTGGTACGAATAATCACCATATCGGTTGGGGGCATCTTGGTAGTTTTCTCTCAATCAACTTGCATCTGCGCGCGTGGTTGGAGACAGCAAGGAAACGCCCTCGCTGGAATGTGGACGCAAAACAATGGATGCGTTACGAGAACGGTCTGTGGATGTATTTGACCTAGTTCTTTTTTCTTCTCGCCGCGCTCCCCCCTTTCGCTCCCAGCGTGCGGAAATAATCCACCCCGCGTTTCTCTAAGAGTTTCTGTCCCCCCTTCTTTCCTTGCGCTCGTACTTTCGCGTGCAACTCCGCCGCTTTCGTTCCTACCAGTTGCGTTCCACAGAGTGGGCATTTCATTTCACGACACTGCATCGCTTGTACGCACTCTGCGATAGCAAGTCCCGCGTCTGTGCCGAAGCCGTAGAAGGAAATGCCGTTTGTATCTTTTGCGCTCGCCTTCCAGCGTTTTGTTTGTGGTGATTTTTCTAGGGTCATATAATTTTTTTTATAAACAACGCCGACAACTGGGGGGGAGAGGTGTAATTTAGTTGGTAATTATTTACAACCGAATTCGCAGTTTCCATCACATTTGTATCATTCGCATTTGCTTTCTCGCACAGTATCTTCCATTATTTTCCCTTTCATAACTTCAACATCAGCAACGCCTTGTGCGTCTGAAGTGGGTAAACCTTCTTGTTCTAGTTCTCTAACTCTTTCTTGATATGTTTTCATACTTTTTTATTTACCCCTCCCTCCTCCATCTGCCCCGCAGAACGCAACCTACGCAGGAATCGCCCTTGCGTAAGCGATAGAGGAGTGAGGGGGCGTGGGTTAGTGGGTAATTTACTATTTGTGTTTGTTTATGTCTTTTTCAACTACAATTCCTAGTGCGGCATGAAATGCCTCTATTTGTGATTCCTTGATTTTTGTTTCTCCTTCACGACCATAGAAAAGGGTCTTATAAAAGTCCGCGTCGCGTAAGTCCGCGTCGCGCAAGTCCGCGCCGCCCAAGTATGTACCGTTCAAGTCCGCACCGCTCAAGTCCGCACCGCTCAAGTCCGCACCGCGTAAGTCCGCGTCGCGCAAGTACGCACCGCTCAAGTCCGCGTCGTGTAAGTACGCGTCGCGCAAGTATGTACCGTTCAAGTCCGCACCGCTCAAGTCCGCACCGCTCAAGTCCGTATTTTTAGATACCGCTTCTACAACAACTTCTTTCAATGTCTCTTTTTCTGATTCGTACAATACATTAGAGTTGTACCGTTTTTTGATTTTTATGTTCATAGATAATTTTCCCCTCCCCGCCCAGTTGTCGGTTTTGTTATTAGATACACACAGGGAAGAGGCGGGGGAGAGCGTAGGTTAAAGGTTGATAATTTAGTCGCAGTGATTATATGCGACTGGTTTATTGTCCCAAAAGTGAAAAGATTTTGTATATCCTCTTGTTTTACTTGTAAAGTAAGGTTTATTTTTTCCAATGTCTGCAAAAGCAGTTTTTTTATACAAGCGCACCTGTTCTGCTTCATTTCCGTCTGCAAACTCGTTTACTGGTGTGGTTGTTCCTGTAAGGAAACCATTTGCTTTCTTTTCTTGTTTTATCTTTTTGAGAAGTAGGGTTTTTGCTGTTTCTTTTATTACTCGGTAGAAGTCAACTATGGTCATTGAGTATCCCCATTGGCAATACATGATTTCATTTGTCATAATGTTTTTTATTTTCTCCTCCACCTCTTCTCTGTGTATATCTTTTGAATTGACAAAAAACTGGTGAAGCGCTAGGATAAGAGGGCGAGGGGCTTGCGGGTAGTTTGTGTGTATTTTATTTTCCGCTCCGCTCACCCCCTTGCCCTAGCGTTTTCGTATCTGTAGGATAGTATAGCAGGTCGGCTTGCTTCATGCAAGTAAAAAATGTGGATAACTTCATTTCGTTTGCAAGATTTTCGTATAACGCTTATTTCACACCATATTTTTGAGTATTGACTTTTATTAGTAAGTGTTGGGTATTTTTTATACATGAATTATGGGGTCTCGTTCTCTTATGGCGGAGAGTGTTGCGAGACAAGTGTTGGAGAACATTAGGAATGGTAGAAAACCTTCAATTCGTGCTATCGCAATAAAAAGCGGGTATTCTGTCAATTCCGCCAATGTTGGTGTTCCACAGAAGACACAATCGTTCCAGCGCATTATCCAGCCTTACCTTGCGCAACTTGCCAAAGAGCGCGACCGCGTGATGAAAGCGCGCGCAGAAAAAGATTTGACAAAAGTCCCTTATTCTCATCTCGTAGAGGCGACTGATAAGGATACAAAAAACATACAACTCCTATCTGGACGCTCAACGGAAAATACTGCGGTTCGTTTTGTGGTGGCGAGCGAGTTATTGGCGAAACACGAAACACTACAAAATGAGATAGAGGATAAGTCGTCATGAAACTCACCGAAAAACAGGCGGAAGTTGCGCGAGACATACATCGTTTTCGCGTGCTCAATTTTGGAAGAAAAAGCGGGAAGACAGACCTCGCCATAGAAGAGATAATTGGCTTTGCCGCCATTCGTCGTTATACACACAGCAAGCGACCGAAAATATCATATATTGGAGAAACGAGAAAAGAAGCAAAACGGATTGCGTGGGATAGGGCGAAAATACGCATCACCCCCTTGTTTGCAAAGGAGGCAAACGAAAGCAATTTGGAGCTTTACATAAAAAATAACAAGCTTTCTCTTGCGGATGGTAACTACTCTACCGTGTATTTTGACGGCTGGGAAAATATCTCGGCGCTGGTTGGAGAGGAGTTTGATTTTTTGGTTATGGATGAGGTGTCGAAGTATAGAAACTTTTGGGTTGGGTGGCAGGAGATTTTACGCCCGACACTCGGACCGCGTAAGGGGCAGGCAATGTTTATTTCTCGTCCACAAGGTTTCAATCATTGGTACGATTTGACTCTTTTGGAGTTGAAGAATGAGAACTATAAAACATTTCACGCGACTTCTTATGACAACCCGCATATTGACCCGAAAGAAATTGAAGAGGCAAGAAAAGAGTTGTCGCCTGAGCGTTTTTCGCAAGAATATATGGCGGAGTTTGTGAAGCAGGAGGGGCTTATTTATAAGGACTTCAAGCGGACGCACCATGTCGTCAAGACCGAACCCGATGTCGGAATGGTGGTGGAGTTTATTGCGGGGCTGGACTGGGGATTTGAGCATCCGTCTGTGGTATTGCATTGTAAGGTAGACAGAATGGGAAATGTGTGGGTTTTGGATGAGTGGGTCAAGAGACATAAGACAGAAGGCGAAGTGGTAAATTATGTCGCCTCGTGTAACTTCAATGCCGTCTACCCCGACCCTGAAAACAAGTCGGGTGTGGAGAGTTTATCTCGTGCTGGCGTCTCGGTGCGTGAAGTACACAAAGGAAGTGGCTCGGTAGCGGCGGGTATAGACAGGGTGCGACATTACTTGCGGGAGAATAAAATAAAAGTACACGAACGATGCCTCAATACGATATCCGAGTTTGAGACTTACTCATACCAACCAGAAAAAGAAGAACCGCAAGAGGAAAATGATGATTGTCTGGATGCTTTGCGTTATGTTATTTCCGCTTTACAATATAATCCCACGCACACGGTGATAGATTTATCGTGGAGAATGGACATGGCGGCTCGGAATATAAAACTAAACAGCGCACGATGATTTCAATACTTATCCCCGCGCGTCAAGAGGAGTATTTGAACGATACTATTGAGGATGTTTTCGCGCACGCAGAAACGGAGGTAGAGGTGCTCGTTGGTTTGGATGGTTGGACTACTCCACTGGGTTTTCCTGATAAGAATATCCGCGTATCTTTTTCTCCCAAACCTATCGGGCAACGCGCGATGCAAAATACACTCGCACGGATGGCGAGGGGGAATTATGTTATGAAACTGGATGCACACTGCTCGCTTCAGCAGGGGTTTGACCGCATTTTATTGGAGCATATGGACGAGAATACAGTGGCGACAGGGTGTTTACATCGTCTCCACACATTTGATTGGGTAGACGAAAAAGGGCGAAGAACCTACCAAGACCAGAAGTCGCAGATAAAAAGGGAAAAGGTATGGAAAATATTGCCCCAGCCGTTTGAGACTTCTTTCGTTTTTGGTACGAATTGTATTTCCGTTGCTGGCAACACACGCAACTTTCCACGCGAGACGATGTCTTTACAAGGTTCATTGTTTTGTGTCTCTCGTACAAAATATTGGCATTGGAACTTATGCGATGAGGATTGGGGCAGTTGGGGAGCACAGGGGTTTGAGATTGCGGTCAAGACATGGTTTGCAGGTGGAAGGGTGATAACCGCCCCATTTTTTTACGGACATTGGTTTCGCACAAAGAAAGAAGATGTGCCGTATGAAAGGGAAGAGCCGTCAACCGCGTATGAGAAGGCGCGAGAATTAGCGAAACATCCGAAGATGCAGTGGTTGGTGAAGAAGTTTGGTTATCCGCTAGATTGGAAAAGCAATGAAAATAGTAAAAGAACACCCGCCTAACTTTGCAGATATTTCTCGCATATTGCATCCGCCACCAACTGCGGTTTTTCCATACGGCGATACTATCTATGCCCCGCAGGGCGGTGATATCCCCGCTGACATCCTATTTCACGAGACAATCCACCAGAAACAACAGGGAGACAATCCCGAAAAATGGTGGGCGCATTATTTGTACGATAAGGATTTCCGTTATCAACAGGAGTTAGAAGCGTATGCGAAGCAGTATCATTTTGTCTGCGAGCATTTCCCCGCAAAAGCGAAAAAGGAATGTTTGGCCGAACTCGCCCACGAGTTATCCACACACTACGCACTTGACATCTCATATTTTTCTGCTCACACTTCTATACGAAAATATGCAAACGAGCGTATGTAAACTTGTCCGCGACGCGGAAGAAAACTTTACCAACGGAACGGTAAAGATTGGAAGGTATGTTTCGTGGTCGCTTTACGATACGCTCAATACGATAGACGCCTACCTCAATTCCAAACATACTTCTGGCTCTACCGATTCATTGGGTAGAGAAAAGCCGTTTTTCAACATCTGCTCGGCGGCGGTTAATGTGTGGTATCGCGCTACTGACATTGACCGCAAAGACATCAGAATAATTGCCGCAAAAAATGAACAGATTTTCACTGCGTATATTTTGCAAGTGCTCTTGGAACAATGGATGCGGGAAGAGAACTTTGGCGTTTTTCTCAATCAGTGGGGGCGAACGCTCGCGCGTTATGGCTCGGCGGTCATCAAATCGGTAGTACAGGGCGGAGAACTTAAACTATCAGTAGTTCCGTGGAGTCGTCTTATTGTTGATTTGGTGGATTTTGACTCGCAGGCAACAATAGAGCGATTTTATCTGACTGAAGAACAACTGCGTGCAGACCCCGCATACGACAAAGAACAGGTAAAACTTCTCCTTGACTCGGGCGCACAACAGCGAGAACTGCGTAGTGACGAACCGCAAGAAACTGACTCGCGAAATAGATTTTATGAGATATACGAGGTACACGGGAAATTACCTCTCTCATTTCTTAAACGCAATCCCAAAAAAGATGACGAGACGAATTATGTGCAACAAATGCATGTCATCTCTTTTCTAGGAAACACGACTGACGGCTATCAAGATTTTTCCCTTTACCGTGGGAGAGAGAAGAAACATCCGTACAGTATTACGCATCTCATTCAAGAGGATGACCGTGTTCTTGGTATTGGTGCGGTGGAGTATCTCTTTGATGCGCAGTGGATGGCGAACCATACGGCAAAACTTCAAAAGGACTATCTTGACCTCGCCTCAAAACTCATCTTTCAGACCGCCGACCAGAATTATGTACACAGAAATGTGTTGACGAATATAGAAGTTGGGCAGATTTTTACTCATCAACCCAATCAGCCGCTTACACAAGTCAATAATAGCGCGATAAACGCGGCGGCGATTACAGATTTCCGTAACCAGTGGGTCAATCTTTCGCGCGAGATTACTTCTACCCCCGAAGCGGTGCGCGGTGAGACATTACCTTCGGGAACACCCTATGCTCTCGGCGCACTTCTTACACAACAAGCATCTTCTCTGTTTGAGGTGATGCGTGAAAATAAAGCCCTTGCCCTAGAAGAAATATTGCGCGAGCAAGTCATTCCATATCTCAAAACAAAAATGGATACTGCCGATGAGATTTCGGCAATTCTCCGTGAAGAACAGATAAAAGAAATTGACCAGATGTATTTACCCGCAGAGGCAATTCGCAGAAGCAACGAGAAAATAAAAAAGATTATCCTCTCGGGCGGTGTAGTAACGGAGGACTTGCAGAAAATGAGCATTGAAACAGAGAAGTCGGGACTTATGAACTCACTTGCTTTGCAGGGCAATCAACGTTTTTTCAAGCCGAGTACGATAGCAACAAAAACTTGGAAAGAAGTATTGAAAGATTTTGAATATAAGGTTATCATAGAAATAACTAACGAGGCGATAGACAAACAGGTAACGCTCACGACACTCTCTACGATTCTGCAAACCATTGCTTCTAACCCACTTATTTTGCAAGACCCGAACGCGAAAATGCTTTTTGGAAAGATACTCAATTTGACTGGTACAGTTTCACCGATTGAATTATCTACTTCTGTGCCGTCTCCCGTTGCGACTTCTACTCCTTCACCTTATAATAATCAACCATTACCCGTAGTAAAATAATAAAATATGCCCACAATTCCTTCTCCGTATGTCGACAACCCATCCGCCGATAACTGGGCGTATAGCGATGCGGAACTTGGACTCCTTTCTCGTTTCAAGGAAAACGACTTGCTCCTAAAATTGGTGCGGAAGGTTTTTTGGCAGGAGGAATTATCTGATAAGCAAGTGAAGGAAATACAGAATCAAATCTCAACTGATGTGTATGCGGTTTTGCTCAAATTGTTCCACCCGCGCATGTCTTCTGATGATGGTATTATGGATGTTGCCTCTCGCTGGCTCACCCCCAGTTTTGCGAACAACTTGACACGAGAAACAAAAAGTCATGTCCTCGGACGACAAGATGCGGTGCGTTTTGTTGATAAAGGGCTTGACCGACTTCTTGACATAGTTGAGAATGGGGACAGTAAACAATGGGAGTTGGTGATAGATATACAAATGCGCGGTGATTACGAACAAAAATCAGAGGATGAGGTACGGCGGGCAGTTATCGCGCATCAGGAAGCATTGACATTCTTGGAGAGCCGTTTGGTGCAAATCCGTATGTTAGCGGGTAGAAAAACTGAAACACTTGCAGACCGCACGACACGGCTTAAAAAGGATAGTACGAAGTGATTTTTATTTATTAGTTTTTGGCGGCGTTTGTACCGCCTTATCAACGAACTATGGAAACAGAAATGGCGAAGTTGGACGCCTTAATCCAACAGACAATAGACGCTGACGGTGAGTTCCAGACATCCATTTCATCTCTTTCTGATGATGAGAAACAGACAAAGATGGGTGAAAGGAAGGCGGAGTTGCTCAATAAAGAGCTGGCGTCGCTCCGACAAAAGGCGGATGATGCGGTAAAGGCGCGTGAAATTGCGGAAAACCAAAAAATCCGCGCCGAGAAAGCGGAAGCGCAGTTGAAGGGTAAGGGTGGTTCCCCAGAACAACCCAAAGAGAAGGGTGATTTGTCTCCGAAGGACTACCTTGCGCTCAATGAGGCGAAAGTATCATCGGAGGACTTGGATGAAGTATTTTCCTATGCTTCATACAAGAAATTGTCAGTAACGGAAGCACTTAAAGATAAGACAATGCAAACCATTCTCAAAGAGAAAGCGGAGGAGCGTGCGACGGCGGAAGCAGTGCGGATGAAAGGAACAAAACCGCCTGTCTCTGTGAATACGGGCGACAAATTACTCTCACAGGCAGAGGGGAGTGAACTGGTACCCGATGATGATGAGGGCATTGCGTCTCTTGCAGAAGCGCGTTTCAACTCGCGGGCTAAGTCAACTAAGCCCAAGATATAAAAAAGGGGATAGTGGAGATAGGTTGTTCTTTACGAACTCTATAAACGCGATTTGCGTTTGTTGAGGAGATAAAGAATATACTTTTATAAATACCATAGGCACAGCGACTACTAGCGGCACATGGCGCCGCAAGTATTTCAGCGCGACTATGCAGAAGGTTTTGCGAACGGCTCTCGTTACGCAGGCAATCTGTAAGTTGGATATGTCGGGTGTGCGGTATATGGAGAATCCGTACGGCAGTCAGCCAACGGCGGCAGTAACCGCTTTGGCTTCAGCTGGTGCGTACTCTGTATCTGCGTGGACGACAACTGAAGATAACCTTACGGTAACTGACGAGGTAGCATACGGCGAGCATGTCTACGGATTTGAGCAGAAAATGAGCAATTTCAACCTTATGGCGACTCGTATGGAAGAAATGGCTCATGCGGTGAGACGCGGCATTGACCGCTTTGTGCTCAATAACTTGTGTGAAGACGCGACAGGAACTTATACGACTCCCGCAGGTGGTTTTACTACCCAAGCAAACTGGGCGACTATTCTATCCAACCTTCTCTCAAAGGTGGCTGGGTACACGGATGGTTATACAGATACTTTCTTGGTGTTGGAAAATACCGACTTGCCTGGAGTCATCGCTTCGCAGATGGCGTCTGGCTTTAACTTTGCGGACGCCGCTTTGCGGAATGGACTTATCAGTAACCAAGCGGGCGTAGACATTTATGTTGTACGTTCGGGTACTTACGCCAACGAGACTCTCGGCTCAACCACTTACACGAATCTAGACCATCGCGTATTCGGTGTGAAAGGGGCGGCATCGGTTGTCATTCCAGGTTATGAGTACGATGAGAAGGGTGTATCAGGTAAGACAGGGAAAGAGATTGCAGTTTCAGCTCAAGTTGGCTTTAAGTTGTGGGCGCAGAATACTGGTTTGTGCGTTGATGTTACTATTGCGTAATTTATTCGCTAATCCGCTTTGTGCGGATTGCGCGGGGGAGGAGTTTATATGCCGACCGCACCGCTATCCCGCCTCTCCCACGCAGTCCGTACAAGCAAAAAAACATGGCTAATAATGCATTAGGGACGGTAGATGTGTCTCCGGGGAAGACAAGGACTCACACAAAAGAGTCGTTTCTTGCCCTGCTCAAACGCTATAGGGAAGAGAACCCAGTGAAGTTTGAAGCAAAGAAAAGCGACCTCATCAGGCGTTATGAGGAGTTGGGTGGAAAAGCAACTGACCTTAAATAGTGTTGTCTTTTTTATTAGTTATTTTCCTCAAACTTCATGAATATGAAATACATAGGAGGTGCAGGTATTGTCCTTGCATTAGTGCTGGGACTTATCGGCGTCTTCCGACCACCCAAAGAAATACAAGTACCCACTACACAACCACCACAGCAAGAGAAAAAAGTTGGTGCATTGACGGGTCCCGAAGTTCCTTATGGGTACTTGACTGTTGGTGGAATAGAGAGGGTCTATCAGAAAGGAAACTTCCGTACCGCGTCAACAACGGTGTGTAATATCGTTAGTCCCGCCGCAACCTCTACCTGGACACAATCCGTTCTGGAGATAAACACAGGGACTTCTTCTATCGGACGCTTTTCCTTTGGAAGTTCTACGGCGTCTATTTCCGCGACGACTTCCATCATTGCAGATAACTTTGTTCTTGCATCGGGTGGACGCGGTATATTCACTGTGCAAGCAAGTACAACGCAGAATCAAGTGAAAAATGTGGCGCCACCGAACTCAAACTTTAATTGGACGGTAACTGGCGCAGATGTGGGGGGCGTTTCTTACGGATACACCTTCGGTGGTAATTGTCATCAAATCTTTGACTTGGTTAGATAAACATTCCAGTCCCAGTGTGGACTGGGAATAGATTATTAGTAGTCCTTTTTTAGTAATTTATTGTTCAGTCCATATGAAATATCTTTATTGGTTTCTCGTTGTGTTTCTTTTGGTTACTTCTATCGTGTTTCATGAACCAAAAGAAGCAGGTGCAAGTGTGAGTCAGGGCGGAGAGATGTTCGCCACTTCTACAGGTGCAACTTACGGTATTCCCGCTGTGAAGACGCTCCGTGATGTGAAAGCGGATGAAAGGGGGGCAGCGGTATTGGGTTCAATCATCGTAACAGAGGCGGGCGCAGCAGGCGGGCATACTAATTTCTACAACGCAACTACTTCCAATATTACGCTCCGCGCGGCAAGTATGGCGACCTCCTCAATCCTTGTTGCTTCCGTTCCGAATAATCTCGGTGTCGGTACTTATGTTATTGACGCAGTACTGAATAATGGGCTTCTCGTGGTCTTTGACGGGGGTGGTACGCAAGCGACTTCTACTATTACTTATCGATAATAAATATGTCCCAGCCAAATGCACAACGGGACGCATATTATGACGGACAGACATTTCTCAAACGCTGTACGGTTACTGTTGCTTCCCCAGGTGTCTTCTTGCGAAAACAACACGGACTCACGGCGGGAGACCGCGTAACCTTTGCAACGGAAACAACGCTCCCTACGGGGCTTTCCCTCAATACTTGGTATTTTGTCATCTCAACCGCATTGACGACTGATGAGTTTGAGGTGTCTACAAGTAAAGGGGGTACGGCGGTAAACATAACCGTTGCGGGTTCGGGAGAATTGTACTTTGCCCAAGACCGGAGTAGTCGTTTTATTCAATCACAAGATTCTAATAGATGAATCCACTTGTAATCAAAGCACCAAGTGTCGGTATTGCCGCAAGTCCGCATGTTGGTTTTGGCGACTGTCGTAATTTGGATATCTTTACTCTCCCCGGCGTAGTGCGATTGAATAATCTGTTGGCAAAGGAATCTGCCTCTGTAGTAACCAATACCACATTGTGGATAGTGAAAGACCCTGTTACTGCAGGGCAAGTGTTTGCACTTGATGCAGGCGGACAAGTTTATAAATCAACCGATTCTGGTGATACATGGACTACAGTCGCGGGAGAGACGGCGGGGGGTTCGGGACAGGGCATGATGATATGGAAGGATTATCTTTTCGTTGCCCGTGCGGCTGCGTTGGATGTCTATGGGCCGCTTTCAGGTTCTCCTTCGTGGTCTAATTCGTGGCAGACTATTACCTCCGATTCTTTGTGGCATCCGATGTTGGTTTCATTCAACGATAACAAACTTTATGGCGGCGCAGGGAAGTTTGTCTTTTCTCTTGATGAAGCAAGCGGCTCTACTTTTGCTCCAGGCACAGCGTCAACATATACATGGACTGCACAAGCATTGGATTTGCCGCCCAACTATCGTATTAAATCGTTAGAGGAACTGGGTAATAACTTGATGTGTGGAACTTGGATGGGGAGCGCAATAGATGACTTTGAAGTTGCTGATATATTCCCGTGGGATAGAAGTAGCTCCTCTTTCGGTTCACCTATTAAGTTAAAAGAAAATGGAGCCAATGCTCTATTAACAGTCAATAACTTACTCTATATTTTTGCGGGAATTGGCGGGAAAATATATATCTCAAATGGAGCAGATGCTACGCTTGCGGCACAAATTCCATCTTATATCGCCGATACAGAAGGAGGAAAATATATCCAATTCTACCCTGGCGCGGTATGTCATTACAAAGGTAGAGTATTTTTCGGTTTGCAGGGAGACGGGACAAATAGTATTGATGGAATGGGCGTATGGTCTCTTATACGCACGGCGAACGGGAATATTCTCACGCTTGAACATCTTATCAGTACGGGTTCTGATGGTTCTTCAAGCGTTGTCTTTGTTGGTGCGGTTGCTTCTATTGCTCGTGACCAACTTATTGTCGGTTGGAAGGACGGCTCTAGTTACGGCATAGACCGGACGACAAATACACTTCGTGTAACTTCTTACGGTGGATATTTTGTAAGTCCGTTTTACAATGTTGGTTCGGCAGAGACTAAACGCGACTTTAATCAGGGTGTCTTTTCACTTGTTGCGCCACTAGCAACGGGGCAGGGAATACGCATTAAGTATCGGACAGACATTTCTGCCTCTTTTACTACTCTTAATACTTTTGATTTTGCAACGTTGGGTGCTGTCCAATCGTATTTCTTTCAACTCAATTTGAAAGGATTGGATTTTATACAATTTCGTATTGAACTGACAACGGGTGCGACAAATACCACGCCCCAATTTAGAAGTTTGGTATTGCGTTAAAAGCATGGAACCAGAACCGAAAAATCTACAGTCAAATACAATTGAACTTCCCTTGCAGGGAGGTATTATCCTTGCACCTGGAGGGGCAAGTATCAAGGGGGAGTTCAAGTCGCCTAATTTTCAAGTGGGTGTTGCGGGGTGGAAATTGGATGACCAGGGCAACTTAGAAGCTAATGATGGCACTTTTAGAGGTGCTCTTGTCGCAAACACGCTTGATATTCCCGATACGACAACAGCAAACTCTTTCCATGTGGATGCAAACGGGAATACATGGTGGGGGGCAACGACACTTGCAGCGGCTACGGCAAAGGTACTTAAAGATGGTACGGGGTATTTTGCAAGCGTCAATATAAAGTTTGGCGGCACAGGAGCAGATGGCGCGCTTTCCATTACTTCTGGTACAACCACGATAAATCTTGGAAGTGCGGCGGTAGTCGTAAAAAATTATACCTCCATTTCTATTACCAGTACGGGCAAACTGGCGTTTTCAAGTCCGCACACAAATGGGTCAATTATCATTCTCAAATCACAAGGTGCATTGACACTTACCTCTTCTACCACACCGAACATAGATGCGTCAGGAATGGGGGCGGCGGGTGGCGCGGCGGGAGCAAATGATACGGACGGTTCTAATGGAAACAACCCCAACTCTAATCTGGTCAATTCAACGGATGCATACGGGCGTTTATCTACTAAGGCGAGTTCTTCACAAGCGGGTGGAGCAAAAGGAACTTCGTTGCCGCGCATTGTTTCTACTGCCATCGCGGGCAAAATTACGCAACTAACTTGCGGCGCGGGGGGGGGAGGAGCTGGTGGTTCATCAGGTACGGGGGCAGGTGCAGGAGGTGCGGGAGGAAATGGCGGTAGTGCTCTTTACATTGAATGTGGAGGGGCGATAAACTTTACTTCATCAGGAGGTATCTCCGTAGCTGGTGCGGCGGGGTCAAACGGGACGGCGGGGAACAATGCGGGTGGAGGGGGTGGGGGAGGGGGTGGGGTGTGTATTGTCTTATATCTATCTGCAACAGCAACGAGTGGAACAGTTACTTCTTCTGGTGGTGCTGGGGGTTCTGGAACTTCAGGTTCAGGTGCAACCGCTTCTGGTGGAGGAGGAGGTGGTGCAAGTCAGTCAACAGATGGCTCGGCTGGTTCGGCGGGAAGTGGGGTCTCTACGGGAGGCAATGGGGGGGCGGGAGGCAATGGGTTTTCTATTGTAGCGACTAACGCGGATTTTGCATAAAAATATGATACTTACACTCAAATGTCGGTTTTGCGATACAATAACTGGGCACATAGAAGTACCTGAGGGCAAACCCGTTCCGCCGATAGATATTGCCGATATTCGGTGTACGACACACGAACAAGAGTTTGGTTCATACCAAGATATGGAACAAAAATATCAAGCGGAGTTTGGACAAGACCTTAGCCAATTTAAGATACTCGTTCAAAAGGTCGGATATAAAAAAGCCGCGTTTGATGCGGAAGTAGAGAAAATTAAAAAACAAAAATGAACTTTTTTAAGGATATAGGTACTAATAAGATATTTCGTCTCGCTAATGGGATGGTAAGTGAAATACCTATTTCACAAGTAACTGGAGCAATACAACAGGGTTCGTACTCACTAGAAGGTTTGGCAAGAGCTTTCGGTGCAACAATTGGTACGACTTCTGCGCCACCCGTTCCTTCTCCAACCCCTTCTCCTCTGCAGACAGTAAATGTTAAACCACCACAACAACCAATTTCCCCGATGACTTTTTCTAAGGATTTTGATGACGGTTCGCAGTGGATAGTGGATTTTTCAGGTAATAAGTTGACGCAACTTCGTCCGGCAAGAATCCCAGACAACTACTATGCTTATTACCGCGACCTGTTTTCTCGCGGCGTGGTGTTTCCAGGCAACCCGCAGGGGTTGATAAACCAATTGCAAAGTGCAATCAATCAGGGGCAATTTAGCGGAACGGTGGATGTAAATAAGTTGTTTCCGCAGGGTATTCCAGGAGAAGAGGTGGGTAGACAACTTTCCACCCCCTCCACAGAAAAACCGACGATAACCCCTACATCGGATAAAGTGAATACGCCCATTCCAACCCCTTCTTCAGGTACATCAACCACTACTTTACAGGACTCTCTAGTCAAAACCGCAGAAGCGTATGCAAAAGCGGTAGAGACAGCGCAGGCGGCGCAGGCAACAACCAAAGGACAATACGACCAACTTTCAAGTCAGATTAGCAATCTGCTCGGTGGACTTGGAAGTAAGACTGCGATACAGGCGGAAGCGGAACGAACTGCGAATCTTCCTGCATTGCGCCAACAACTCACCGATGTCAATACGCAGGTCGCTCAACGGGTGGCGGAGTACAATGCGCTTTCTACGGATATAGAAGGTAAGCCGATAACGATGCAAAGTATTATCGGTGCACAAGCACAGATTCGTTCCAAAATGGCGGCAGAGATAGGACTTTTACAAGCCCGTGGACAAGCCCTACAAGGACAACTGGCATTAGCACAGGATACTGCAAATCGTGCGGTGGATGTCCAGTACCAATCGCAAGTTGAACTGATAAACACGAAAATTAAACAATTGGATTTGATAAAAGACCAACTGACAGCACAGGAGAAAATAACTGCTGCCGCACTGGAGCAGCAATATAAGACGCAACAGAACGCGCTCTCTATACAAATTGCGAATGAGAAAGATAAGAATGTAACCCTATTGAACTTAATGCAGAAATATGTCGATGCGGATATCGCGATAACCGACTCATTGGAGGAGGCAATGAAGAAAATAAAAGATAACTCTGCGATTTATCAGAAGGAGATAAGACCATCAGCAACTTCAGAACTAACTCCTTACCAAGAATTAAGTGTACAAAATCAAATTGAAGATAATTTCCGACAGAATCCAGCAATAAAAGCATACACTGAACTAGTGAACTTCGGAGTTCCGCAAGTTATTGCACAATATGATGCAGGAACGATTGATAATGTCGGCGATACTATTCTTATGCGTTCTCTTGCAAAAGTAACTGACCCGACAACAGGAGTGAGAGAAGAAGAATATCGTACTTTTGAGGATGCTATCGGTGCTTTGGGTAGGTTAGTGAAAATCCCCTCAAAATCAATAGGGGAAGGAAGATTAACTAAAAGTGGTCGTGCCGACATGATTCGTGAGTTAGTAAGTAGATACGATGCTCGGCTTGATGAGTACAATAATCAATATGAGTATTATAAGAGACAAGCAGAGAGAAGCAGAGTAACTATTCCACCTCGATATAAAGAGGCGGAGGAAATAAGACAACAAAATAATGTTCAAATTACTCCCGAAAAAGAAAAGGCATATAATGAAATGATTAGTACATCTACTCCGCAAAAAAAATCGGGGTATTGGTCAAATCTAATGAACGCTATTTTTGGAAAATAACATGGCTCAAATCACTCAAACTCAATACGACTCATTGAAGGAACGAGGTCTTACTGATAATGAGATTCGCATTCTAGCGCATAAATATGGTGACGAATTACCTTCTACAACAAGGACACTCGCCGATATTGCTCGTGAACCACTTACTCGTGTTGGTGAAGCGGGAGCGGCGATTTTTGAACCAAAAATATCAGTTGGTGAGCGTGTTGCACGCGCGGGAATGCTTCCTTTGCGTGCAGGAGGTGCATTAACAGAAATAGCGGGTGGTATTGTTGGAGAACCAATGCGTGCTATTTTTGAAAAATTACCAGAAGAAGATAAGCAAAGAATACAAAACTCTCCTTTATCCAAACTTGTTCAGAAAATGGGCGAACTTACTGATGCTGCTGTGAAAGAAGGTAGAACATCGCCAGAATTAGTGCAATCGGCAAAAGATATTTTTAATATTTTCTCGTGGGTTATTGGCGGGGGAGCGGCAAGGGCGGGGACGAGAGTTGTTGGAGAAATAGGGGAGAAGGCGACAAAGGCAGTTGGTGAACTTCCCAGTGCAATAAGGGGTAAGATAACAGGTATTGCGCCAAAAGTTGGCGAAGAGAAAATTACTCAAGATGCCCTAACGATAGCAAGAGAGAGGATAAATCCTACATATGAAGAGCGTGCAGCGATAGAAGGCAGAACTTTCAAAGAAGGAAGATTAGGAACAGTACAGTTTCGTCCTACAAGACGGGAAGAACTAGTTGCTGACTCTATTCGCCCCCTTGTTGAACAAAATCGTATAAATCCTAACGCATTGCCCTTTGAGAATATACCTGAAATCTCTTTAGAAGTTAGGAGAATAAATCAAGGAGTAAAAGATATGATTCGTGAGAGAAAAGTGCCCTTTAATGAAAAACAACTCCGTTCTCGTTTAGAGGCGGTAAAGAAGGACTCCGAGATTATCTTCACCACTGACCCGACCCTAGTAAAAACTTATAACTCTCTTATTGAAGCATTCATAAAACATATAAGAAACAAAGATACACTCGGTCTCTTTGAAGCAAGACAGACATTTGATAAATTACCCGCCGTTCACAGACTTCTTGTTGGAATGAAAGGAGCAACAGGAGAGAATCTTCGTAGACAGGCGGTACTAGATATTCGCCGAGCGGCTAATGAATATATTTCTGATTTACTTCCAAAAGGAAATCCATATTCTCCTTTCTTAAAACAAGAGTCATACATGTTGGAAGCAATGACTAATCTTGCAGAAAAAAGTAGAGGGTTGGGTGGTACAACCAATATAGAACGCTTCTTAGGAGAAAATCCATTATTGAAATGGACTGTACGACAAGCTGTCCCGTTCGGGGCTGGAGCTGCTGTTTTTTAGAATATGATAGAAAAACATTATAAATAATCCTAAAATAATTCCGACCCATCCAAAAGCCGCTTTTATGGCGATACCAGCAAAAAACCAAAATAATACTTGATTCATATCAACTATATTATCACATTTGCTATAATAAAACAACCACATATGGACTACCTTAACCGCTTAGAGAAAGTGATAGAAAAAGGAACGCAGGACATCCCTTCCCGCGAGGAGATGTTGCGTATTTTTTCGGCTTTGGTCTCCGCGATACAAACGCTTAAGGATGACTTCTTGAAATCAAATTATGACCATGTACTCAATAACTTGCGCTCTGAGCGAACAAGTATTGGGCGCGATGTGGAGAATGCAAAGATACAATTCAAGAAGGATATGGAACAGCGCGAACGAAAGTGGGAGCAGAAGATACAGGACGCGATAGATATGATACCCATACCCCCAACACAAACGGAAGTTGCTGACGAGGTGCTTCGCAAACTTCCACCTCCAGAGTTGGCGCAAAACGGAGATGAAATTGTAGAAAAGATAAATGAGGAGGCGACTGATAAGAAAATCAAGAAATCGCGTATAGAAGGAATAGAGGAGTTGGAAAAGATAGCGCAGGCAAAAGTTATTTATGCAGGAGGGGGAAGTGGAGGAGGTGGTAGATTTGTAAAATCGTACGACTTATCTTCTTCTCTGAACGGCTCTACCAAAACCTTTACCCTTCCCGCCTTCTATCAAGTCCTCTCCGTCCACTTGAGTTCGTTCCCGAATATCTTGCGCCCGACTACTGACTACACCACCAGCTCATCAGCGAGCACTATTACCTTTACCAGTGAGATAGCTGCTGCTACTTCGCTCGCCAGTGGGCAAACTTTACTCGTTATGTATAGCGAACCATAAAATATGAAAAAATTATTTATAACTCTCGGATTTTTGTCATTTGTCGGAGTGGCATATGCTGCGCCCAATCTCATTTATCAGCGTTCCATTCTACCTGAGACGACAAACTTATATGATATAGGCACTTCAACCGCCATATGGAATGGTGTTTTCACCAATGCGATAAACGCCGTTGGTGCAAACGCAACTTCTACCTTTACCGGCGGTATAAAAGCAAAGGGTTTTGATGGTACATTCGCCACTCTTTATCAACTCCTCTTCGGAGACGGCACGGCAACTTCCTCGTGGACAGGGGGAGCGACTACCACTACTAACGGCGACTTGCAAGCACGGCGTATCTACGCAACCGATTCAATCTCTACCGCTAACTTGTTTGCTTATATAAATGGAAAAACAGGGACACTGGTAGCGACCAGCACGGCTGACCTTCAAGGTAATGTATTCAACTCTACGGGGGCTCTTACTTTTACTCAAAACGGACAGAGCAATACGAATATACTACTCAATCCGACTACGGGGAATGTGGGTATTGGAACAACAAGTCCCGCAACGACCTTCTCGGTGAACGGAGAGATGTATACCAACGCGACGCTTGGCGTTGGAAGGAGGGCAATTTCAAACGCAAGTATTACCGTCAATGCAAATACCACAAGAACTATCCACAATCGCGGCACGGACAACACGAGCGCCAACTACATCGATTTTTCCTCACTTGACAGCTCAACAGTGGGTATGTATTACGGCTACGATAACAGCACGGGCAACAATTTCTTCACGGGAAGTGGACTTGCTAATGCAGGCATTGTGGGTATGAGTACCAACCACGCGCTCGTTTTCGGCACGAATAACGCGACCCGTATGGTAATTGCGGCTGGCGGCAATGTCGGCATCGGGACGACGAGTCCTGCGCAACTTCTCGATATCTACAGCGCCTCAACTCCAAAGATTTCAGTCAATAAGCTAGGAGGCTCAAATGCGCAAATTGTCGCGGGGTCAAGCAATGCGGGGTTCGGCTCCTTGTCCAATCACGGCGTTCAGATTTTGGTGAATGATTCGGCAAAGGTGCAAGTTGACACGAACGGCAACATCGGCATCGGGACGACGGGGCCAACAGCTAAATTGCATATCGGTTCTGGTGTTGAGTCAGACTCTGCCTCTGTCGCTCTGGTTACTGGAGCGCGTAGCTTGTTTAGCTCTACGGCTGGTCTTTACACCGGCCAGCTTTCTGTATATGACACCACCTCTGCGGCAACTGGGGTTGGGGGTGCAATAAACTTCTTGGGAAATTACACTGGCACAACGCCAACTTGGTTTGGTTCAATAGCTGGTGTAAAAGAGGCAACTGGTTCGTATGGCGGCGCACTTGTTTTCAACACAAGAGTTGACGGCGGAGCAGCAACGGAAAAGGTCAGAATAGATTCCACCGGCAACATCGGCATCGGGACGGTAGACCCCAAGTTCCTCTTGCAGGTGAACACCAACATCGGCGCAGGAGGCGACCTCTCGCTTTCGGGAAACGATATCAACCTCGGCACCGGAACAGCAACGAGCACCCTTTCAGGCGGTTTCGGCATCGGCGTTGGGACAACCACCCCCGGCGCGGCATTTGCGGTCGCTACATCTACCGCCGGTCTCAACACCGCCTTCCTCCTCTCTAACCTCGGCAGCAACTACACCTTCTACGCTGAGGACTCCGCTAACGACTCCACCCCGTTTGTGATTGCATCAGATGGGAATGTGGGGATTGGGACGACGAGTCCGGCGGCAAAATTGGGTATTGCAGGCGGAATACTCACCAGCACTGCTGACCCACTCTTGCTCAACACAGGTAAGATTTCTGTGAGCTACGCTAACAATGCTTCTTCCGACCAGCTGTGGCTTGGGACAAACCATTACTACGACTCGGCTGGCGTGCAATATGTAC
>Ga0233422_10000469_pt1 | contig 20354 bp, 20 predicted proteins | sample Watercolumn_Mata_2_FD_182724 | JGI IMG/M metagenome (GOLD analysis project Ga0233422, IMG submission 182724) | Freshwater microbial communities from Lake Matano, South Sulawesi, Indonesia - Watercolumn_Matano_2014_110_MG | ecosystem: Environmental > Aquatic > Freshwater > Lake | place...
AAGCAGCTTCGAACTCGGAACGGAAATTCAAACTCGGCTGATAGGAGCCCCGGCCACTGGAAGGTATATTACGTTCGCCCCCGTCATTGATACGTTTTTAAAGAGACATCTTTTCGGAGACATCTTCGGACGTGACAACCTGGATTTCCGGAGCAGAGAGATGGCTACTATTTCGGCCTTGGCCAATATGGAGGGAGTCAATCCCCAGTTGCAGTCTCATTTTAACATCGGGATGAATGTCGGGCTGACCGAAGCACAACTCAGGAGCCTAATATCCGTTCTCGAATCCAGGGTTGGCAAGAAACAGGCGGATAATGCCTATGAAATATTAGGTAAAGTTCTGAGCACCGGGCAGCAGCAGAGGCTTGAACGCTAAAAACTAGATACCTAAAAAACCCATGCAAGATCACTTTGTTGAGATCATTAGGAATCAGCTAATTTGACAGCTGAACCGGCTCATTGACCTGTATCTGACCCGTCTCGTGGCGCGGCGTCCCAAAAGCGGAATTCAGACCAAGCTGCTTGATCTCCGGTATCAAGCCAAGACGTGGGATAGGGAGCGTAGGGGGGTTGCCAAGATAGAGTGGCACGATGGAGAACTCTTCCCAAGGATCGGGTCTATCGTGGACAATTCCAAGCTCTCTGCCGGGAAGGTGTGCGAATCCGTCTTTGGTACTTGACAATGACATGGTGATATAGTAGCATAGCACATTATGTCAATTGTGCTGCACAAGAAAAGCCCTTTCGGGATAAAGGACCAAATCAAGCGCCAAATTCGAATCATGGTCGATAGCGGCGAGCTGTCGGTCGGGCAGGCTCTTCCTTCAGCGAGAGACATGGCCAAGACCTTGAACATAAACAGGAACACAGTCTTGGCGGCCTACCGCGAGCTAGTCATGGAAGGGATCCTCGAAACGGTAGTTGGTTCTGGGACCTTCATCAAGGAGAGGAAAGTGCAACGCGAAACGGACGCACTCAAACAAATCTTGGACGAAGCTTGTGAAAAGGCGCTTCACGCTGGTTTCAGCCTGGATCAAATCTCCGATTTCTGGCTCCACCAGGCTACTAGTTATTTTCAAGGCACGGAAGGCGCCCGAGTCCTGGTGGTGGAATGCAACCACGAGGCCCTTGATGACATTTCAGCTACGCTACGACGAGATCTGTCTGTTCAGACTACAAACGTGTTGATTCAAGAACTGGAGTCTGACCCACGGTTGGCAGAAGAACTACTGTCCGACATAGATCTGATCGTTTGCGGGTTCAATCACGTTGAGGAGTTGAGAAACGTCGTGCCGTCACCCCCTGTGGAAGTGGTGGCCGTGCTTCTTAAGCCGGAAATCCGCATAATGAACGAATTGACGCAGCTTTCTCCCGGCACTTCAGTTGGTTTTACGTGCGCCACCCAACGTTCAACGGAGACTTTCTACCGAGAAGCCATCTTGTCGGGAGGATCATCTCTCATCAAGATCTGGGCGGGCCTGGATCAAGGACCCGAACTGCAGAGGTTGCTTGAAAAGTGCTCAGTGATATTCGCATCGCACTACGTGTACGATCGAATAATTAGCATGACTGAAGCTGACAAGCGCGTAATCAAGGTGGAGTTGGCCATCGACCGGAGCAACATCGAGCTGATACGAGAAAGACTTGCTTTGACCCGAGCACTTAGACGGTGAACGAGTCCACACATTGCAAGCAAGAAGATCGCGCGACGCAGCGGACCCAATGCTCTCTGGCGAAGCGGTTCTTGGGCCTGGAATGATGAACTTCGGTAAGGAGGATTCTTGTGGCTGTGACTGAGTTGAGCAAGCGTGCCAAGAGCATAGCATTGGCGAGCGGCGCTGATCTGGTGGGCATCGTGAAGACCGCGGACATGCCGGAGCACGCGGAAAGTATTTTTCGGATCTTGCCCGAAGCCCGGAACCTGATCCTGGTAGCTTCGAGACATAGCCTTGCCGCCCTCCAATCCGCGAACAACCAGGTGGCGCAATTCGATACCATACACACGTACAATGAATGTGCCAGGTCTGCCCATACAGTGAGCCGTTTCCTGGAATCGGAAGGTTTTGGTTCAGTCGCGGTGCCGGCATTCATACCCATAGATATGCAAGAGCCGATGATGGGCATGCGGGGCGAAATATGCTGGCGTCGTGCCGGTGTCCGAGCGGGGCTCGGCTCCTACGGCGAAAACGGTTTGCTCATCACAAAGGAGTTTGGGGCAGCGATTCGAATTTCAGGGCTCCTGACGTCCGCTGATCTGAAAGCCGATCCTCCGTTGGAGGAAGACGTCTGCAATCATTGTATGCGTTGTGTAGAAGCCTGTCCGTCCGGGGCGCTCTCAGGGGGTGGTGCTATCAACAAGAGGCTCTGCGGCGATGTCATCTTCAAGTACGGATTCCGGTTCTTCCAAAAATTCATGGAGGGACTCCTGCAACGAGAACAGCCTGAGACCGAGAATATCATCGAAGGCTACGAATTGAGGGAGATGTGGCAGACCTTCATGACAGGAAACTACTACTATTGTTTCAAATGCCAGTCACAGTGCCCTGCGGCATTGTCAGAGCGGGAGTGAGCCAAGCGACACCAAACAGATTCAAATTGAAAACGCGAATCCAGCCAAGCGTGCCAGACCACGTCTTATTCCAGCCGGAGTGTAACCCAATGGATAATTACGAAAGACTGCGAGAAATCCTGCACAAGAACCCGATTGGCGCGCCGCCGTCGAGGGCCTTTGACGAGATTCTCCGAATTTTGTTCACACCCGAGGAAGCGGAAGTTGCGGTCGGCATGACATTTGTGCCCCAGAGTGTCGAGCAGATCGCGAAGTTTTTGGGCGTTTCAAGGGACAAGGTTGAAAGCGTTTGCGAATCGATGGCAACGAAGGGCATCGCATTTAGCCGGCAGAAGAAGGGACAAATGGGTTATTCATTACTGCCGACGATGCCCGGCCTATTCGAGTTTCCTTTCATGACCGGCGGCGGAACTCCGGTGCACGACCGGTTGGCCAGACTTTGGACGGTTTATCACGAGGAGGCTCTCAGCCACGAATTCGGAGGAAGCAAGACCTCGGTCATGCGCGTGATACCGATCGAGCAGACCATCGATGCCCACTCCGAGGTGCTCCATTTCGAGCTTGTTTCAAAGATGCTGGACAAGGCCGAGACGTTCGGGCTGGCTCACTGCGCGTGCCGGCTCAGTGTGGGTGCGTGTAACAAGCCCAGGGAAACGTGCCTGATGTTCGACAGCACGGCCCGATTCCTCATCGACCGCAAGCTCGCTCGCGAGATTGCCAAAGAGGAGGCCATCGAGGTCCTACGGCTCTCAGAAGACGCGGGCCTTGTCCACACGTGCACCAACAGTCAGGATCGCCTCGCAGTGATCTGCAACTGCTGCCCGTGCTGTTGCATGGTATTGAGAGGATGGACACGGCTCAAGAACCCCAACGCGTTTGCAAAGAGCCGATGGCACGCTTCCGTCGATGCTGAACTGTGCGCCGGTTGCGGTTCATGCCGGGACGAGCGATGCCCTGTTTCCGCAATTGAACTCATCGACGAAACAGCCCAGGTTGAGGAAGAACGCTGCATCGGATGCGGTCTCTGCGCGAGCGCGTGCCCTGAACAGGCCATTAGTATGCTCCCTCGAAAGGATCCAGTCTTTCCGTCGGCTACTATCCAGGAGATGGGCGTGCGCGTGTTGACGGAAAAAGGGCGTCTTGAAGATTACCTGTCGCTGAACAAGCGATAGTCGCTCCTCCGGACCACAGAGGACCGGCGAGATGACCGTCCCGACGAGAACCGAAGGATTTCGCACTGCATGATACGGATAGGAAGGAGAGCACATGATCGTCACGTCGCAAGAGGCCAAAAGAAGAAGTTTTCTCGGAGTCGATTTTGTTGTCCTGGCTCATGGTCCGGAGACGATGGTAACAAAGATGCTCTATAAGCAGTCAGACGATGTCCCCTTTCATAAGCATCCAAATGAACAGAGCGGATACGTGATTTCCGGAAAGTACAGAATAGTGTTCGGAAAGCATGACCAAGTGATTGGTCCAGGCGATTCCTATTCAATTCCCCGAGATACCGACCATCGCATTGAAATAATTGAGGCAGGGGAAGTAGTAGACTGCTTCAGCCCTCCAAGAAGGGATTATTTGTAGTGCATGACCGTCTGTGGCACCTGTCGACAGCGCAGTACCCACTCATGTCAGTCGTCTCTTTTGGAGGCCGAAGATGTCAGCGAGTCAGGCGAACCGGTAGTTCGCTTTGAGCAAGCCCGGATAGAGGTCTTGACGGGGATTCCTCTGCAATTGCATCAGTCCCTTGCCCTGTGCGAATTGCTCCAGCGGGCATCAGGTTACCAGTCTATAGATTCGGTTTATTCAGGGGCTGCTTCCTGTGGATCGTCATGGAACCCTCCTCGTATCCTCGGAAGATATGGAACTAGGGGCTCAAAATGACAAGCATCAGACAGAGAGCCATTGGAGGAATCAGAGTAGGAGACGAATTTTCCGTGTCGCGGACCTTCACGGAACAGGACATGCTGCTATTTGCGGACGTATCCCGCGATTATAATCCCATCCATTTGGAGGATCGATTCGCGAAAGCAAAGAAGTTCAAGGATAGGATCTGTCATGGCCTCCTCGTAGGAAGCATGCTTACCGAAATCGGAGGACAAATCGGGGTGCTGGCTTCCTGTATGGACTTCGCGTTCAAGAAACCGGTCTATTTCGGCGACACGGTGACGTGCCGCTGGACTTTCACCGAGATCGACAATAACGGTCGCGCTACAGCACGGGTAGAGTTTCGGAACCAAGACGAGACAGTCGTACTCACGGCGACGGTCAAAGGAATTATCCCCGGCATTCGGGAAAGAGCAATTTTGCAGGCCATGGTTGAAGAGGGAGATCCAACAAACAAGCTTTCCGCGAAGCGTGCGAACCGCGACGTGGGATAACGGCGTCGGTATGATTTCTGGCTCTTCGGCAACTGTGAGAATTCACTAACTAGTCATAACTTCACCCGGACAAGGTCAGGCTCAAATTCAGCCTTAATTACTAAGCTAAGTCAACTTTTCCAGTGAGCACAGAATCTTCATGAGTTACAAAGGGGAGGTATCAAACAGGCCCCCCTGGTGTGATTGACCTACAATCCCAATTGGCTCAGCTCCTGAGTGGAGTACTCGCGCAACCTGGCGATGTCCCTGGTTGGTGCACTCCCGAAGAAGCGACTGTATTCTCTGCTGAACTGCGAAGCGCTTACGTACCCTACTTGCCAACTGGCAGTACCCGCGTCCATCATCGTGGACAACATGAGACGCCTCGCCTCTTGAAGGCGCAGCGCCTTTTGGAATTGCAGAGGGCTCATTGAGGTGACCGACTTGAAGTGCTGGTGGAAGGAAGAAACACTCATGTGCGCCAATTCGGCAAGCGCTTCGACTTTCATTGACTGGGAGAAATTCGCGCGCAACCAAGATACTGCTTTTGCGATTCCGTGTACACTGGATTCCCCAAGGCCGATCTGGGCTGCTCGGACACCGATGGGACTGCGTAGCAGGCGGATCAGAATCTCATCGATTACAAGTGGGGCGAGAAGTTCAGCGTCTCCGGGCTCCGCCATCAACTCGAGCAATCTTGTTGCTGCCTTGATGATGCCCGGATTGACCTGACCGACGCACAGGCCGCGGCTCTCGTTGACTCGAGGCAGACCGTGGGGATACACCTTCAAGACCAGCTCCGCGATCTTGTGCGGATCGAGATCCAGCCTGAAACCGAGGAAAGGCTCTGAGTAGCTGGCTTGCGTGATCTGGTAAACCACTGGCAGATCGACGGAGTAAACGAGCATACGCGACGCGTCGTACTCATAGACCTCCTGTCCAAGTATCACACGCTTTGCCCCGTGCGCGACGATGCAAAAGGATGGTTGCGCCACGCCATGTATCAACTCCGTGCTCGCTCGTGAGTGGCGAATGGCGTACACCCCAGGGACGCGTAACTCAAAGCTACCGTCATGGGGAGCATAAGCGCTAATCAAACCGGCCAACCTGACCACGTCCGGTTCGTTTGCCCTCACGACGGTGTTTGCTAGCGGTGGATGCGAGTTGTTGTCAATAGATGTCATTGGTATTGCCTTTCGAACCACCATCCGGCGGCCAAACGGAGTTCATTATCAACAATCATGTTACCCACTCTATGCCGTCACAGCAAGAGGGCTCCAAACTTGTTCCGATTGCACATCGCCGTTCACGGATTCTATTTCGTAGAGCCGCTGAATCTCCTCTACGCCTTTAAGGCGAGCTTTATGAAATGAACTCATGCCGCGTCACGCCGCGCATTCCAGGTCGCTCCTTTTCGGCTTTCCTCAGCCGGTCAATCCCACCACCCTGTACAGCGTGACCGGGTCATCAAGTCCCTTGAGGTAGGACTCCCTTGCCTGATCCACCAGGAGTTGGTCGTTGAGGTGCGAGTGGACCGCCGGTGACACGAGCACTTCTCCACCTGTGGTCTGAGCCTCGACCCGAAACGCCAGATTGATGGGGCTACCCAATGCTCCATATTTCTTCCGCTTTTCCGAGCCGATATTCCCGACGATCAATCGACCGGAATTGATACCGATACCCATGCGGAGGTCTGGGAGGGAACGCTCGCTCAACTGCAAGTTGAGTCCTAACATGGCTTGTTGCATATCGAGGGCGCACCGCACTGCGCGTCTACAATGATCCGGGAGGTCCTGTGGCGCACCGAAAAAGACCAGTATCCCGTCCCCGGTGAATTCGTCGATGGTGCCTCTATGGCCCACGATGATATCCGTCATTGTTTCCAGATAGCGATTGATAATCTCCAGGACCTGCCGCGGCCCCAGGGTTTCCGTCAATTGCGTGAAGTCTCGAAGGTCAGCAACCAGAACCGAAATATCCCTCAATTCGCCTTTCAACTCCACGCCGCCAGGAGACTTGAGTATCTCATCAACAATCTCCCTGCTGAGGTAACGCCCGAAAGTGTCTTTTATCATCTCGGCTTCTTTCAGGTCGTTGACCATCCGATTGAATCCTTCCGCGGTGTGACCAATCTCGTCGTTGGAGACTACGGGGACTCGCGTGTCCAGATCGCCGCTGCGCACGGCCGTCATGGCCGCCTCGAAGCTCTGCACAGGCTCAGACACACTCTTGGCAAGGAACACGGCCAACCCCGCTGCCGAGACGCCGAATACCCCGAGCAGAAACCAGATCACGTCAGGCATGTACATAAGGAAATTGTCCAGCGACTGCTGTCCTGCCTTGATGAAGTGGATTTGCCTCAAGGCCAGCTGGCTCACCTCCACAAAGGGCACGCAGCCTATCACGAGAGATACGACGAGCAAGCGAGGCAACACATTGATCTTGAACGTCGGCGGAACCGAATCCAAAGCCTCCGCAGGAATCAACTCGCGGATCTTCAGGCGAAGCCACCTTTCCTGGGCAAAGTAAATCCAGAGCACGGTGATCGGAGCACCGACCAGAATCATCCACGCGGCAGCCCTGTGGGAGCCCTCTGGACGCCACGGATACAGATCCGGGGCCACCTGGGCCCAACCTACCAAGGCAAGGGCTGCGATGACCCATGCTGCCAAGGTTGTCCCCGCCAGCTTGACAGGAAGCTTCATCAGCTTTCCAACGAGCCGTCTCAGGCCCTCCACCTCTTCAGGCCTCAAAGTGCCCCGGTGTTCCTGACTGAGTCTTTGCTTCACTTCACGCATCAGTGGCCAAATGATCCTCGTATTGAAAGCCATCACAAGCGCCACGACCGCAAGAAAAAAGCCCACTATGCTTCCGAGAGACCCTATTGGGTGACCGTAGACCAGCCTTGGCATGAGTACCACATAGTAGATAAAGGTCAGCCCTACTCCCAGCAGATTCCCGAGCACATTGATGGCGGCCACTGAGCTTACAAGACTCCTTGCGTTGAAATGCTTCTTATCAACCATTGTTTGGGCCTCCTGCCTCCAAATGTCCGAAGGCGCATTTGGGAGCCACACTGTGATGCCCGGTTCCCATGCTATCTAAATGGGTTATATCCCGGTTTCTTGTAGAGCTTCCCCGGAGTGTTGAGAATATCCGGTTTGTAGACCTTTTCTGCCCAATCCTCTGGTTTGACTTCTTCTATGGCTACTGAAACCGATTCTTCTCCGCACTTCACAGTGGCGACAACGTCTTTAACTATTGCTTCGGCAAGCCGAATCTTCTGCTGTTCCGATCTTCCGGGATAGAGCTTTACGATAACATGAGGCATTTCTCTCTCCTTCAATTCTTCGGATGACAAGGTCCTAAAACCACTCACCTGCTGACCGTTGCCTATACCTTCAAGATCATATACGGCAACAGTACCCAGCGTTATGGCGCTCTTCTTCAGAAAATTGCGACGCGAAATTTTCCTTTCCATGCTTTTCTCTTTTCGATAAGAGGCCATTTCAATGGCGTAAGACACTATTTTTCCTGCCATACGGCCCGACGCTCTAATGCCTCACACGGTCAAACCTTTGGGAGTCGCTCCGGCAAAGCCGGGGGCTTACCGGTTCTTGGCTATAGTGGAAACTCAGCAGCGCTCTATCCGCTTTTCAACTTCTCAACCAGTCGGTCCGAGGTTGAATTAACCGTATCCTGATTCTGCCCGATCACGATGACGATGTACCGTCCCGTCTGATTGATCACGACGTGCTCTTTCTCGCGGCCGACCAGCGAGTACTGATTTCCTTGCAGCACACGGCTCATGAATTTGGGGCTGGCAGAGAGACTCGTGGTGGCGTGCGTGTAGGCCACGGCACTCTCGCCTTCGTCCAGGTAACGAAATACGAATGCCTGACAATCGCCTACGGCGCCGATCATGCCCTCGCGGACGCGGAAGATATTTTCCGTGTCGAAGATGTAGCTGTTCGTCACGCCGAGTGATCCGCGAACGTACTTGGAACGGGAAAACGCGAGCGGCTCGCGGAGCAGCAGGTCCGCCAGCTCGGGACGTTCCCCTGTCTTCGCGATGCGCGCGTCGACTGACTTTGCGAGCGCGACGACACCTTGAACGCTTTCCTCCTCCGAGTCCGGCCCGACTACCGTGACCAGCAGGTTTCCTTTCCGGAAGTTAAGGTAGTAATCTTCGAGGAGCGCTTCCTGGCCGATCCCCAGTGCTTTGCCACCGTCACCGATCTTGAATGTGTACATGCCGTACGCCGCGGCCGGGCTCTCCATTTCGTAGATTTCCAGCTTGATCGATTTCCCGCGTACATCCACGTACTCTGCGCACAGCACTTGCGTGAATCCGTATTCGTAGTAGATGTCTGCCCCGCCGTCGATCATCACGTAAAGCTCATCGCCGCGATAGTTCTTCGGCGCGTCCCTTAGCGTCCAGCCGGCAACCTCGCCGCTTGCGGGCAGATAACCGGAGAGATCCCCGGGCGCTTGCTGTGCCGCGGCGATCGCCGCGATCAGAAGCAGGACCACACCGATACACTTTCCTCGCACGATCTCACCTTTCACAGCGTTACCTCTTGAATCCGAAGCCGCGTCAGGTGGATCTCTCCGAGGCCATGAGTGTGCGCCATCTGGGTCGTTCGAACCTCTTCACCTTTGACCCCGCGCAGATTGGCGCCGTACACATCCACCGCGACCCGATCCACGCCCGCGAAGACTTTCTGAGGCTTGATCATTTTCCCCGGACCCTGCGGGCCGTTCGTCGTGATCACTTCCGTCCCGTCAACGATACATAGGTCCGGCTTTCTCACCAGATTCACATCGGCGATGCATTGCGAGAGAAACTCGACATCCTCGTAGTAGCCGCGCGCCCCGGATCCGGAGTGAAAGAACTGGTTGGTGCTGTAAGACGTCGCGCCCATCATGTTCTTCATGGTGCCGGTGAAGCGTGTCCCGGCGTGATCTTTCGCGATCGGGATATTGATGAGAACGTCGCAATCCAACAATCCTTTCGCAATCTCGGCTTTCTTCAACGCCCGGCCGCGCGGAATGGACACTTCCGTATACTCGCGTTCCAGGGATCGGATGCTCTTCACCTCGTCAGGGAATTTTGCGGAAAGTGCGCTGCGCCGCCAGTACGCGTCGCCGAGGCTCTTGAAGACCCCGATCTCCTTCGCTCCGGCGTCGCGGCACATTTGGATCACGGCCAGAGTGATCTCCGGTTTCACGTAACTGCCCGGATGCTCCCACGGAGAATTGATCAGCAGGCCCACCTTCGATTGCTTCGGCACGAACTTGCCCATCCCGCCGAGGATTTCCACGGCTTTGATCGTGCTTTTGAAATAGTCCGCGCCCTTCACTGATGCGATTTCGACTTTGCCTTCGGCGAACGCGAGCTTCTGGGCCCATCCGACGACGCTGCCTCCCAGGATCGATGATGCACCCAGAACGGTGCTCCCCTTGATAAACGACCGGCGAGTAATGGATTTAGACATGGACCGTCTCCTTATGGCCAGCACGGTAGGTTAAGGTTTGGAAAAAAAGTGGCTATCCGAGTATGCGACGGCATTATCACCTGCGATATTGCTCGTCGCTGACCTTTTCCATCCACTCGGCGGTCTTGCCGTCGAGATGTTCCTGAATGGCAATATGCGTCATACCTGTGGTTGCCGTGGCTCCATGCCAGTGTTTCTGACCCGGAGGAATCCGGACAACATCACCTTGCCGGATTTCCTGGATTTGACCGCCCCATTGCTGAACCCAGCCAGAGCCCGCCGTCACGATCAGTATCTGGCCGAACGGGTGGGTATGCCATGCAGTGCGGGCGCCAGGCTCAAACGTGACGAAGGCGCCGGACACGCGTGACGGATCGTTCGCCTTGAACAGGTAATCAACGTGTACGGAACCGGTGAAGTATTCGGCCGGTCCTTTAGTGGAAGGCTGCGAGCCGCTTCGCGTGATGCTGATCGTCTCGGAATTCTTGCTTGAAGCGACCGGGGGAGCGTCTGACTCCGAGGCGGCTCTTGCCTGGTTCGCTAGGGCGCACGCCAAAGGGAGCAGAAAAAGCGAAATGACCATCACGGCGAGCAGTTTCATTTCCGTCCTCCTTGCTATTCAGTGCCGAATGGTTGGAAGCCTCCCACGGCAAACCGGTGCCGTCGTAGGAATTGAGATGACAACGCTTTGCGCATGGTCACTCTCTTTTTAGATCAGCCGCAGACATTGCACACACATATGTATTATACAGCCAGCGCCGGGAAATCCTTGCCCGAAACTCCGAACTTCTGACACGATCCTCTCAACCGAGATGAATCATGCTTGAGTCAAAAACCTCAAACAATGGACTTTCATCAGTTGTCCGCGCAGCATGCCCACGCCATAACTCCGATACCAGTTCGCGATAACATGCCCAACTTCTGGAGACTGGTGGCATACCTCTGAAGCGAGGTCAGACTGGGCCGTTCGCAGCGGAAGAGGTACGCCGCCAGTCTTATGAAATCAATGGCGCAGTGGGATGAGTGAGATGAAGCTATGGTGTGGCACCCAGAATTGTGGTTCCGGGGGAGGCTGGAGCCTAGGAACGATAGTGAAAAGGAGTGCTTAGCAGTCTTGAAGCAGGTTTCTCATTTGGTGGGCCTTATACCATGAGGTATTTCTTTCTGACTTCTTCGTTGCCCTTGAGTTCGTCCACGGTGCCCTGAAAGCGGATCATCCCCTTTTCTATGACATAGCCTCGGTCGCTCAAACCGATGGCCAGGCCCACGTTGTGCTCGCAAATGAGCATGGTCACACCCTGCTTCTTGATCTCGCCCAACTGCTGCTCCATGGTCTTGATCACCAGCGGTGCCAGACCTTCACCAGGCTCATCGAGAAGGAGGAGACGAGGATTCGTCATCAGGGTTCGAGCGACGGTCAGCATCTGCTGCTCCCCACCGCTGAGCTGAGTCCCCATGTGCGTGTCCAGTACCTTCAGCACGGGATAAAGGCCATAGATCCGATCCAGGTTCCAGATGGCCCCTTCTCTTTCTATCCGAGCGACCATAATGTTCTGGCGGACCGTCAGATCCGGAAATATGCGCCGGGTGTCTGGAACGTACCCAACTCCCATCCGCGCAATGGTGTAAGGCGGTTTTCCGACGATTTCCTTTCCCAGAAATCGGATGCTCCCGGCCTTGGGCGGAGTGAGCCCGATGATGCTCCGGAAGGTCGTGGTCTTTCCCGCACCGTTCCGACCCAGGAGACAGACCGCTTCCCCCTCCTTCACATCGAACGAGATGCCGAACAGGATATGGCTGGTACCGTAATAACTGTGGATCTCCTTGACTTCGAGCATGTTACGCCGTGCCCCCAAGATAGACTTTTTGGACTTCTTCGCTCGCTCTCACATGTGCGGGAGTTCCGTCTTCAATCAAGGCCCCCTGGTGAAGAACGGAGATCCGTTTGGCAACCCCGAAGACGACGCTCATGTCGTGCTCGGTAAAAAGAATGGTCAATCCTCTTTCCGAAGAGAGCTTGTTGATCAAGTTCATGGTCACTTCGGTCTCTTCAGGGGACATGCCGCACGTGGGCTCATCCAAGAGCAGCAACTCGGGCTCGGCCCCAACGGTCACGGCCAACTCCAGTCGTTTCTTGTCCCCGTGCGAGATGGACTCGCCCAACGTATTTGCTTGGTCGGCAAGCCCGATGTCTTCCAAGATGCGCCAAACCTCTTCCTGGTAGAATTTCTTTGCATTTGAGAAGAAGTTGAGCGTGATCCCGCGTTGAGACAACAGAGCCATCAACACGCTTTCATACACCGTGAACTTGGGATAGATGCTGGTGATTTGAAAAGAGCGCGTGATCCCGAGCTTGCAGCGACGATACGCTGGCACGTCGGTGATGTCGGCTCCCTTGAACAGGACCTTTCCGGAGGTGGCGTCGTGATACCCGGTGATGAGGTTGAAGTAGGTGCTCTTGCCAGCTCCATTGGGGCCGATGATAGCGTGGATGTCTCCCTTCACGATCTCCAGGCTCACCTGGTTGACCGCCACGAGCTTCCCGAATGCCTTGGATATGGACTGCGTCTCAAGAAACATAGTTCATCTCTTCGCCAAGTTGTTTTCCTTTTGTCTTCTTTCTTTCAACTTGTCCGTCGCATAACCGAGAATTCCACCCGGCAGGAAGAAGATGATGGCCAGGATCAGGGCCCCCATGACGACGGGCCAGTATACGGTAAATGCCAGGACCCATGCATGGAAGAAGGTGATGACGAACATGCCCAGGACCGGCCCCAGAAACACCGAGGGACCTCCGAGAATCGCCGCCATGACCGGCTCACCGGATTTGATCCAGGTCAGATAGGACGGCGCGACCGAGCGATAGAACGGTACCCAGACCGCTCCGGCAAGTCCCGCCAAGGCCGCGGCGATTACAAATGCGATCAACTGATAACGGGCGATATTGATGCCAAGGAATTCGGTCCTCTCGGTATTCTCCCGCATCGCCATGATGGTGTGCCCGAAGGGAGAATGGATGATCCTCCAGACGACCCAGGTCGAAACCAGGAATACAATGAGGATCAGGTAGTAATAAGCGGTGGGCGATTTCAGGAAGTCGGGCGGAAAGACCCCCTGGATCCCGTCGTCCCCGCCCGTAAAATCATGCCACTTGAAAACAATGGTCCAGATCAGTTGGCCGAAGGCAAGCGTCAGCACCGCGAAGTAGATCCCCCTCAGGCGCACGCAGAAGTAACCTACTATCAAGCCGATGATGGCTGCCACAAATACTCCGGCGATGATGCTGAGCCAGAAATTGAACTGCCACTTGACCATGAGCATGGCGACCGTATAACCACCGAGCCCGTAGAAGGCGGCTTGGCCGAAGGACATCTGGCCCATGTACCCGAAGAGCAGATTGAAGCTCAAGGCCAGCATGGCCATGATCAGGGCTTCACAAAGCACCGTGAGGTAGAATTCGCTCACGACATAGGGAGCAGCGAGGAATACGAGGACGAAAACCAGGATCCACCATTTCCATTTGGCCAAGCCTTCATTTTCTCTTGTACGATTGGCTTCCATTGTTATCTTTCCGGTCTCCCGAAGATTCCCCACGGACGAATAATCAATACTACGGCCATCACCAGGAAGATGAAGGCCAAAGCCAGGTTCGGCAGGAACATGATACCGAAGGAATAGACTTGCCCGACGATGAAAGAGCCCAGAAGAGTGCCCGGCAAGCTCCCCATTCCACCAATGACCACCACTGCAAAGCACTCGATAATAATCTCAATATCCATGCCCAAGGCAACGGACCCAAAGGGCGCCGTAACCGCGCCGCTCAGTCCCGCGATTGCTGCACCCAGCACGAACACCGATGTGAAGAGCCACGGAATGGGGATACCCAGAGCGGAAACCATCTCCCGGTCATGGGCCGCAGCGCGGATGATGTCTCCAAGACGCGTGCGGTACACCAGCCACCAGAGAAAAACTACGAGCCCTGCTCCCAGGAGAATGATAAAGAAGTTGTAGGAAGGGAACGGGAAATCGAACATGAACACGGCCCCTGTAAAGGGCTCGGGTCTTGGAATTGAGAGAAAGGCCCCGCCCCAGCCCCACTTGACCAGGTCGGTGATGATCAAGATGATGGCGTATGTGGCGAGCAACTGTTCAGCCCACCCCCTGGCGTACAGGCGTCTGAGTAGACCCAACTCGATGATCAGCCCAACGCCCGCCATGATCAGTGCAGCCAGAACCGCTGCAACGTAAAACCCAAACGTTGGGATGAGGAGGTATTTCCAGATGCTATACGAAAGGAAGGCCCCCAACATGTACAGCGAGCCGTGGGCGAAGTTCAGTACTCTGAGTACCCCGAAGGTCAGGGAAAGGCCCGAGGCGACGAGAAAGAGGAGGGCGCCCCGGGCTATTCCGCTCATGAACTGGTTGAATAAAACGTCAAAGGACACGGCTTCAGCTCCCGTGATATTGGGTTATCTCTGAACCCCGGTCTTCTTCCAAATCTCCCGAACCTCCGCTTCAGGCCGAATAACCTGGTCCCCCGGGACACGAGAGAGGTCCTTCCAGATCTTAAACGGGTACTCGGGGACCTTTGCGATCGTTCCCTGGTAGCATGGTACGGTTCCCATGTGATCCAACGGCCTGACGGTAAAGGGGCCTCTCAGCATATCAAGGTTGGTCCCTTCCATGGCCTTAATGATGGCTTCGGTCTCGATGCTTTTTGCCTTTTCGGCCGCGGCCTTGAACAGAAATAGGCTCTCGTAGGCCATGACCGCCCATGAATCAGGATAATTCCCCTTGTAGGCTTTTTTGTATTTTTCCACGAATTCCATCATTTTCGGATTCGGGTCCATGAAGAAGCACCCTCTTCCAAAGCCCAGGGTGCCCTCAGGAGCGTCCGCGCCGAGGGCTACGAGCACTGGCAGGTCATAGAGGGCGATGAAGGGGATTTTTTGAAAGAAGCCGTACGGCAGGGCCTGCTTAGTGAAGGAGACCAGGTCCCCGCCGAAGAGTGAACCGTGAACCGCATCGGGCTTCTTGGCCATGATGGCTGTGATGAACGCGGTGAAGTCTTTCTCGCCGAGTTTCGGCCAAGCTTCGTACACAATCTCCGCGTCCGGTACCAGTTTCTTGATCTCCTCCGCAAAAGCCGCTTCCTCTCGACGGCCGAACTCATAATCGGGACCGATGGTGCAGAACCTCTTTGCCTTGGGGAACTTCTTGTGAAGGTAGCGTGTGTTTGCGGTCGCCTCCATGTAGGTATTGGGGACGATCTGGAAAATGTACGGGGTGAACTTGTCCACGGTCTGGGCTTCAGTGTTGGCCAGTCCCGCAATCCTGATCACCTTGTTCTCCGAATGGACCACCTGCATTGCCAAGCCAGTTCCGCTGCTGCACGGCCCCAGCAGAAAATTCACCTTCTCCCGAAGGATCAGGTCTTTCACCTCTCTCACAGCCACGTCGGTCTTCGCCTCGGTGTCTCGCTTGACATATTCGAGCTTCTTGCCTAGGACGCCACCGGCCGCGTTGATTTCCGCGACCGCCATGTCGATGCCGGTGATGGCCGACTCCGAATACATGTGGCAACCGCCGGCAAAGTCATAGATGGCCCCGAACTTGATCGTGTCTTGGGCCGTCGCGCCGGTCAATAGGAGCAAGAATACGGCTGAGACGAAGAGCGCCAGTACTGCTGACCTTTTCATCCTCTCCCCCTTTCCCCTCTTTCTTTTGAAACATGGACGTGTTACGCCAAGCCACTCCAAGGATAAACGTAGTTCCCAGTCGTGTGGCGAAAAATGGGCAATCGGTGCTGAGAAATCGCTCTAGTGAGGATTTTTGCATAACACTTAGCGTTGATGCTGTCAAGAATATTGCCTGCTGATCGAAAAGCCGCGGCCATGGTATGTGGAGCAGCACCGTCACCCCACTAACCGAAACAAAGCAACTTCCGTGCCACTCACAGTCCGTTAACGGGGCGAGGCAGAGGAATAGGCGCCGTTGAGACCTTCTAAAGTAATCCGTACGGCAGTGATCCTCCCCCCGTCCGCAGAATGGGGTTGCGGAGAATGTCGAATTGGGATAAACAATCTGTAGCATTCGTGATACATGTCGCATAACTGGTACAGCGAGAGGACCATGTCACCGAAAAGAAAGCCCCCAAAGCCCCAACTTCCCCACACCACGCCCCAGGAACGGTTCTCCTGCCCCGCTCCGGAACCCTGTCCCCAACTGGAGCTGCTCAATCTTATTCTCGACAATATCTACAACGGGATCATGATCACGGACGCGGAGGGCTTCGTTACGCACCTTAACACGCCGTACGGCCAATTCCTAGGCGTTGATCCCGAGGAGCAGATCGGCAAACACTGCTCGGAGGTTGTGCCGAACTCCCGGATGCACATTGTGGCCAAGACGGGCGAGGCTGAGATCAATAGGTCCCACCGCATCAAAGGCCAGAGGATGGTTGTTCAACGGATTCCTATCAAGAAGGACGGGAAGGTCATCGCGGTATTCGGGCAGGTGATGTTCAAGGACGTTAGAGATGTGGACAGACTGGCCAGAAAGCTCTCCATGCTCGAATCCAAAGTGGAGCTTTACGAGCAGCAGCTCCTTTCCATGCGCTCCACACGCTACAACCTGGACAGCATCATTGGAGTGAGCGGCTCCCTGACGGCCCTCAAGGAGCAAGCGATCAGGGCGGCAGCCACCGATTTACCCGTGCTCATTACCGGAGAGTCCGGTACGGGAAAGGAACTCTTCGCGCAGGCAATTCATCACGCGAGCCACCGCCGGCCGTATCCCTTTGTCCGGATCAACTGCGCGGCCATTCCACGGGACCTGCTCGAATCCGAGCTGTTCGGATACGAGCAAGGTGCGTTTACCGGCGCGTCTGAAAAAGGCAAGGTGGGAAAGATCGAGTTGGCGCACAACGGCACGGTGCTTTTGGATGAAATAGGTGATCTCCCGCTGGAGATGCAGCCGAAACTCCTGCGGGTCCTGGAGGAAAAGGAATTTGAACGTGTCGGGGGCACTTCCGTGATGCAGGTGGATTTCCGCCTCATCGCGGCTACGAACCAGAACCTCGATCAGATGATGGCCCAGGGCAAGTTTCGCAAGGACCTCTTTTATCGCTTATCCGTGATACGGCTCCATATCCCGCCACTGCGCGAGCGGCGGGAAGATATCCTCCCTTTATCCCGCGAAATCCTTAAACGAACCGAACAACAAACGAACCGCACGGGCGTACGCATAGACCCTGATGCCGAGGAGGTGCTCAAACACTACGATTGGCCGGGAAACGCTCGGGAGCTGTGCAACGTGCTCGAAGGTATCGCGTGTGCTCTCGACGGAGAGACGATTGATGTCCACCATCTCCCGTTTCAGCTTTTCCGGCAGGCCAAAGAAGCTCTCCAACCTGAGTTCTTTTCTCTCAGACATACCTTGGGCAAGGCCGAGCGAGACGCGATCCGGTACGCTCTTGCCTGCGCCGGCAACAACAAAGTCAAGGCCGCTGATCTCCTCGGGGTCCACCGGACCATTCTGTACCGGAAGATGAAGGAGCACGACATCGCGCTGGACTGAGGCAGTTGGCGGTCTTAACCTCTCGATACACTGCGCCAGGTCGCAAAGACGCCGCTATCGGGCGTCCACCGGTTCCTGCCTCTCTGTTATTCATACGGTTCGCTTTCACATTGGTACGCTTGGAGGGTATAGCGTCCCGCGAGGTCTCCACCATGAAAAGGAAACCTTGTTTGGCCAATAGTACACTGATATCTTAGACCGCACTTGATCATTCCCGCGGAGGTCCATCATGCTCAAGAGCTATGAGGCCGTTTACGAAGAGGGCAAGTTGAGTTGGATACGGGACCGGCCTGAGGCCAAGAAGATGAGGGTTATCGTAACGGTTCTGGAGGAAGAGGCGGATACCCATGCCAAAGCCGTCCGAAAGGCCCTCCTGGAGCGTTCCAGAGGCTGCGTGAGACCCCCGAGATCCATCGAAGAGATTGACAGTGACATCCGCGAGATGCGAGCCGAATGGGAAAGGGCATGACAACAGTGACGCAGGGCTGCGTGTTTGATTCCAATATTCTCATCTATCACATGAACGACCAACTCGATCCTGAGGCGCACCAAGCCGTCCTCGACCTTTTTGACGGACCCGTTTATGTCTCCGTCATCTCCCGAATAGAGGTCTTGGCTTGGAGAGGCCATTCTGATGAATCCAGAGAGCTGGCAGATGCGCTGATGAGAAACTTCATTGAAATCGGGTTGAACGATACGATAGTGCGGAAGACCATTGACATTCGGCGATTTCAGAGAGTCAAACTGCCAGACGCAATCATTGCTGCCTCGGCTGTCAGCCTAGACCTGCCTCTCGTCACTCGCAACATTACGGATTTCGGAAGGGTAGAAGACCTTCGATTGATCAACCCGTTCTCGCGAGTTAGACACCAACCCTGAGATTTCGAAACAATCATTCACCAAGCCCGCGTAGGATGCGGTGACCAACTGGAACCGCATCATTCGAAGTCTTTTCGCGACAGATGCGGTTCATCCCGAGTCTCGCGGGATTCACCGCATCCTACGAGGGGAGACTACCGGATTAAGGCGATCACTCGACGTGAGGCGCGTCAGGAGCGATTACGAGGATCGTCAAACGTTCGGGGCCGTGCACTCCGATGGTGAGTGTCAATTCGATGTCTGCGGTTCGGCTGGGACCGGTTTCCAGCGTGATGTTCGTCGGTGGTGAATCTCCGCACGTGGCAAAATAGTCATCGAGGGTTTCATATATATTCTCGGCCTTGACAACGGCCACGTGATGAGGCGGCAGGAGACCTGCCTGCACGATTTTGCCGTCTTGACTGGTAGAAATGACGCTCCCGGTCTCTGCTATACCACCGCGAACCTCCTCCACGCAAGCCGAAGCGGATGCATAGTCTGTGGTTAATCGGTCCGGAGGCAGTTTGATCGCCTTCTCCACGGCTGTCATCGCGGGGCAGTATACGGAAGCTGATCCCTCCAAGATAGAGGAAAGCGTTCTGTTCAGTTCGTCGTACCCACGCAGGAGGATCGGCTCGGCAGCTACCTTGGAGGCATTCTCCAGAAACTGGGCAATGATGTTGTCACGCGTCATGACACCCTCCGGTGAAATGTTCTCGCTGCGGGCGCAGGAATGCGTCTGAGACCCTCGCTTCTCCCAAACGACGCGGCAATCGGCCAGAACGTCCGAGCTGCGGTTTGCCCCAGTCCAAACAGCCGCGACGACGATGCTGCAAAACCAAAGCCTGCCATGCCAAATCGCTCCCGTGTGGGTGTGAGGCCGCGGCGAACCTTCTCTTCACGCAGCCTGCGAAGAAATCCAGGGAGCGGGATTTTCACCGGGCATACGTCACCGCATGCCCCGCAGAGCGTAGTAGCATCTAGGAGTGGGTGGGCGTTCTCTATTCCGTCGAGAAGTGTCGTCAGGACGATACCCATAGGGCCCGGATATACCGTACCGTACGCGTGCCCTCCCACGATGCGGTACACGGGACATGCGTTCAGACACGCGCCGCATCTGATACATTTGAGCATCTCACGATACGTGCCGGTGACGATCTCCGATCGGCCGTTGTCTACCAAGACAAGATGAAGTTCCTTGGCGCCTGTTCCCTCACCGGTTTTCCTCGTTCCTGTTATGAGCGACATGTAGCTCGTGAGACTCTGGCCCGTGGCCGATCGAGGAAGGAGCCTCATGAACAACGGCAGGTCTTTGAACGAAGGCAAAATCTTCTCTATCGAAAGCACCGCGATGTGCAGAGGCGGCAGGGTGGTGCACATACGGCCGTTGCCCTCGTTGGTGAAGACCACGATGCTGCCGGAATCCGCCAGAGCAAAATTCGCGCCGGAAATCCCCGCCTCCGCGGAAAGAAACTTTTCCCTCAGTACCTT
>Ga0233422_10000470_pt1 | contig 20336 bp, 20 predicted proteins | sample Watercolumn_Mata_2_FD_182724 | JGI IMG/M metagenome (GOLD analysis project Ga0233422, IMG submission 182724) | Freshwater microbial communities from Lake Matano, South Sulawesi, Indonesia - Watercolumn_Matano_2014_110_MG | ecosystem: Environmental > Aquatic > Freshwater > Lake | place...
GCGCCGAAACCAAAGGCTACGTCAAAGCCGAAGGCTGCCGCAAAACCGAAGCCTAAGCCAAAAGCGAAGACTCCGAAGAAGAAATAGAAGGCATTAGATCAGGTTTTGGCTTTGGTCCACGAGTTCCACAGGATCGGACCAACAGCGTCTGATATACGTCAGGCCGAGGGATGAGTCTTGTCTGGTTAGCGTTCGCCAGTCCGGCTTTCTTGTTCAAGCCTGACTTTGTGTGGTGCCGTGCCTCCTCCCAGACTCTTCCCTGATCTCATTCTCATCCATCGCGGAAAGAAAAGGGCGGACGTTCCTCTTTTCGCACTCTCCGCGTACGCTCGAAAAAAGAGGAATGTCCCTTTTCTGCCCTTTTCTGCGCAGCGGGAATTTCGGAATTCGCGGAACTAACTTCCTAGCCACGTGCCGCGAATCCTGGGTGAAACACCACAACGCCTTGAGTCTTTTCTTCATCAAACGGCAAAGCAAGAAAAAACTCTTGCGGAACACCGTCAAGAGTCAAATCCGGCAGGTTTCTGAAGCCGAACCGTTCATAGTATTGAGGGTCGCCCACAAGAGCACAGCCTTTGGCTCCTAAGGCTTTCAGCAAGGATAAGCCCTCCTGAATGAGGGATTTTCCGATCCCTTGTTTCTGGTATTCCGGCAATACGGAGACAGGCCCAAGACCATACCAATCACGACTACCGTCAGAAATGGTTACGGGCGAGAAAGCGATATGGCCTACCACCTTTCCGCCAACCTCTGCGACCAGTGAAATAGTAAGGGCAGCGGTCGCTCGCAGTGCACTGACGATGAATTGCTCCGTCTGATTACTATATGGATGACCTTCGAAAGCCGCTTTCGTGACCTCAGATATTACTTCCACATCCGACTTCATTTCATTACGGATAATCATATTCAACTCCAACTGAAACAACGTTTAGAGTGCCTCCGGTCATGCCTTCTCTAAGGATTCGAGAGACACCATAACGCTCATGAGCGTCAGAGCATCGACTGTTCGAGTTCAATGAGCCGCTTCTTGGTTTCCAGTCCGCCTCCGAAACCGGTCAGAGAGCCATCACTGCCGATACACCGATGGCACGGCACAATGATGGGTATAGGGTTTCTCGCATTGGCCCCACCGACAGCCCTGACGGCCTTGGGGTTGCCGATAGCTTCAGCGATGGTTTTGTAGCTGACCAATTCTCCGTAGGGAATATTGCGCAATGCCCGCCATACTTTAAGCTGAAAGGGGGTCCCTACTGGCGCCAGTGCTACATCGAATCGTTTCAATTCTCCTTTGAAGTAGGCCCTCAATTGAGCTTTGACAGGCGCGAAATATTCCGGGTTCTTCTTCCAATCGCTCCGGATGATAAAGGAGTTCTTCTCTTTTGGAAAAACAATATGCCGCAGACCTTCGTCATCTCCAACAAGAGTCAAGGTCCCGATCAAGCCGGTTTCAAAATAATCGTAAAACATGGTGCCGTCTCCCTTAATTCTGCCAGAGGTGCATGGCCGCGTAAGCACGCCATAGACGCCATCTCTGTGCTTTTTGTTGAATTTGTTTCACGGGAAGCCGCTTGTCACCCTGCTGCAACGCCTTGATGATTCCCAGATCTCCGGCCGGAAACGCGTCGGGTTCGCCCATTGCCCTCATGGCAATGTACTGAGCCGTCCAGTCACCGATTCCCGGAATCCGAGTCAATTGTTCAACGAAGTCCGAAAGCGATCCTTTTACCACAAAACAGAGTCTTTCGCGATCCACTTCTTCTGCCAATGTTTTAACAGTCCGGACCCGCTTTTCAGGCATGCCGATTCCGCGCAGATCACAGGCGTTCAACTCGTGTGGTGTGGGAAAAAAGAGGGTGAGTTCCGGAAGGTCCGCAGATTCACATCGCGACCCTGCCATTGCCGCGACCCGTCCCATCACGGTGCGCGCCCCCTTCACTGAAACCTGCTGGCCCACTACCGCGCGTACGGCAGATTCGAAAGGGTCCCAGGCGCCAGGCAACCTGAGGCCGGGATGTCTTTCCACCGACCCTCTAAGCACGGCATCTGCGGTTAAGACGTCATGAATGGCCGTCATATTGGCATCCAGGTCAAACATGCGCCGCACCCTCTCAACAATGGACATGAGATCGCGACTGTCCGACAAGGCTACGGTCAACAACAGCGCGTTTCCTTTTGGCGAGTAGGCCACGGAAATTACTCCAGTGGTCTCATTGATTCTTATGGTGCGATGATAGATGCCCCCCGCAACGTGCTCCACGCCCGGTATGGCTCGTGACTCGAAAAAGCTCAGCATGCGCTGCCAATCAAAGGGCTGGCGATAAGACAAGGTTAGCGTGCATTGGAACAGCTTGCCCCCGGCGATCTTGTTGATATTGTGCCGTCTGCGAATAGCCGACGGCGTTGTGCCATAGGTCTTGCTGAACGCTGCGTTGAATCGCCTAATGCTGCCGAACCCCGATGCAAAAGCGATCTGCGTGACGGACAGATCCGATTCGCTCAGCAGCTTTTTTGCAAAGAGGATCTTTTGGGTCGTGGCCAGACTTCTGGGCGAAGCGCCGATATGGGTTTGAAACAATCGACGCAGATGACGGCTCCCCACACCAAGCTTCGAAGCCAGGTCTTCCAGGCTCCCCTTGTCCAAAGCACCTTGACGGATCAGCAACAGGGCCCTGGAAACCGTGGCGGATGTACCGTTCCAGGCCGGACTCCCCGGTGCTGTCTCGGGCCGGCACCGGAGACATGGGCGTAACCCGGCTTCAGCCGCTGCAGCAGCGGAAGGAAAATAGACGATATTCTCCGGTTTGGGTGAGCGCGCCGGACATGTGGGCCGGCAATAAATACCGGTGCTCAAGACACCTACAAAAAATAGGCCGTCGAACCGAGGGTCTCTCGCCAACCGCGCCCTTTCGCAGATTCGTGTATCAAGTGCCATGTCTACACTCTCCAGCGCATGGATGCCGGAAATCTCATGAAATTCCTTTGCAATCAATGTCTTGAAGAACGGTTCTTAAGTTCCAAAAATCTAATCCTATATTGATGACAATACGCGGTCGGGGCAAGACGTTTTCGGACATGATTGTGAGAAGCGGCTCGGAGGCTCCGAAACAGAAGGGAGCCTACAGCCTGCGAGGTCAAGATGATTGCGTTGGCGTCCACGGTCCGGAATACCTTTCCGTAGTTACGAATGCCATGCACAGCTCTGCCACCGTAAATTGGCTTACGAGCGGGCAAGGCACTTAATTCGTCACATCCAACGCTCCAGTAGGACCGGCATCTTGCCGGTCCGGAGAGAGCTTGCTCGTCGTCGAATGACTGGCAATCCCGCTAGGGGCGGGACGGTCCTACTATGGCATTTGAACCACCATGGGGCATTGCCCCTCGTAACCGAATCTTGCCTTTCACCGATCTCCGCGGTTGACAACGACCGAAATTGACAGAAATAATGAGCCAATTATAATGTGGGGGGTTGCGCTTCGGCGAAAGGAGTAGACTTGATGGCAGAAAAGGACCTGCCCACATTCGACCCGGCAGAAGGAGAGGACGGTCCCCAGGTTGTAGAGGTCCTCGGAACAGCGGTGACCGAGACCATTAACCTGACTGACGTCCTCACCACGGCGGACCTCACCACCTCTGCCAGCTTCGACCTCAGGGAGATCAAGCAGGCAGAATACGGCAAATTGCTTCAGTCCGTTCCTATTCCGGTCCTGTTCATCGACCCGCGCGGGACGATCGTGTTTGTAAACAAGGCTGTATCCATAGTGGCCGAGGACGAATGGAAGATCCTGGGTACATCTTTTCCGGAGCTTTTCCCCGATGCTCGTGAGATTAAGCACGTAACCCGCATTCTGGAAGCGGTGTTCACCGAAAGGACGCCTCGCACTTTCAAAGGGGTCCTCAAGATCGGCAAGCAGAAGATCTGGGGGAGGACCCACCTGCGTTCTATCAGGGTGAAGGAGCAGCAGTTAGTTCTTGCCCTGGTCGAGGACCTTACCCCGGAAAAGAGGCGGCTGCTCCTTAACGAGAAGTACAAGAAGCTCGTCGATCTTCTTTCAATCGGCATCGTAGAATTCGCGCTAACCAGGCCGGTTACCACGGAGTTGCCCCGCGAGGAGGCGCTCGCTCGAATACTCCAAGCGCGAGCGGTGGACGGAAACGCGGAGTTTGCGAGGATTCATAGATTCGGCCGAATCAACGAGCTTTTAGGCACGCGCTTAAAGCAACTCTTCCCGCTTGAGGGAGAGAACCGGGCGTTGTACCATACATGGATTCGACGAGGTTTTCCCATCTGTTCCGCGGAAACGAAAGAGGCCTCGACGCGCGGTACGACCTGTTACCTGGAAAACACTCTTATAGGGATTGTCAAGAATACAAGGCTACTGGGCTTCTGGCTGGCTAAACGCGACATCACCGAAAGGCAAGCCCTCCGAGAGGAGACCTTGAGAGCCCAGAAACTCGAATCGATCGGCATCCTCGCCGGAGGCATCGCGCACGATTTCAATAACATCCTTTCCGGGATCCTCGGCAACATCAATCTCGCCAGGATGTGGACCAACGCGCAAGAAAAGGCCACCAGCGACTTGTCGAAGCGGAAAAAGGCGTGCTTCGTGCCAAAGACCTGACGACCCAGTTGCTGACCTTTGCCAAAGGCGGGAGCCCGGTTAAGAAGATCTGCGATCTCAAGACGCTTCTCAGGGAATCCGCGACCTTCGCGCTCATGGGGTCCAACGTCGGGCTACAGTTTTCCATACCGGATGATCTCAGGCTCGTAGAATGTGACGAAGGGCAGATCAGTCAGGTAATCCAGAACGTTGTCATCAATGCGGGTCAGGCGATGCCTGACGGGGGTCAGGTGGAGGTGGGTGCGGAGAATCTCGCGGTGACAGCCGAACATGGCCTGCCCCTCAGCGACGGCGATTACGTGAAGATCTCCGTCAAAGACTACGGAATAGGGATCCCGGAACGGTATCTGTCACGGGTCTTCGATCCGTACTTCACGACCAAACAGAAAGGCAGCGGTTTAGGCCTGGCCACAGCTTATTCCATCGTGAAGAGCCATCAGGGGTTTATGAATGTGGAATCGGAAGTCTCTGCCGGTTCAACCTTCTTTGTCTATCTGCCTGCTTCTGACAAGAGCGCCTCGGACGAGACGGCTCCTCAGGACATTACCCTTCGGGGGAGCGGAAGGATCCTCGTGATGGACGACGAAGAACAGGTGCGTACCGTCGTCGGTGAAATGCTTCAGCTCATGGGCTATAAGGTAGTACTCGCCGAGGAGGGGAAAGCCGCCGTCGAACTGTATCGATCTGCCATGAATGCCGGCAAGCCCTTTGATGCGGTGATTATGGACCTGACGGTCCCTGGTGGCATGGGCGGCAGGGAAGCGATGAAGGAATTGCTCGCCATCGACCCGGACGCGAAGGCCATTGTCTCAAGCGGCTATTCCACCGACCCCGTGATGGCCCGACCCGAGGAGTACGGTTTCAAGGGTGTTGTGGCAAAGCCCTTCCATGCAGGCGACCTTCACGACGTGCTCCGGAAGGTGATGGGGGAATCCTCCTGAGATGCCCTAGAAGTTAAGACATCAGCATCTCCCTAATCGGTGCCGGCGTCCCGCGATTGTCTCAGAAGCCGCGAAATTTCCGGATTGGTAGCGGGTCTTCCGCCGTCACCCCACCAACTCATGTAGGGGCGGACCCGGGTGTCCGCCCAAATCCGGGCAGACGCGCGGGTCTGCCCCTACAAGCATGGCGCCGTTCAGGCTGCTGCCTCGTTTGCACAGAACAGTGAGAGCCCAGGGTTGACCTTGACGCTTTTCCATAATTATGTCACAAAAGACATAGCCAGACGTCTGCCGTGACATAGACACGGATTCTGCGAGACCAAGTAAGGGCAATGGACTATCGATCCGTAAGAACAACGTGCTCTTTTGCGGGTGCAGTTAAGGGGGTATTGTCACCGTCATGAAGAAGATCACCCTGACGGTAAACGGCGTTTTACGCTCCATACAAGTTGAGGATGATGATCGTCGTGTGCTTCTGGACCTACTTCGGGAGAATCTCGGTCTCCCCGGCACGAAACAATCCTGCGACCGCAAAGGACAGTGCGGAGCCTGCACAGTACTGGTGAATAACCGAGCGGTCCGTTCGTGTCTGACCAGGCTACGCGATTTGGACGGGGCGGAGGTCGTATCCATAGAGGGTTTGGGCACCCCGGAAAAACCTCATCCAATTCAGGAAGCGTATGTGCTGACTGGAGCAATCCAGTGCGGTTTTTGCACGCCAGGTATGATCATGGCCACCAAGGCCCTCCTGGACCAGGACCCTCATCCCGATACGAAGCTCATAAAGGAAACCTTGCAGCGCAATCTTTGTCGCTGCACGGGATACACCAAAATCCTTCAGGCAGTGAAGCTGGCTGCCGAGCTTTTGAGCGGTCAAACCACTCTCGAAGCCGTACGTCCGGATCCTCGCGATGGACTCATAGGCGCTTCCCTTCCTCGGCCAAATGCCCTCGCGCTTGCCTGCGGCACGGCGAAGTTTGCCGGGGACATGCAGATGGAAGGCCTCTTGCACCTCGCAGCGGTTCGCAGTCCTCATGCCCATGCGCTCATCAGGTCCATAGATTACTCGACCGCCAGGGCGATGCCCGGAGTGGTCGGAGTCATGACGGCTCAAGACATCAAAGGATCGAATCGCCTGCAAGACGATCAACCTCTATTGTGCGACAAGAAGGTCCATGTGATGGGTGACGCCGTAGCCTTGGTCGTCGCCGAAACAAAAGATCAAGCCCTGGCTGCGACCAAGGCCGTGCTCGTCGAACACGAGCCTTTACCCATTGTTGCAACAACAGACCAGGCGCTAACCGATGGCTGCATCCGGGTCCACGAACAGATTCCCAACCTGTGTTATGAGCATCCTCAGATAAAGGGAGACGCGGCGTCGGCGTTCGGCAATTCGGATGAAGTGGTAGAAGCGGAGTTCTCCACCCAGCTCATCCACCAGGCCCCTCTGGAGCCTGAAGCGGCTTTCGCGTATCTTGAAACGAGTGAGGATGAAGACGAGCCGAAACTGGTGGTCGTAGGGCGAAGCATAAATATCCATCACCACCTGATGGTACTCCAGAAGGCGCTCGGATGGGATAACATGCGCTACGAACAGCCTTTCATCGGCGGCCAGTTCGGCATCAAGATGGATATCACGGCAGAAGGCCTTGCTGCAGCGGCAGCGTTGCATTTCAAGCGTCCTGTGCGCTACGTGTGCAGTCTCGCGGAGGCAATGTGGATAACTCCCAAGCGTCATCCGTTCACGATGAAGGTACGTCTGGGGGCTCGCAGGGACGGCAAACTCACCGCGTACGCCATCGACTTCACCGTAAACAACGGGGCGTACATGTCAGTGGGCAGGGCCATAGTGAACAGGTCTCTATACATGCTCAGCGGCTCTTACAGCATCCCCGCTGTGGAAGCCTTTGGGCGGCTGGTATACACGAACGATGCCTGGGGCGGGGCCGCTCGTGGTGCTGGGCCTCCTCAAGTGAACTTCGCTCTGGAATCGGCAATGGAGCTGATGGCGCAGCGGTTGGGCATTGACCCGTTAGAGTTCCGGCTCATCAACTCTCTCCGACCCGGAGAGTCCATCTCGACGGGGCAAGTCATTGATGAATGGCCCTATGCAGGATGTCTTGAGGCGATAAGACCGCACTACGAGCGTGCCCGTCGAGAATCGTCGGGGTCTAAGAAAGGCAGATACAGGCGGGGAGTCGGAATCGCGGGCGGGAGTTTTGGCATTGGCAGAGGTGGAGCCGACCGGTCTAATGTGGCGGTGGAACTGATGCCGGATGGAGGGCTGACGGTTTACGGCTCCATATCGGATCCCGGCGAGGGCAACGACGCCATGCTTACTCAGATCGCGGCTCATTTGATGCGTATTCCGCCTGAGAAGGTCCTCCTGGTGACTCGCGACACCGAGAGGACACCTGATTCCAGTTCGGCCTCAGGCAGCCGTGTCACATACATGAGTGGCGGGGCAATGGTGAATGCCATTGAGCAGTTGAAGGCAGCCATGGCAGAAATCAGCGCTCAGGGGTACGATGACATGATCGCGGCAGGAAAGCCGACTCGTTATCTCGGCACGAGGATCCAGGATGCCACTCTGCTGGAGCCCAAAACAGGTCAGGGCGCTCCCTTCGAATCTCGCGTGCATGGGGCGCAAATGGCTGAAGTAGAGGTCGATACTGAAACCGGCAACGTTCGGGTAGTGAAGATGACAGCCGCCGTCGATGCAGGAACCGTCATCAATCCCGTTATTGTGGAGGGGCAAATAGAAGGTGGCATGGACATGGGCGTAGGAATGGCCCTACGAGAGGAATACGTTCATGGTCGGACCAAGGATTGGGTTTCCATCCACTTTCCCACGATGAAAACCTCTTTTGAGTCTACCGTCATACTACTGCAAACTCCCCGCAAAAAAGGGACCTTAGGCGCGGTTGGAGTCAGCGAATTTGTCCTGTTACCTACCGCGGCTGCGGTAATCACGGCGATACAAGACGCCACCGGTGGGGCCCGGATCTGTGAGCTTCCAGCCACTCCGGCACGCGTACTGGCGTCCCTGGCAAGGAAAAGAGCGGGTTAGTCGATCTCCATGACGCTTGATGAATTTGGCCAAAGCCCCGCTCCTACAGGACGCGACATAGATGGCGCTGAAGTCGATCTTGACGAAGAGGGCTTCTTGGTGCATCCCGAGTCTTGGACCAAAAGGTTCGCAGAAATCCTGGCTCGTGAGGACGGTCTTGCCGAGTTGACCGAGGTCCATTGGCGCATCATAGATTTTCTCAGACAGTACTACCAAGCCAACGGGAGAGCGCCGCTCAATACGGAGTTGAGAAAGGGCACCGGCCTTGCTCTTGCGGAAATTGAGGCATCCTTCCCCAAAGGTATAAGACTAGGGGCCCGGCGCCTGGCCGGCCTACCGAATCCAAAGAGCTGCGCTTAGGTCGATGTCATCAGACTCACCGATCATCTATCTTGACAATGCCGCAACCTCATTCCCCAAGCCGCCTGAAGTTCTGTCAGAGATGCTTGATGTGTACTCTCGCCTTGGTGTGTCCACGGGAAGGGGAAGCTACGACCTGGCAGTGCAGGCCGAGGAAATTGTTTCAACGGCAAGAAATCAGCTTTGTGATTTCTTCGGAGGAGACGACCCGGATCGCGTCATCTTTGCGTACAACGCTACTGATGCTCTGAACACTGCTATTCAGGGCCTGGTCGAGCCCGGCTGTCACGTTATCAGCTCTCGGCTTGAGCACAATTCGGTGCTCAGGCCTCTCCACCATCTGCGACGAGACGGCATCATCTCCTTTGACCTCATTCCTTTTGACGCGCAAGGATTCATTAATCCCAGTGATGTGACAGAGTGCATCAAGCGAGAAACCAGGCTGGCCATTCTTACTCACGCGTCCAACGTCTTGGGAACGGTTCAACCGGTTGAGGAGATTGGGGCAATCTGCAAGGAGCGTGGGGTGCCTCTCATTCTGGACGTCACTCAAACCGCCGGCGTCATCCCCATAAACATGGTGCGTCTTGGTGCGGATGCGCTGGCTTTCACGGGTCACAAGGCACTCATGGGGCCGACAGGTATCGGAGGTCTGGTACTCCGACAAGGTCTGGAAATCCGGCCGACCCGGTTTGGCGGCACAGGAGTGGATTCAAGCAGTCTGTTTCACACTGAGAGCTATCCTGAGCGCCTGGAAGCGTGAACCGTCAATTTGCTCGGAATTATCGGTCTTTCAGCGGGAATCCGTTACATCGTACAGCGAGGCATCGAATGCGTCTACCAGGAGGAAATGACTCTCATCAAGCGCTTGCGCGATGGGTTGTCCGATCTGAAGCCAGTGCGGCTCTATGGTGCCGCTGATCCGGACAATCATGTTCCCATGCTGTTGTCCAACGTAGAAGGCATCAATGCCCACGATCTAGCGGACATACTCGATGGCGATTTCCATATCGCCACACGGAGCGGTCTTCATTGCGCGCCACTGGTCCACATTGACTTGGGCACGTCGCCCGCGGGTGGAGTGAGATTCAGTCCAGGACCCTTCAATGATTCTGAAGAGATCGACGCGGTCGTACGGGCATTTCACGAAATCATAAGAATCAAGCGTTAGGCCACTCTCGCAACGGTCCACACCTCGCCTCCTTCTGTACATCCCGAGCAACGGAGGTCCAAGCTTCCCACAGGCGAGGTCGGAAGGGGAAGTCTGTGCATCCGATTCTTCCTCACCCCCTGCGAACCGTTACTACGCGTTCATCTCCCATTTCCCCTCTGACGTTCCGCTGACGCCCCTGACGTAGAGCGCAAAGTCATCCGGGTTGGTGGCTGCCGCCAGCGCGGCCTCGTACGTGATGAGCTTCTGTTTGAACAACTGAAGGAGGGACTGATCGAAGGTCTGCATGCCGTAGCTGATATGGCCTTCAGCAATGGCGTCCCGGATTTCTCGTATTCTATTCTCGTCCGCCAAGCACTCGCGCATACGCGCGGTGGAGACAAGGACTTCCACTGCGGGGACCCGGCCCCGCCCATCGGCTCGACCAAGCAACCTCTGTGAGATAATGCCCTTGAGGATTCCCGAGAGCTGCAATCTGATGGACCCCTGGTGCTCTCGAGGGAACACTGTGATGATCCGGTTGACGGTCTCGGTCGCATCGAGCGTGTGGAGGGTGCTCAACACAAGGTGGCCTGTCTCCGCGGCCAGCATGGCGATCTCGATGGTTTCCACGTCTCGCATTTCTCCGACGAGGATCACATCCGGGTCCTCTCGGAGCGCGGCCCGCAGCGCATTCGTGAACGACAGGGTATCTTGACCGACCTCCCGCTGGTTGATGATGGATTTGCGGTCCCTATGGAGAAACTCGATGGGGTCCTCAATGGTGATGAGGTGGCAGTTGCGGTACGAATTGACGTGATTGATCATTGCGGCAAGCGTAGTGGACTTACCCGAACCTGTGGTTCCCGTGACGAGGACAAGTCCTCTATTTTCCATGGCGATTTTTTCCACGATCGGGGGCAGATTCAGGTCCTTGATTTGCGGCGGGTCCGTGGGGATTGCACGGAAGACCATTCCGATCGAATCACGTTGGCAGAACACATTGACGCGAAAGCGGGCGAGTTTGGACACTGAGTAGGCCATGTCCAACTCCCTGGTTTTGGTGAACACTTCGCGCTGTCGCTCATTCATTATCGAGAGCGCAACACGTCTCAATTCGTCCGGGGTGAGCCGGTCCTCTCCCTTGAGTGGCGCGAGCACTCCGTTGGTTCTCGTCACCGGTGGCAGAGGAACCTTGAGATGCACGTCCGACGCCCCCATTTCAATGGCCCGTCTCAAGATCTCGTCAAGCTCCATTCCTACTCTGTCCTCCTCGTGCTGTCTTCCGTTTCTTGGGCTTCCTCGGGCTGAGTCGATGGGGATATGCCTGCTTTCTCGAGGATCCGGGTCCGTAGTTGATTCATGATTTCAGGGTTTTCCTTGACAAACCGCTTGGCATTCTCTCTTCCCTGCCCAATCCGTTCATCTCCGTACGAATACCACGCTCCCGATTTGTCCACCAGGCCGTGTTCCACCCCCATGTCAAGGATTTCTCCAGACGCCGAAATCCCCTCGTTGTACATAATGTCGAATTCCACTTGTTTGAAGGGCGGAGCCAGCTTGTTCTTTACCACCTTCACCTTGGTCCTGGCGCCGACCACGTCCTCTGCCTCCTTGATCGCAGCGAGGCGTCTGATGTCCAGTCGCAGCGACGCATAGAACTTCAGCGCGTTCCCACCCGTAGTCGTTTCGGGATTGCCGAACATGATCCCGATCTTTTGCCGGATCTGATTGGTGAAAATCACCGAGGTGCGGGACCGCGCGATTGCGGCCGTGAGTTTGCGCAGGGCTTGCGACATGAGGCGGGCTTGAAGTCCCATGTGAGCGTCGCCCATTTCACCTTCGATCTCTGCTCTCGGCACGAGGGCCGCCACGGAATCGATCACGACCACGTCCAGGGCGCCTGACCGGACCAGAATTTCCGCGATTTCCAGCGCCTGCTCGCCGGAGTCGGGCTGTGCAACGAGCAGCTCATCGCTATTGACCCCAAGTCGCTTGGCGTAGTGAACGTCCAAGGCGTGCTCGGCATCGACAAACGCGGCCAAACCGCCTGTCTTTTGCGCCTCTGCGATAACATGAAGGCAGAGGGTGGTTTTGCCGGAGGATTCAGGACCGAAGATCTCCGTTATCCGCCCCCGAGGGATTCCGCCCACTCCCACGGCTATATCCAGGCCCAACGACCCGGACGGGATGACCTTCACATGCCCGAGCGCTCCTTCGCGGCCGAGCTTCATAATGGAACCCTTACCAAACTGGCGTTCAATCTGGGTGACCGCCATCTGGACGGCCCGTTCTTTTTCGGACACTGGCGCATCCCCGACGGGGTTGTCTTTGCCCTTGGATGGTTTGGCCATGCAAGTTCCTTTCTCGTCGCGGTCTACTGTGAGAGGTTCAGCATGAGAGTCGATGTTCGCGCTCAGCCTCGTGTGCCCTTCCTCCCGGCGCTCCGTAGTGATCGAGCACTGGACACTCATTCTCGCTTAATGGTAGGACGAATTCAAGAGGTTTTGAGTAGACACTTGCGGCGGGACGGTACGCCGGGTAGGGACCGCTTATGCACGTTATTTCAGCCAGCCGTAGAACCGACATCCCCGCGTTTCACTCGGAATGGTTGATGAATCGCATCCGGGAGGGATTCGCGAGAGTCTCGTCTCCCTTCGGAGGCGGCGTGTTCGATGTGTCTCTCGCTCCCCAGGACGTTATTGCCATTGTCTTCTGGACCAAGGACGCGGCCCCCCTGATGCCGTATCTGCACGAGCTTTCTGACAGGGGTCATTGCTTCACGTTCCTGTACACCATCAACAATTATCCGCGTTTTCTGGAACCTAGGGTGCCCGAACTGGGTCACACGCTAAAGGTGGTGAAGGAGCTGGTGAGACGATACGGGAATTCGGTCTTCCGGTGGCGTTATGACACCATCGTGCTCACCGAAGCGATCGACAGGCTGTGGCATGCGCGCAACTTCCGGCTATTGTGCGATGCACTGGCGCCTTACACGCAGGAATGCATATTCAGCTTTTGTGATTACTACAAGAAGACCATGAAGAGTATGGAACGCGCGGCCCCGGACTACCGTATGCCCAACGAGACGGAATGCTTGGAGATCGCTGAGGAACTGGCAGGAGTCGCTGGCAAGACAGGCGTAGCCATGTCCTCGTGCGCTCACGACTTCCTGGTCTCAGGCGTGATCGGCAAAGCGCATTGCATCGATGCGGGCTTCCTCGGCGCCGTCGTGGACACACCCGACCGCTATGAAGCCCTGAAGATGCTCAAGATCGCCCCGACTCGCAAAGAATGCGGATGCTCGGGGTCTCGCGACATCGGCGCTTACAATACGTGCGGGCATGGATGCGTCTACTGTTACGCGAACTCCGATCCGCAACTTGCCCTGAAGAATCTGTCTCACATCGCCGGCGATTCGGTTTCGCTGGAGGTCGGATCGGTTCGCAAGGCAAGCGCCACGTCAGCGCGTGGGTGATCCATGACATCGGCTGCTTGTCGTGGTATATGGTGACCGACCGAAGCGCCGACCTCAAGGCGGAGGGATGATCCAAGACCCGGATATAGAGAGCCTCGTTGACTCTAATGATGATGAGGAGTATACTTCCTTTAAGGATTTCAGCCACGTGGAAGAATCGCTCCTCCTGTACAAGGGTCTCAGGCGCGCAGATGACCATTCTTGGAAGTTTGGGATCGCCGCCTCGTGCCTCGTGCATCTGGCGGTGTTTCTCTCACTAGGTTCCGTAATGGACCTTACCCCGGCCAAGACCGCGCTCAAGCCGGGCGAACAGGTCAATCGGGTTCGTTTGGTCGAGTTTCCCACTCCTCCGCCTGAAATGCCGGAACCTGAGCCGGAGCACGCATCCGCTATCTCCGACAGGAGCCACAAAGCCGAACGGGAACGCCTCCCTAGAGCGCTGCCCGATCCACGGCCCCCCATGGGAAGGATCGCCCCTCCTGACCGCAGGATCGCATCTTTATCACCACCGCCCGCGCCGGAGGAGCTGTTCAAGCCAGACCCGGAGAAGGCCCAGAAGCACCGAGTACCCAAGGCTGCACCGAAGCCAAAGCCGGCCGAGGGGAAGAAGCCGGCAGAACCCCTCTCACTGCCTGAACGACGGAGGGGGCCGCTGGATCTGAGACCGACTCCCCAGGAGATGGCCAAGGCCCTCGCCGGTCCGCAGGGCTCACCGGGCTTTTATCCGGAAGGGACTCCGGATGAACCGGTCATCGACATAAACACCCGTGACGACAAATTCTTTTCGTATCTGATGCATTTGAAGCGCAAGATTGAAAGGGTATGGGTCTATCCGAGGGCAGCAGCGATTAGCGGTCTCGGAGGACAACTTTATGCGGAATTCCTCATTGCGAGCAACGGAGAGTTGCTGGGAACGAATCTTCTCGACTCCTCGGGTCATGCGATCCTCGACGAGTCAGCGATGAGGGCGATTAGGACTGCGGCGCCTTATCATCCCTTTCCGCCTCAATTTACGGCCAAGCGTCTGCGCATCAGGGCGAGATTCATCTATTTCACGGAGAACTATTTCGGAAGGAAGATGTAAAGAGATTCGGCTCTCTCTAGGTGTCCGCCTCATCACGGAGCAATTCTTCATAAGCGTCGGCGTTCATCAGCTCATCCAGCTCATCCGGGTCTGAAGGCTCGACCGCAACGAGCCATCCATCCCCGTACGGATCGTCGGTCAGGCCTTCCGGGGACTCGGCAAGCGCCGTGTTTACTTCCACGACCAAGCCTGATATGGGCGCCACGAGATCGGTCACTGCTTTGCTCGTCTCTATGATGCCGAAGGCCCTATTCTTGGACAGCCTGTCTTCAAGGTTAGGCAACTCTACGTAATCGACATCACCCAACTCCTGTCTGGCATAGTCGGTGACACCGATCCACGCCTGACCTGCCTCCACCTTTACCCACAGATGATACTCGGAATAGAGCCGATCCCTCGGGAATTCCATCGGCACCCCTCCTGACCCTACAGCGTCGAGGCGCCATATTGCCCAAACCCTGTCAAGATGTCAAACGCAAAAGAGCACGATCTTCTTCACACAATCATGTTGTAGAGCCGGGGTCTTCCGAGAGGTTGAAAGACGCGGTTGCATCGGGTATCATTCGACTTGAGGAGGGGGAGATCGTGCTCTGTGCCGGCTCTTGTTCGCCGGCAGGGCTTCTTCGAGGCGGTAAGTCGCTTCGAGTGGGGAGTTCGTTTGTCAGGAGGGTAGAATGCCGGGTCCTGCATGGGGAGTCCTGTTGTTGGCGCTTCTGCTCTGCAATCCTCAGCCATGCGCGGCGGAGGAATTCAACGGCAAGCTGCTAAGGGTTGACCTCACAACGGTCACATTATGCAGTCCGGACAATCAAAGGCTTGTCGTAAGCGTGGACCGGAACGGTAGAGAAAAGGCTGCGGCTCATCTTGGCAAATCGGTCACCGTGCTCTTCAGGGTAGAGAACGGTGAGCAGAAGGCCGTGCTATTCCGCTCCATGTACTGAGAAGTCGGTTTGCTCTTCGAGGCGCGCTCAATTCTGACACTCCACTGACGGCTCGCAAAGCGAATTCATTGTGGAGCGGGAGTTCTTTCGCTCCGAATGTGTATGTGCTGGGGCGCCATGCCACCCTCTGCAACAGAGGCCGCGTGAAGGAACGCCCGCGTCACGGACCGAACCTTCTCCAGCCCTTGCGGTAATATTTCACCAGAGCCTGATCGTCGAGACGATTTGCCTTCACTTCCTTGGAAGGGAGCGAATCCTGCGGAAAGGCAAAGAGGGTGGGTAACAGCTCATTGCTGAGGAATTTGAGGCGAATGCCTGGGTGGAGGCGCAATTTGGCAGGGTCCAGGACCCTGCGGGACGCCATAACGAACCCCCAGTCCCCAAAAGAAGGCACGTGGACGTGATAGGGGTATACGTGAAACCTGCCCGCGCCTTCCGGTCCAAGAGGTGTTTGCTTCCAAGTTTCCAGCACGCACCAGAAGGCTTCCGGGGCGTAGAAGGGACTCGTGGCCTGAGTAACGGCGATTCCCATCTCGGCCAAACGCTGGGACAGCAGCTTGTAGAAGCTCTTTGAATAGAGCCTCGCAAGCGAAAGGTTGTTCGGGTCGGGGAGGTCCAGGCAGATGATGTCCCAAGAGCCTGCCGTTCTCTCGAGAAACTTGCCCGCATCCTCGACGTGCACATTCACCCTCGAATCTGCGAGTGCTCCGCCAGACAGCCCTGCCAGGAGCGGTTTCTCTCTGAACAGGCGTACCATTTCCGCATCCAGGTCCACCAAGTCAATCCGTCGGACGCCTTCGTACTTGAGCAGCTCCCTGGCCGTCATGCCATCGCCGCCACCAAGGATGAGAGCGCTGGTCGCGGCGGGAGACGCTGCCATGGCAGGATGAACCAGCGCCTCATGATAGCGGTGTTCGTCAACGGTGGAAAACTGGAGGTTGCCGTCGATGTACAGACGGATGTCGTCGTGCCAGCGCGTCACCACGATCCGCTGATACGGCGTTTGCCGCACATAGATGATGTGGTCCTGATAGAGCAGGTCCTCGGTGAATGATGTGAACAAACCGGCTCCCGCAAGGCCCACGCCAAGCACAAGCGCTGCGAACCCTGTGCAGACCCCGAGAAGTTTCTTCCTGCGGAGCATGTCGGACGTGACTCGCAAGGCCACAGCGGCCACAGCCACGTTTATGAGACCGAAGATGAACGAAGTCCTGAGCAGCCCCAGATACGGGACGAGCACAATAGGAAACGCACATGAGGCAAAGAGGGCTCCCAGGTAATCCAGGGCCAATACATTGGCAACGGTCAGCCTCAGGGCCTCGCGGCTGCGGAGTATCCGTATAAGGATGGGGATCTCCATTCCGACCAACGAACCGACAATCAGCATTACGGCCACGAGCACGGGAAGGTACGTCTGCAACGTCGCGAAGGTCAGCAGAAGCACCGCGGCCGACAGACCGCCTGAAAGACCGATGCCGATTTGCACCGCCACGAACACATCGACGAGATTCTTCTGCACAAAGCGGGTAAGGTACGACCCCAACCCCATCGCAGTGAGAAATACGCCTATGACGAGAGAAAAATGGGTAATGGAAGATCCGAGAAGATAGCTGGATAGGGCCGCTGCAACAAGTTCATAGACCAGGCCGCATATCGCGATGACGAACACCGCAGCCAGGAGAAATATTCCGGGAAAGCGCTCAGTCATAAGGCCCCTGACTCGACTGACACCCGACTTCTCAGGAAGAACCGTCCGCGCCGCGAAATCATCGCATGGCAGCCTGTATGATGATCGCCATCGCGATAAATACCGATCCGATGATGAGCGCGAGGGCAGTATTCTGGTCTTCCTCGATCTCCTTGCGAATGGAGAACGGCGTAACTTTTTGAATGATGAACAGAGCGCCTGCAAAGAGTGCCATCCCTATGCACGCGTAGATCACCGTGCTGAGCATGGCCAACGGTCTCAAGTCAAGTAGAATTTGCTCCATCTCCTCCTCCCAAAATCCGGTCTTCCTCACTTGCCTCCGCGGTAACCGCCGCCATAATGAGTCCGTCCGATGAAATACGCGCCGTAGCCACGGGCTTGAGCTTTCGCGGAACCGTCCCGAAGGCTTACCGGCTGGTCGAGGCGCTTGGGCAGGAACCAGCCGTTGAACGCGGCGCCGTAAGCCATGATCGTGGCCGTGAGAAGTATGGCCGTCACAAGGGCTTTTGAGATCCATCCCTTCACGATGCGTACCCGACGATCCTAATCGTCCCCGTTGCCACCATCATCGCCATTGCCACTACCACTTTCCATCACGGGCGCCCATCGCCGGGCCTCAAAATACATGCGATACACCGGCCCCAACAGGGCAACCAAACCCGACAGAATAATCGGCCACGCGAAATACGACGGCAGGGTCGCTCCCTTATATAATGTCAGCGAGAGCGGCTCATTTCGAGACGGCCTTTGATAATCGCTACCGCCCGTTGCATGAACGAGCAGTCTGTAGAAACCATCGTTATCGACCTTGAAGTACGCATCAAAGGAAGTGCCGCCCTCGCTCCACGCTCCCTCCGAGTCCCGCCCGTGGTAGTAGGATGCCTCGTTCCAGAATTCCTTTACTACCTGGTCGTCTGCGTCCACCAGGCCGAAATCCACGGCCAGCCAGGAATTGTTCAAAGGGGCGGAACCCGCAAGGTGGAGTACCGCACCGCCGTTTGAAACCTGAAACGGCTTGCTGAGATACTCTTGCGAATATTGCTCCGAGGTAACCCTCTCCTGGAGGACCGCAGTCTGCCTGTCCTTCATGGCGCAGTAGACCAGCAGGAAGACGTTCAAGACAAGGAAGGCAAGTCCTATGGCCGCCCATCCTTTTAGCCAATCGGAAGGGACATACGGCTGGCACGAATACACTCCCGACGGTACGGGAAGCATTGTGCCTTTCGGAAGCCCTGCTGCCAACTCTTCCCGGCTGAGGTACCGGCCTCGAAAGTTCTCGACTTCTTTGCGAGTCGTCTCCTGGTCCACGTACTCCGGGGGCTTTATCACGTGAAGGTATTGAGTTTTCTCACCCACCTCGGCGGTCCAGGGCAGGGCGCCGTCTACCCAGCGAAGGGTCAATATCCCTTCTTCATAGAATTGGAAACGTTCTTGACCCACGGAAACGGTTCTTCGTGCCTTCCTTACAGGCACACTCACCCGCAGATGGAACGGACGACTTATGGTGAAGTGGCCGTTCTCCTCAGAGAGCCACAGGTAGCCCTTTTCAGGGTTATACAGGACGTACTCGTAGGACGGATACTGCCGGCCCTCGGAATACTCGACGTAGTAGAGCCGACCCATTACCTCGTAAGAGATCTTCTCCAAGGTTATGGGAGTTCCCACGGTCAAGGTGAACATAGGTGCTTTGCCCTTGTTCTTCCCGACAATCACCAACTCGGCTTTGTCGAGCTTCAGGGCTGTGCCGCAAGCCTGGCAGACGATCATTTCCGTGGTTTCAACAAGGCTGCCTTCATACGGTTTGCCGCATGACGTGCACCGAATGACCTGAGCGGTTCGGCCCACGGGCTCTTCTCGCGGGCCGGCTTCGCGCTTTGTCTCTTCCAGGGAAACCACCTGACCGATAAATGCCGTGGGAGCCCCGGATTGAGCGTCGTATTCCAGGCCGAAGACGAAGCTTCCATCTGCTGCGGCGCCATCCGCATACGGATAGGTCTCGCCGATTTCAACAACAAAGGGGATCTGACCTTCACCGCCGATACATCGAGCTTGCCCCAGCTCTTCGATCACTCCGACCCTGTCATTCAATTTTATCTGCATCCCCGCCAGCAAGTCCGCGTACGCTGGAACCGGTGAGGTCAATTGCAGGGGCTTTTCAAGAAAGAGTTCCCCTTCGTCCTCGGCGAGCCATCGGATATCGCCCCCACCCAGTTCGATGAACCATTCGTTCCAGGTCCCGTGCTCGTGGGCATAGGTCAGTCGGCCCAGGACGGTGAAGCGACGGCCCTTGATCTTTCCGGTTGCCCCGACTTTGAAACGAGGAGACTCCGGCAGGTCCAGGGACTTGTTTCCGGCTCGCAGCGCAGATGACTTGTCCCAATAGATTGCGGTCTTGCAGAAATCGCAGATCTTCATGAGGACACCGGGGTTGGTGACCACATTTCCCGCACCGCAAGAAGGACATTCAAATCTGCGTTCCATTACCGTAACTTTGCCGTTCAGTAGCCACGTGGCGAGTACAAATGCCCTCGCGCCATCATCTCCCGTAGGTGCGGACCCGTGTGTCCGCCCAAATCCTGGCAGACACGCGGGTCTGCCCCTACAAGCAGAATGCTATTCCGCTGCCCAGCCCTCTCTAACAGAACCAATCCGCCTTCTCCAAATGGTCACCTCATCCGCGCGCCAGCAACTCGTCCCCTCGCCGTGTTGCCGCTTCCACGGCGTCCATCAGCGTTCCTCTTATGCCCGCGCGCTCGATGACCTGCAATCCCGCGATGGTGGTGCCGCCGGGTGAGGTAATCCGGTCCTTGAGTTCGCTGAACGGGCTCCCGTCCTGAGCAGCCACGACCGCGGCGCCCAACACCGTCTGAACCGTAAGCTCACGCGCCGTGACACGGCTCAAACCCATTCGGACCCCGGCGTCGGTCAGTCCTTCCATTATGACGAACAAGTAACCCGGCCCGCTGCCTGAAAGCGCTGTCACCA
>Ga0233422_10000473_pt1 | contig 20288 bp, 22 predicted proteins | sample Watercolumn_Mata_2_FD_182724 | JGI IMG/M metagenome (GOLD analysis project Ga0233422, IMG submission 182724) | Freshwater microbial communities from Lake Matano, South Sulawesi, Indonesia - Watercolumn_Matano_2014_110_MG | ecosystem: Environmental > Aquatic > Freshwater > Lake | place...
GCCAATTGCCCAATACCCAATGCGCCAAACGCGCTGTAACCAAACGCCGACCTCTACGTAGATCAAAGAGAAAGTGACCTGCGGATCCTTTTGACACTTGCACATTTCTGGAGGAGGTTTGCATGGCGCGCAGATTGTATCGCAGTCGAACTGAAAAGATGCTGGGTGGGGTGTGCGGCGGACTGGGAGAACTGCTCGACATTGATCCGACGATCGTGCGCTTGGTATTCGTGTTGCTCACAATTTGGGGCGGCGCAGGAGCGCTGATTTACGTCATTCTGTGGCTCATTGCGCCGTACCAAGATGAATTGAAGAATCCATGACCGCTGGCTGTCACGCTGAGCGAAGAGCACGCACGGCATCGCGCAACCGCAGAATGGGATGGTTCGCTTCGCCCAGCATGACGCAAGGAACCCCATGTCAATTCTTCTGCTTCCTTTTCGGGCGATCTGGCGTTTGGTCACACTGATCTTTGAACTGGTCGGGCGACTCGTCGCGATCATCCTGGGCATCGTGCTGATGATCGTCGGCGTGCTCGTCAGTCTCACCGTTGTCGGCGCGCTCATCGGAATACCATTGGCGATATTTGGTTTTCTGCTGATGATCCGCGGATTGTTTTGACGCGTGGAGGCGGGGGAGGCCTGCCTCTCTTTGTTGTCGCGCGAGGGATCTGAGGGCGGGGAGACCTCACCTCTACATTTTGATGTACGTACCACCTCGGCTATACTATGCCCACGACGATGCACATTGACCTCAACTGCGATCTCGGCGAAAGTTATGGCGCGTACGCGATTGGCGACGACACCGCGCTGATGCCGCTCATCACCTCCGCGAATATCGCGTGCGGTTTCCACGCGGGCGATCCGCAGGTGATCGCCCGCACAGTGCGCCTAGCGGTGCGGCATGGCGTCGCGCTGGGCGCGCATCCCGGCTTTCCCGATCTCGTCGGCTTTGGACGCCGCGCGCTCGACGCGATCCCGGACGAAATCGAAAACGACGTGCTGTACCAAATCGGCGCGCTCGCAGCATTCGCGCGCGCGGAAGGCGCGGCGTTGGCGCATGTCAAGCCGCATGGCGCGCTCTACAATCTTGCCGCCACGCGCCTGCCGATCGCGCGCGCGATCGCCCGCGCAGTCGCGCGGTTCGACGCGAACCTGATTCTCGTCGGGCAACCCGGCTCGGCAATGGAAAACGCCGCACGCGAGGAGAATATCTGCTTCAGGCGCGAGGGCTTTGCCGATCGAGCATACAATCGCGATGGCACCCTCCGTTCGCGCCGCGAGCCAGGGGCGTTGATTGACGATCCGCGTCGCGCCGCGGAACAAGCATTGCAGATCACGCGCACCCAAACCGTGACCACACCCGAAGGCGAAACAATCGCGATGCCGGTTGACACGCTCTGCATCCACAGCGATTCGCCCGGCGCGGCGGAGATTTTGCGTGCGGTAAGCACTGGGCTACAAAAAAATGGGGTAGCGCTTTCCCCCCTGAGACAAGGTGACAAAGTGGCAAGATGATCATTTCTCCTTGTCTCCCCATCCCCTTGACGCCACGTCTTTCTGCTCACAATAGATGATTCACACTCCGCCGCGCCTCCTCCCCGCAGGCGACCACGCGCTCCTCATCGAGTTTGCCGATGAGATTGACGATGCGATCAACGACCGTGTGCACGCGCTGGCGCATACGCTGCGCTCGCAGTATCATCCCGCCATTCGTGATCTCGCTCCCGCATACTCATCGCTGCTTGTCTGCTACGATCCGGGCTGCGCCTTATTCACCGAGATGTGCGCGCTTGTCCAGGGCGTGATTGAATCACTTGAAACATACCCACCACCCCAGCCGCGCTGCATCGAGATTCCAACACGGTACGGCGGCGAGTTCGGTCCCGATCTCGTGTTTGTCGCGCAGCACAATGGCATCACCCCCGACGAAGCGCTCCGACTCCACACAAGCGTCGTCTATCGTGTCTACTTTGTTGGCTTTGCGCCAGGATTTGCGTACCTGGGCTCGGTGCCGGAGCAGATCGCCGTGCCGCGTCTGGAGACACCGCGCACGCACGTTCCAGCGGGCTCCGTCGGCATCGCTGGACGCCAAACCGGCGTCTATCCGATGGATTCGCCGGGCGGTTGGCGCATCATCGGGCGCACCGCGCTAACCTTGTTCGATGCGAATTGCGATCCGCCGACGCGGCTGCGAGCGGGAGATCGTGTTCAATTTGTCGCCCTCTGATGCAAGGCGAAGGACCAAGGATACCTTTCGTCCCGTCCCCCGCCTTTCGTCCACCCCAATGCTCATAGTCCTCGACCCAGGAATGCTCACCACGATCCAAGACGCCGGACGTTGGGGCTATCAGGCATACGGCGTGCCAGTCTCCGGCGCGATGGATTTACCCGCATTGCGCGCCGCGAATCAACTCGTTCACAACCCACCGGATGAAGCCGCCCTCGAAATTCATTCGCCGGTCATCCTTCAAACGAACACGCCGCATCTCATCGCGGTGACCGGCGCCCACGCACGCTTGGAAATCAATGGGCGCGCGCTGCCGCTATGGATGAGCGTTTTCGCGCGCGCGGGCGCGACGATCGAGATCGCGCCCAAACGCGCAGGGGGATGGGTCTACCTGGCGATTCACGGGGGAATTGATGTGCCGCGTATCTTGGGCTCCAGGTCAACTTTTCTGCGCGGTAAATTCGGGGGATTGGAAGGACGCGCGCTTGCGATCGGCGATCAAATCTCTGTCGGCGCGCCAACCATCGGCGACTTGGTTGCGGCGGCGGGACACGGCGTAGAGAGGCACGTCCAACCACAATCAGAAATCCGCATTGTTCTCGGTCCCCACGACGATTGGTTCACCCCGGAAGCCATCACCGCGCTGACCCAAGCGGAGTTCATTCTCGCCGAAACTGCCGATCGGATGGGATATCGTTTGCGCGGCACCGGGCTAATGCGCTCGCGAACGCAAGAATTGCTCTCGTGCGGCGTCCCGCTCGGCGCGATCCAAGTACCTCCCGACGGGCAGCCGATCATCCTGATGGCAGATCATCAAACCACCGGCGGCTATCCGATCATCGCGACGGTTATCGCCGAAGATATGGCGAGCGTCGCGGAAACCGCGCCGGGTGATCGTTTCAAGTTCCGCGTGGCGACCGCCACGGAACAATCAATTAGCCGTCTGAGAAACCGCCAAAGCGCCCACAAGCGCCCACAATGCGATTTGACAATTCCGTGCTCAAATGGTAATATAAGCCCGCTTTAAGCTTGCCAAGCAACGTCGCTTGGCGTTTCTGTTCTCTGCAATCAGTCTGAGAAACCACACTAGATAGGGGTGATCTTCGTGACCGTCAGATTGCGTGATGGTGAATCCTTCGACAGTCTGCTCCGTCGCTTCAACAAAGAAGTGATGGAAGGCGGTGTGATGAAAGACTTGCGCCGCCGTCGCTGGTTCATTCCAAAAGGCGAGCAGCGTCGGATGGACGAGCGCAAGGGGCGCCGACGCGCGCGTATGATGCGCATGCGCCAGATGCAAGAGGAAGGGTAGATGCTGGAACGGTAGGAACGAAGCATTTGCGCGATGGCAGATGCTTCGTTCTTATTTAGCCACAGGGGACACAGAGAGCACAGAGGAAAAGCGTACTCGGTGGGAAGACCCTCCATGAGTGACGACAAGCAGACACCGCATACTTGGGAACGCGCGATTGACAAACAGATTCGCGAGGCGATGGAGCGCGGCGAGTTCGACAATTTGCGCGGCACGGGCAAACCGTTGACTCTCGACGACAGTCCAAACACTCCCACCTCTACCCACGCCGCCTCTTTTCTGGCACGAATCTTTTCAACAACGCGCGCTCGTCTTCCCCCAGCGCGCCCAGTGCGATGAGAATGACCGCGTACAGAATCCCCGCGAGCGGAATCGAAACCAGCACGCCCACGCGCTCGATCAGCCACCACAAGCCGATGCCCATGATCCCGGATGCGACAACCGGTCGCCATGCGATGGACGCGAACGGCACCGACGCGAGATTTTTTCGCACACTGCAGTAAAATGGAATCAGCAACACCATCTCAGAAGAAATGGTGACGAGCGATGCGCCAACGTAACTGAGTGGCGGAATCGCGATCAGGTTCGCCGCGATGTTGAATGTAACGCCGATCACAAATGCTTTGGTCAAAAAGCGCTGCTGCCCCAGCGCGATCAGAACGTAATGCGTCACGCTGTTGATGAAACTGAACGGTAAGAACCAGATCAACACTCGTAGTGCAATCGCCGAATCGGGCAAATACGCGTCGCCGCCGAAAATCATAATTAGTTCGCGCGCGATGAAAATCGTGCCAACCGTAATCGGCAGCGCAATCCACAACAGGATCCTCAACGACAGGATATACGCGCGCAGCATCGCGTCTTTGGCGTTCGCCGCCATCCGTGAAAGAACCGGGAAAATGGCGAGGGTGAAGTTCGACGGAATGAAATTGAGCGCGTCAATGAATTTGTACGCCGTCTGATAATAGCCGACGACCGCGTCGCCTTTGAACGGTTTCAAAATCAGAATGTCAATGCGGAAGAAAAGCGACGACAGCAAATTGTTGAGCATCAGCGGGTACGACTCAAGAAACATCCAACGCATCAAACCACGCTCGGGTTCCCAGCGCGGCGTGAACAGTATCGTGCGCACGAGATAGTAGAAGGTCGCGAGCGTGAAAAGGTTCGTGACGATGGAAACGGTTGCCAAGCCCACATAACCGAATCCCGCCACTAGCACAACCACGCCGAGCGCGACCGCGAGCAAACGCGTCGCAAAGTCCACCGCGATCCGATACTCGAACTTTTCGTACGCGTTGAACAGGAACGCCAGTGATGCGGCGAGCGAACTGGGCAGCATCCCGATCATCAACAGCGCGAGCGCGCCCGCCGTGTCGGGCGTGAGGTCGAAGAACGCGAGATAAAGCGCAGTGAGCGCGGCGACGGGAAGCAGTGATGCCGCCCATAACAAAAACCGCAAAATCGCAGTGTTCGTCAGATAGCGATTCGCCTGCGCACGCTCGCGCGAGACTTCGCGCGTGACGAGAATGCCCAAACCGAAATCGGCGATCGTGTTCGCGAGCAGCCAAACGGTGATCGCCCACCCATAGCGCCCAGTGCCGGTCGGACCTAGAACGCGCAACGAGAGGAGCGCAAAAGCCAGGTCAATCAACTTCATCAGGAGCGAGGTTGCCATCGGCAGGATCGAGTTCTTGGCGATCCTGAGCATCTGCGACTCATGTTCGGTCCGATAGAATCGCCGCCACGCGAGGTACGCCAAGCCGAGCAGCAGCACCATCGCGCCGAGAAACGATCCAATCGCACCAGCGCGGAACGAGACCGGGCTGTACTTGAAACGAATCGTATGCTCGCCGGTTGGCACGTACACGGCGCGAAAATTATAGTCGGCTCGCACAAGCGGCGCGTCCTTTTCGTCTATGAACGCCAACCAGCCAGGAAAGTACGAATCGGCGAGCACGAGCCAAGCCGCGCACGCCTGCCCGCTTTTGACGATCACTTCACTGCCGCTGTATTTCTCGATGGTCACCGGTTCGAGCGCGCACGCTGGCGCGTCGGCGATGCCCGGATCGCGATCCAGCAGCACTTCGCGAGCCGGATCGAATTCATTCATCCGCGCCAGGAGCGCGGCGCGGTCGGGAATGACACGCGCTTGCGGCACGACGAACGCGCGCGGTACGCTTTGCGCGCGTTCGTTGCGATAGATCTTGATCTCGTCGTCGTAAACAAGCGTGTATCCCGCGTTCGGCAGCGGACGCGTCGTCAAGACGTACTTGACGTTGAGCAGATCGACGACCGGCGAATCGAACGGCGCGGGATCGTAGAAGGGCGCGATGCGATTGTAGAGCAGTTCGCCTTGCGGCACGAGCGCGCCCATCAATTCCGCGTACTGCCTGGGGATGATCGAATCGTAGCCGCGAATATCGGAAAGGTGATAGAACATTCCGACATTAGGGTTGAATACCTTTTCATCGGGCGCGTCGTAACTCGTCACCCGATAGAGCGATTGATCTCGCTGAAGGAATCTCACGGCCGGCGGAACAAATTCAGCGAGGCGTGGATCGGCACGCGGATAAAACTGCATGCCGATGATGAACAAGTCAGCGACCAGAACGATGAGCGCGCAAAGCTGCCACAGTGGGACCTTGAACCTTGAACCTTGAACTCCACGACCTGATGCGTATAGCGTGATTCCCGCGCCGATGAGGAAAATGGCGAGGAGCGCGATATTACGAAATTCGTACGAATAGAACATCCGTCCGCTATCGAACGCCAATTGCGCGGTGTTCGACGCGCGCACAATTCGATCCGCCAGGGCAAGTGTTCGCTCACGGAAAAACCAGGACGCGGCGAGCACGGCGAGAATCGCTGACCCCAACGCGCATACAAGCAAAGGTAAAACCTGAACCGTCAAGCGCGAAGCGTGGTTTGGCTGTTGTCCGTTAACTGACGCCGGTCGAATGAGAACTTGCGCTCCAATCCCTGCCAACACCGCGACGCTGAGCGTGTACGGAAAGACCCAGCGAAACGGTGTGTGCAGTTGGTTAAACCCAGGAACCCCGAAAAACAGAATCGCGTAAAGCGGCGTACCAAAAGTGAACAGGAGGGAAATGACCGCGAGTATCGCAAAGAGCCGTGTTACAGGTTTCAGGGTTAAGGTTTCAGGTTTAAGGTTGGCTGAACCTGAAACTTGAAACTTGAAACTTGAAACCAGCGCGATCAACGCAAGCAACAACGGCAAAATACCAACATACGATCCCGCTTCGACATAATTCTTGACGCCCCAGAAAATCGTGCCGGTCGGCGCGGCGCGCGTCGTGAAATCGAAAATGTCAACGTACGCATGATGCGTCGGATTGCCAAAGAAATCAGGAATGAAAAACGTGATGATTTGTTTGAGCGGGTACGCCCAGCCGATCACGTCTTGATACGACGCCGAGCCGCTGCGAAAATTGTTCTGCACGAGTTCGTACGATGGCACGAGTTGAACCGCGCCCAGCGCGATCCCGACCACAACCATCGCGGCGAGCAAACCGATTTGAGGGAATGGAACGTGATGATACCACGACAACCGCTGACCGCCGACCCCTGCCCCCTGACGCCTGCCCCCTGACTCCTGCAAGACGCGCCATGCGGCGAAAAACGCAGTGACGATCAGAATGTACATCGAAATCTCGACATGCCCAGCCAGGAATTGGATGCCGACGAAAATCGCGCCGAGCAGCGCAAAGAAAATCTGTCGCGCGGAGTCTCGTGAGTGGATCACCAACTCCGCACACGCCAGAATCGCCGGGAGCCACGCCGCTGCGGCGATCACCATCGGGAACGTCACGCTGACGAAAAAAAACGCACTGAACGCGTACGTGATTGCACTAAGCGTCGCGGCAAAGCGGCTGATGCCGAACACCCGCATCAGCGCGAACATCGCAAACGCGGCGAGCGCGAATTGCGATGCGACGAAAACGCCGAACGCGCGCTCCAGCGGCAAGAAGTAGAACAAGATCGAGAAAGGATAGAGCGCAGAATGTTGCCCTGCGGCGAGGAACGGTACGCCGCCAAAGAGGTATGGATTCCAGAGGGGGATTTCTTTCGCGCGCAGCGATTCAACCAGAAATTGCTTCCACGCGTAATTCTCCAATAGGAGATCGCTTGCCAATTCGTTGTAGGGGATCGTCACGCCGAACTGGGACGCGAAGGCGCGCCAAGGTGGAAAGCGAAAGAGATTATCGAACGGAATAAGGGTTGCGTTGCCAAACAGGACCGGAGCGAAATAGAGCGCAGCCAGCGCGAGGAAAAACAGCCCGATCCCCCAATCGCGTCTAGACACGCTGATACTCGACACGCGCGGAATGATCCAAGGCGCCATAGCGCACACGAATCTGGAGCACGCGCCACGCGGCTTCGAGTTTGACCGGTACGGTCATCTTGGACTTGCCAATGCGGCGGTCTTCAAAATAGATGGGCCATTCGAGAATCCGCATCCCCAGTTTCTCGCACAAGTACGCCATCTCGACTTGAAAGACATAGCCATTCGAAAATACGCTGCCTAATGGTATACGTTCGAGTGCGCGACGGCTCCAGCACTTGAAACCCGCGGTCGCATCCTGAACCTGGGTATCCAGGATAAAACGCACCCAGATACTGTTCGCCCACCTGCTCAAGAAATACCGCCAGCCACTCCACCGTGGATCGAGTTTCCCACCGGGGACGTAGCGCGATCCGATGACCACATCGTACTCATCCATCTTGGACAGAAAACCAGGCAAATAGTGCGGCGAGTGAGAAAAATCACAATCCATCTGAATCACCCGATCTGCGCCGCGTTCGATCGCCCAGCGAAAGCCGGTGACATACGCAGTGCCAAGGCCCAGTTTGCCGGAACGATGGATGACCGCGACCTGGGTCGGATTTTTCTCGCACAAGGCATCGGCAATTCTGCCCGTGCCGTCTTGAGAAGCATCGTCAATGATCAAGATATGCAGATCGGGGAGTGGCAGCGCCAGCAGTTGATTGATCATCAAACCCAGGTTCGGCGCTTCGTTGTAGGTGGGAACAATAATCTGTATTCTCATCAGCGCGTCGATTATAGCATCTTCAACCTTAAATCGCAAATCAACCGGAGGCGTCTCTGTTACTTCGGGGCGAATTGCAATCTCACGCCAGATTGAGTATAATATGATTGTCCCCGAGCATTTTTTCTGGAGTTATCTTTATGGTTTTGACGGTCCTGCTCGTCGCAAATGACAAGTCGGCGACTGTTGCATACACCAATCTTTTCAACAAAAAGGAATACGCGATCCTGACGGCGCACAGCGGTCGTCAGGCGCTCAAGGAAGCCAGGTCCCATGATTTGGATGCGATCGTCGTCGACACGACCTCGCCTCATTTGAACTGCAAGGGACTGTGCCGTAAATTAAAGAGCGTATGCTTTGCCCCGCTTATCTTGATCACCGCGCCCAACACAAAGATGGATGGCGCGCTGACTGCGTCAGCCACGGTCCACCGACCCACCGTCGAAAAAAAACTCGTGTCACGCGTCAGAGCCGCCATTGACGGCAAACCTCCCTGCCTACTGACGATTGGCAAACTGTCGCTCGATCTGGAGAGACACAAACTGACGCGCGGCAGCAAAACGTTCCCTCTAACCCCAAAGGAATTCAGCTTGCTTAAAATCCTAATGGAACGCGCGGGACAGTTGGTCACGCGGAAAGTTCTGATGCGCGAAGTGTGGGAGACGGACTATATGGGAGACACGCGCACGCTCGATGTGCATATCCGCTGGCTGCGCGAAAAAGTGGAGGACAATCCGGGCAAGCCGCAGCGAATCAAGACCGCACGCGGCGAGGGATACAAGATCGTGGTCGAATAGTCGCCTCACCAGAGGCGACTATCCTTACAGGATGCTTCGCGATTTGAGCGTCTGACTTTTGACGATCAGCCACATAAAGTATGGAATACTCATCTGCCGTTTGATGCGCCGCGGCTCGCGCAGTAACCGATACGTCCACTCAAACCCCGCGTCACGGATCCAGCCCGGCGCACGCGGCACGATGCCTGCCAGCGTATCGAATGTGCCGCCCACACCCATCGCTACCGCGACATGATTCAACCGCGCGGCGTTGCGCGCGATCCACAACTCTTGGTTCGGCGGACCGTATGCCACAAATAGGATCCGCGCGTCGGATTTGTTGATTCGCGTGACCATGGCATCTTCTTCTTCGCGCGCCGGCGACCCCGCGTAGCAACCTCCAATCTCTAGTCTCGGATACCTGCTTTTCAACGCCTCCGCGGCGCGTTCTGCAATCCCCTCACGCGCGCCAAGCAAAAAAACGCGCGCGCCGCATTCCACCGCGAGCGCGCTGATCCGATCCACCAGGTCTTGCCCGGCAATCCGCTCGCGCAGCGGCGTCTGGAGCCGCCGCGCCGCCCACAGCAAACCGACGCCGTCGGGCACATTGAGTGCGCACGCGTTCAAAACGCGCAGGAACTCCGAGTTCGTCTGCGCCATCACGACGAACTCGGGATTGATGGTTGCGATTTGATGCAAGCCGCGTACGCGCAGGAACTCGTCTGCGCGCGCCAGCGCGTCGTCGTATGTGACGTTGTCTATGCGGACGTTAAGGAGGTGTATCGAATTCATACATTCAAGAACTGTCGCTCCGTCTCTGTCACCGCGCTCTCAAAAATCTGCAGTCCTTCGTCCACCGTTTCTTTCTGAATCATCAATGCCGGCATGAAGCGAATTGCACTGCGTCCACATCCAAGCGTCAGCAAGCCGTGCTCGAAACAACGATGCACGATCCGATCGCGCATATCCCTCGCCGGTTCTTTCGTTTGGTGATCCTTGACCAACTCGACGCCGATCATCAAGCCGATCCCGCGCGTCTGCCCGATACTCGGATGCCGCGCCTGCATTTCCGCAACGGCGTCGAGCATGTACGCGCCCATTTCCGCCGCGTTTTGCATATACCCGTTCTCAATCAGTTCAAGCGTCTTGAGCGCAGAGATGCACGCAATCGGATTACCGCCGTACGTATTGCCGTGCGCGCCGGGTTTCCACTTGGCGCCAATGGACTTGCGCGCCGCCATCACCCCCATCGGCACTCCGCTCGCAATGCCTTTCGCAATGCAAACGATATCCGGCTCGACCCCCCAATTCTGAATCGCCCACCATTTGCCCGTCCGCCCCACGCCCGCTTGCACCTCGTCCGCGATCAGCAAGATGCCGTTCTTGGTGCACAACTCGCGCAGACGCGGAAAGAAATTCGGCGGGGGAACAATATAGCCACCTTCCCCCTGGATCGGCTCGACCAAGATTGCCGCGACTTCGTCTGGCGGCAGCGCCTCGGGAAACAAAACATCTTCGACGTAATCCACGACGGCGTCCCCTTCGTCTCCCCCCGGCGGTATCGGGAAAACGGGACGATATGGATCGGGATACGGCACATGCCACACGCCGGGCATCGTCGGGAAGAAGCGCTCCTGCTGACGCGCCTTGCTCGCAGTGAAAGAGAGGGAACCCATCGAACGTCCGTGAAACGCTCCAAGGAAACCGATGAATTGGCGTCGCCCTGTCGCGTAACGCGCGAGCTTGATCGCGGCTTCGACCGATTCCGTGCCCGAGTTCGCGAGGAACACCGTCACGTCCTCTTTCATCGGCGCAATTTCGTCAATGCGTTCCGCGAGGCGCACCATCAATTCATGATAATAGTCGGATGAGATGTGAATGAACTTGTCTGCCTGTACCTGAATCGCTTTGACGATCTCGGGATGGCAGTGTCCCGTCGAATTGACCGCGATCCCCGCGGCAAAGTCAATGTAGCGATTACCATCCACATCCCAAACCTCCGTCCCTTTGCCATGATCCATTACAAAGGGATAATCGCGCGCGTATGAGGGCGACAATACCTTGGCGTCGCGCTCAAGCAGCGCGCGCGCTTTGGGTCCGGGTGGAGTTACGACGATCCGTGCAGTTGACATGCTCTGTCATCCTTTCCAACGCTGGTGGAGCGTCTCCTTTCATCTAATCTCTTCCTGACCAATGGTCTATGCCAGACCGACGATGCGCCCACTCTTATCTACATCAATCCGCGTTCCCGCCGGTACGCGCGGCAGTGCAGGCATCATCGGCAAATCGCCGCAGAACGCGGTGCAAAATCCTGCGCCGACGAACGCACGCAGATCGCGAATCGGAATCTTGACCTGGCGCGGGCGACCTTCCGTACAGGATGCTTCGCGATTGCGTGATACGTCGCGCGAGAGCGCCAGATGCGTCTTTGCCATACAAATCGGCAGCGAGTCGAATCCAAGTTCGGTGTAGAGGGCAATCTTCTGTTCGGCTTCGGGAGAGTATTCCACGCCCTCGTCCACCAAGCCCATCGCCTGGGCGATCTATGTGACCGGTTTGATCTCCGCCGCTTGCGCGATTTCAAGATCAGATGGCATTGTGATCTGCCGTCGCTACAACCTCTTCTCGATGATGCTCGCTATTTCTTGCTTTGTACGTTCAGCGCTGGCACACAAGCTCGCTGCACGCGCGCGCCGATCCTGCACGAACGCCTGGTCTTGAATGCCGCTCAGATTGATCGTGACATTGAACGCCGCGCCGCGCAAGCCCGCCTCCGCCATCAATGCGCCGACGCCGCCATCACTTGCCGCGTTCTTGTTTCCTTTTTCCGCGACGACGCGCGCGAGTTCAAGCACTTGCGCGCAGATTTCTGCGACGCGCAGCGGCACGTCGGACGCGTGTTGAAGCGCGGCTTGAATCGCGCGCGCGCGTGCGGCTTTTTCAGCGCCGGTGCCCTGAGGTAACCTGTACGCGCTCATCACGCGCGTGTACGCGTCGGTGTCGGCTTGCATCAAATCAGCGAGTTCGCGCTGCAATGCTTCGGCGCGCGGCAAAATGGCTTGCATTTCGGCGCTGACGTTTTCGTAACCCTTTTTGCCAGTCGTCAAACGGCACACCATCGCGACGAGTGATGCAGCGAGCGCGCCGCTTAACGCCGCAACGCTACCACCCCCCGGTGCGGGTTCGGCAGACGCAAGTTCGTCGAGAAATATTTGAAGTGATTTTGCAGCAAACGTCATTGTTGACTCCCATTGAACTATCGCGTCATCACCTCATCACTTCAGAAGAATCGGGCTGTCAAGAACAAATCAATAATTTAATGGGCGTCCCTCAGGACGCTCTCAGATATGTGCTTTTCCCAGAATTTAATGGCGTATTCTATCCATCCTGCGGCATCCGTACCGATGCCGAGTCCGAAACCATGACCTACATTCCGATACTTGTGATACTCGACTTCTATTCCAGCGTTTCTCATGGCATCTACACGCCTGTCAACAGTGGATACATTAACGATTCCGTCATTTTCGCCTTGAACCACAAAAGACGGCGGGTCATTCTGGGTGAAGGACGAATGACCGGTATATGCCATGACTACAACGCGAGGTCTCGGAAGATCATAATTACCATATCCGGCAGGGCTGTATGAACCGATTTGGGCTGCCATTCTTGCCCCTGCTGAACTACCCCACACGGAGTAACCTTTCGTGCTTACGCCTAATGATTCAGCATTCTCAAAAATGTAAGATATCGCTGCCGCTAAATCTTCGCAGGCTCTTAGCTCACCTCCCACGCGGTATTGCAGGACGAAAGCATTATATCCTTTTTTGCTCAGTTCTATAGCGTGAGGGAAACCCTCATGAACAGAACCAACATAGGAAAAGCCACCGCCAGGAGACACAATGGCAAATGGGGCCCCCAACTTACCTCTGAAAAAGAAAAGGCCCGTATCTTCTTTAGCTGGATTTTCCAGCTTTTGCCGCTCGGTGTAGAAATTGTAGAATATGGTTTTGCCTTCGGCTACTTGGTCAATCATGGAATTGATTGTGTTCACTACAGCCTCCGGTTCTACTTGGCTGTGATACGGCAAAAGATACCCCACACGACTCAGTTGCATATTCCCGTCGTATGTACCATGGCTCAACGGCAGAATAAACTGACCAAAGCCTTTAAATGATGGATGGTTCACGACATCACGGATAGAACTATTGGTATTCATGTGCCCATTGTATTCAGATGTGGTTGCCTTAGAGTCTTCAGACGATGGCGTATTTGCAGTTTCATCATCAGTTGTTTTACTAGCGATCATCGTTAATACCATAACCATGATCAATAAACCGATAAAAGCATTTTTCATGAAAATCACCTTCTTTGCTATTTTGAGCTTGTCTATTTCACTATCGAACTATCTCCATTGCACTTTGACAACGCGCCGCTCGCCCTCAAAATCAATGTACGCGACCCGCTTGTTCGCGATACCGTACTCGAGGATTTTTTTCGTGAGGAGAACATCTTGCAGGCAGTACTTTTCGAGGCGCTCTTGAAACCACTCCCCCATCTCATTGACGCGTTCCGCGCCTTCGTTATCGCCGACGTTCGTGAGCGCAAGGGGCCATTTGTCGCGCAGGGTCACTGCCAGCCGATTCCATACGACGGCTTGTGGACCCGTTGCGAGTTTCGGTTTGCCGAGCGATCCTTCCGCGAGCGCAGCCAGTCCTACGCGATGCCCCAGGCGCGCTTCAAGATCGGCAAGCAAATCGAAGCTTTTCTGATCGAGGAGTTTTTTCAGTTCTTGCGGCGAATCAGGAATTCGCAGGGTGTCCGGGTCAAGCGGATCACGAATCGGGCGCTCGGACGACCAGGCGAGCACAGTATTGTCGAAATGAATGATATTGAAGCCGATAATGCGGTCGTGGATGAGTAAATGCTTGACGAGCAGCGCAGTATCGCGAAACGTCCGCGCATCGTGGCACTCGCAAAATGACACGCCCACCGACATCGTCAGCGCGCGAATTGCCGCGTCTTGATTGGGCGCGTTGGTGTCTATCAACTCTTTCGTCTCGACGTCGTAGAAAATGTCTGCCATCGCGTTCCTATTGTACACGACGCGACGGGATTTAGCAAGAGCGTCAGAATTCTAGAATTCTTGACAAAAGCGTATATTGGATTACTATGACTGTGTCGAACATGGCTCGAGCATCCTTAAACGCATCCAGCGTGGGACGAAAATGGTCAGCTCGTCGGGCAGATATAAGACTTGCCCGACATTGCTGTAGGAATTCCTCATGGACTGGCGTTTACGAACATCCGGATGAAAGTTCTTGCGCCGGTCGGCGGACTGCCGACAGCCGCTGCATTTTCGGGAGAGCATCTATGGAAATCAACCTGACAGGCAAGACCGCGCTCGTCACTGGCGGAAACATTGGCATCGGTCGCGCGATTTCGCTCGCGCTGGCGCGGTGCGGGGCAAGTATCGCCATCACCTACTTTAGTCATGACGAAACCGCCGCGCAGACTGTTCGCGCGATAGGCAGCCGCTACCCACATCTCCACCTCGACGCAACGCACAGCGCGCATGTCAACCGGGTTTTCGCGCAAGCCGCCGAAAAACTGGGCGGACACATTGATATCCTCGTCAACAACGCCGGGCATCTCGTCGGGCGCGTGCCCATCGCAGAAATGTCCGACGAACATTGGCACACGGTCATCAACGTCAATCTGACGACGGCATTCTATTGCTCGCGCGCGGCGATTCCGTACATGAACACCGGCTGGGGACGCATCGTCAATATGTCGTCGCTCGCCGGACGGGATGGCGGAGGCGCAGGCGCCGTCGCGTACGCTACCGCAAAAGCCGGCGTTGCTGGTTTCACGCGCGGCTTGGCAAAAGAATGCGCCTCCAAAGGGATCACGGTGAACGCGCTCGCGCCAGGGTTCATTCAAGGAACGCCATTCCACACCACCTTCACCCAACCCGAAGTGCAACAGAGAATTACTGCCAGTATTCCGCTCGGGCGCGCGGGAACTCCCGAAGACGTCGCCGGCGCAGTGCTGTACCTGGTTTCTGATCTTGCCAGTTTTGTGACCGGTGAAGTCATCGAGATCAACGGCGGCGTGTGGTTTGGGTAAGTCGAATGGACCGTGTCACGCGTCAAGCTGCTCGCGGCTGCTCGCCCGCTGGTGACTGTTGACTGATGAATGACTCATATTCTTCCCTCGAACGCAAACTCCTTGCGCCAGCGCGGCGCGGCGCAGGCACGCTTGGTGCGCCACTCGTGCGCGTGCTTGCCGCGCTGCGTGTCTCGCCGAACACAGTCTCTTTTTCGCAAGTGATTCTGGGCGCGGTCGTCGTCGCGCTGATGCCGACACAGCCACGCGCCGCGTTTGCGCTCTTCGTCGTTGCGGTCGGGTTGGATGGCGTGGATGGCGCGCTCGCGCGCGCGACGAATCGTGTCACGCGTTTCGGCGCGCTGTTCGATCAGTACTGCGACCACTTACGCGAGGTGACCGTCATCGCGGGGCTGGCATGGCACGGCGCGCTCAATCCATTTCTGGCGAGCATTTACGGCGTAACTTATCCCGCCTTCAACCTCACTCTCTACTTGTGCAATCACTATCACGCGCCGCTGCCATTCGCGATCAAATCGTACCTCGTCGTATATCCCGCGCTGTTCGCGTACCTGTGGTTCGGCGTGAATTTTCTCGGCGCGACAGTCGCGCTTGCCATCGCGCTGATGGCGTTGGCAAGCGCGGTTGGACTCTGGCGGTTGCGGCAGGCGATGGACCCTGCGAAATAAGATCGCCGACGACGAGAGAAGCGAAAGGCGCAGAACCACCATCTGCAGTGTCCGCCGATTTCGCGAGTTTCGCGCTCCATACATTCTGCGCGTTTGGCTCGCGGCGGCAAGTGTGATATACTCAAAATAGGTTCATCACACCACCCAACCGGCAAATGGAATGTTCGAAATCGAATTCACCATTGAAGCGGAACGAGACCTCAAATGGTCTCGCAAAAGCGAGCCAAACGAAATCCTAGACGCGATTGATTCGCAATTGCGCTTCGAACCGACAGTCGAGGCACGCAATCGCAAACGCCTGCGCCCCAACCAAACTGCCGAGTGGGAAATGCGCGTTGGCAAGTTTCGAGTGTTTTACGACGCGGACACCACGGTAAGAATCATCCGCATTGAGGCGATTGGATTGAAAGTCGGCACCAAGGTTTTCTTTCGAGGCAAGGAGAAAGAATTGTGAAAGTAATTGTTATTCCGACACGAGCGAGAACACTTAATCGTCTGCTCAAGAAAGCCCGGCGACAGAATGTGATCCTCGAATCTTCTAATGGAGAACAATTCGTCTTGGCAAGGATCACGAATATGGAAGGGTTCGCTGTAGGCGCCGATGCCAATTTTGAGAACGAAGCAAAAATGACACGTCAAAACAAACGGCTGATGGAGTTTCTCGACGCGCGTGTAGCAAAAACCAAAGGGCAGAAAGGAATACCCATTGCCGAGGTTCGGCGGCGACTTGCCTCAGCATAGTCCTTTGACATCTTCCCCCTTTTGATTATCCTCTCTACCGATGCGTGACGAATCTCTTTTCTTCGACGAAGCAAAAATCTTTGCGGCAGCTGGAAATGGTGGTAACGGCTGCGTTAGTTTTCGCCGCGAAAAGTTCGTGCCGCACGGGGGACCCAACGGCGGTCACGGCGGCGACGGCGGCGATGTCGTTCTGGTCGTTAACCCGCACCTCAACACACTGTTGAATCTCCGTAAGCATCCGCAATGGAAAGCCGAACGCGGCGCGCACGGTCAGGGGAGCGACAAACATGGCAAGAACGGCAGTGACATTCTCGTGCCAGTTCCGCGCGGCACGATGGCGCGCGACGCGGCAACCGGCGGATTGATCGCGGATCTGGTAAATGCCGACGATCGCGCGATCATCGCGCGTGGCGGACGCGGCGGGCGCGGCAATTCCGCGTTCGCCAGTTCCACGAATCAAGCGCCGCGCTGGGCGGAGAAGGGCGAACCCGGCGAGGCGCGCACCGTCATCCTCGAACTCAAACTAATCGCCGATGTGGGGATCATCGGGCTGCCGAACGCAGGCAAATCTACGTTTCTCGCCTCAGTCACCGCCGCGCGACCCAAGATCGCGGATTATCCGTTCACGACGATTGTGCCGAACCTGGGGGTTGCCGTCGTGGACGATCGCGAAATCGTGCTTGCCGATATTCCCGGACTGATCGAAGGCGCGCATGCAGGCGCGGGATTGGGCGACAAATTCCTCCGCCACGTCGAACGGACGCGCGTCCTGATTCACCTGCTCGACGGATCGCTCGACGATTCGCTCGCCGCGTTCGACGCGATCAATCGCGAGTTGGAGCAGTACAGCGCGCGACTGCCAGAGAAACCACAGATCGTCGGCTTCAACAAGATGGATTTGCCCGACGCGCAGGCGCGTTGGCAAAAACTCCAGCCGCGCTTCGCCAAGCGCAAGATCCAGGCGTATGCCATCTCCAGCGCGACCGGTCAGGGCGTACGCGATCTGCTGCGCGCCGCCGCCCACCGACTCGCCGAAATACCGCGCGAATCCCCGCTTGCCGTCGAAGAAGAATTGCCAGTAATCCGCCCTGTCGAGGACGAAAACGCGTTCGCCGTCTCACGCGAGGGGAACACGTGGCGCATCCGCGGCAAGAAAGCCGAGCGCGTCGTCGCGATGACGAACTTTGATCAGGAGGAGGCGCTCCTCCGCCTGCACCGCGTCTTGAAAGGAATGGGCGTGACCGACGCACTGGGGCGAGCCGGGGTACGGGAGGGGGATCGCGTTCGCATTGGCGAGGTGGAACTCGAATGGCGGGAGTAGGCGTCCTTGGCGGGACGTTCGACCCACCCCACAACGGACATCTGTTGATCGCGCGCGAAGCATTCACGCAACTGAGATTAGCGCAAGTCCTGTTCGCGCCGACGCGTCAGCCGCCGCACAAAGACGCTGCCCAGCATACCCCCATCGAACACCGTTTGGAGATGGTACGCCTGGCAATCGCGCCGTATCCGCAATTCGTCTTGTCGCGCGTCGACGTTGATCGCGCAGGACCGACGTATACCGTTGACACACTGCGTTTACTGCGCGAACAGTTCGGCGGACGCGTCGAGCTCTATTTCATTATGGGGATGGATTCGCTCGCCAATCTTCCGACCTGGCACACTCCGGAGCAGTTGATTCGCGCATGCAAACTAGCCGTGTTCCGGCGTCCTGGGATCACGGCTAATCTGGATCAGCTAGAGCGGCAAGTTCCTGGCTTGCGCAAACGCGTGGTTTTCCTGCAATCGTCCGCACTTGCCGTTGCGGCAAGCGATTTGCAGCAGCGCGTGCGTGCGGGGCAGTCCATTGCGCGGATGGTGCCAAAAGCGGTAGCGCAGTACATCGCAGAGCATCAACTGTACCAGCATTCGTAGGGGCGCTTGACTGAACGTCCCTTCCCTACCGCACCTCAAATATCGCAATTGCTGCGCGCAAGTTGCTGCCCCAGCGGCTGGCGCGCAGCGCGCGATTCGCCCCCCCCAAGTAGATCTCGCGCGCAACTCGAATGTGTTCGCGCGCGCAGAAATCGGCAAAGTCGCGCACCGTGAGTGGACGCGCGCGCGGGGGCAGGAACCACGCCTGCGGCAAACCGGGCGCAAGCGGACTGCGCCCCGTCAGCAACAACCCCACACGGCAGCGCCAGTGCCCCCAGTTCGCAAAACTCACGATCGCGCGGCGCCCCACCCGCAGCATTTCACAAATGATAAAGGCTGGATTGTCGAGATACGGCAGGGTCTGGCTGAGAATCACCGTGTCGAAGGACTGATCGGGATAGTCGCGCAACCCTTCGTCGAGGTCGCCTTGGCGTACGCTCAAGCCCTTGCCCACGCAGGCAAGCACGTCCGGCTCGGACAACTCGATCCCGCGTCCGACGATTTGCCGCGCGTCGATCAAATAGCGCAGCAATGTTCCATCGCCGCAGCCCAGGTCGAGCACCCTTTCGCCAGGCTGGATCAGGTCGGCAATCGCAAACAGGTCTGCGCGCAGTGCATCGTTAGGATTGACCATTATTGCGCTAACTGAATGTCGTGACTCTGGCACTCCCTGGCACTCCCTGGCACTTGCGTTACCGCCAAGGCAAGTGTGCGTTACCGTCAGGGCAAGTGTGCGTTACCGCCAGGGCAAGTGTGCGCCGCGACGCGGTCGAGGAAATCCGAAATCAGGCGCGTCATCGTTTCCACTTCGAGCAGGAACGCGTCATGCCCCCAGGTAGATTGGAGGTTGCAGTAGGTCACGTCCGCGCCGATGGCGGTCAATGCGCTCACCATCTCTTTTGAGTGATACGCCGGGTACAACCAGTCCGACGTGAACGAGACGACCAGATACATAAGCGGCGCGCATTTCTCAAATGCCTTGGTCAAACTCCCGTTCCCGTTTGCCAAATCGAAATAGTCCATCGCCTTGGTGATGTAGAGGTACGAGTTGGCGTCGAAACGTTCGGTAAAGCGGTTGCCTTTGTAAACCAGGTAACTTTCGACGGCGAAATCGGCGCTGAAATCATAACCAAATCGCTCGCGCCCCTCCAAGCGCCGACCAAATTTATGGTGCATGGATTCTTCGCTCAGGTACGTGATATGTCCGATCATGCGCGCAAGCGCGAGTCCAGTGTTCGGGCGTGCGTCGGCGGAATAATCGCCGTTGCGCCAATTCGGGTCGGCGTAAATCGCCTGGCGCCCCACTTCGCTGAACGCGATCAGCATCGGCGAATGGCGCGCGGTGGTCGCGAGCGGCAGCGCGGCGCGCACACGCTCAGGGTAACTCACCGTCCACTGTAACACCTGCATTCCGCCCATGCTGCCCCCGGCAATCGCCATCAACTTTTCGATGACC
>Ga0233422_10000476_pt1 | contig 20203 bp, 24 predicted proteins | sample Watercolumn_Mata_2_FD_182724 | JGI IMG/M metagenome (GOLD analysis project Ga0233422, IMG submission 182724) | Freshwater microbial communities from Lake Matano, South Sulawesi, Indonesia - Watercolumn_Matano_2014_110_MG | ecosystem: Environmental > Aquatic > Freshwater > Lake | place...
AAGTTGATGGTTCAAGTGATGGGGATAATATTCACAAACTTGACCCTGGACCAATGACTCTGGAAAATGGTTCTATAAGATTAGGAGTCTATAGATTTGGTTATGCTGCTGGTTCTGGGAGATATCCTAGAGTTCCTATATGGTATCAGACTTCTGATGGATGGAACGGAGAGACATTCGATTGTTTTCCATGATAATTTAACACATAAATGCTTAAAAATCCTGAATCATATTTCATTTATGCCTGATCAAAGAAATGACATAAAAATATGCGGGAATATAATCGCTGATAATCCTATTGATCTTGAGCATAAATTGATTATATTGGAGTCTTGTCCTGAGATAGATATCATACATCTCGATTACATGGATGGAAAATTTGTTCCCAATAAATCTTTAGATTTTCTTGAAAGTTTTACTCGGCTTCCTGCTCATAAACGTCAAAGCTCCAAAATATATCATCTCCATATGATGGGGTTTCATCCTGAACAATGGATTTACAATCTTGAAACTTTCAATCCAGGGCTTTTAGTTAGTATTGATTCTTTTTTATTTCATGTTGAGTCAGATAACCTTGTTAGAATTTGTTTTTCTCTTGATTTGGCTAGAGGTTTTGGTAAACCTGGAATTGCCATAAATCCTGGGACTCCAGTCAGTTTTATTGAGCCGCTTTTAACTTCTTTTAAAAGAAAACTTTCTGGAGATGTTCCTTTAGTTGATCAAGTTTTGGTTATGGCTGTCAAACCAGGGCAATATCATGCAAAACTTATTCCTGAATGTCTTAAAAAAGCTGAGGAGATTAGGAAGATAAGAGAAAAGACAGGTGCTTACATTGATATAATCGCTGATGGTTCTGTTAATGCTGATACTGTTAAAGATTTTTATAATGCTGGTTTTAATATTTTTTCTTCTGGTTCATGTATCATGAAAAACCCGGTATTGAGCCCTAATGTAGCTGCCAAGACCTTGAGAGATTTGTGCTATTCTATATAAATTTAAAAACTTCTTTTATTATACTATTTATGCCAAAGATCACAAGAAAAGAGCTAATTCAACAATATCTTAATTTTTTCAAGTTGAATAAACATGCTTTATTGCCAAATGCAAGTCTCTTGCCTGAGAACGATCCTACTGTGCTTTTTACAACAGCTGGAATGCATCCTCTTGTTCCTTACATATTAGGGCAGAAACATGCTTTGGGGAATAGATTAGTTTCTGTACAGAGATGCATAAGAACACAGGATATTGAAGAAGTAGGAGATGGATTTCATCATACTTTTTTTGAGATGTTAGGAAACTGGAGTTTAGGAGATTACTGGAAAGAAGAAGCAATTAGGATGAGTTTTCAGTTTTTGACTGAAGTCTTAAAATTGCAGAAAGAAAAATTATCTGTAACGTGCTTTAATGGTGATAAAATCATCAAATCTGATGAAGAAAGTTCTGAGACATGGAAAAGTTTAGGGATAAGTGATAAGAAAATTATTTTTTTAGGCAAAGACGATAATTTTTGGGGGCCTGCTGGAAAAACAGGACCTTGCGGGCCTTGTTCTGAGATGTTTTATTTTATTGGCAGCGCAAAACCATCTGAAAGTTCTAATCCTGAATCTAAGAAAAATGAATGGTGTGAAATTTGGAATGATGTTTTTATGGAATATAATAAGAATAATGAAGGAAAATATGAACAAATGTCAAGAAAAGTTATTGATACTGGAATGGGGGTTGAGAGAACACTCTGTGCTTTAAATAACTTAAAAGATGATTATTTGTCTGAGTGTTTTTTACCTGTTATTAATGAGATCTGTTATCTTTCTGAGAAAAAATATAGTTTAAATCAAGAGATTACACGATCTATGAGGATTATAGCTGATCATATAAGAGCTTCTGTGTTTATCTTGAATGAGAATATTTCCCCTGGAAATGCAGAGCAGGGATATGTTCTTAGAAGGTTAATTAGAAGAGCAATAAGATTTGCTAGATTCTTGAATGTTGAAGGAAATTTCTGCAAGAGATTAGCAAAACTGTACATTGATTATTATAGAGAAAGTTATCCTGAATTCAAAAAAACAGAAGAATTTATTTTAACTGAGATTGAAAAAGAAGAACTTAAGTTTAAGGAAACTCTTGAGAAAGGAATAAAAGAATTTGAGAAAATGTATAATGAGCATAAAGGAAAAATGTTTTCAGGAAAATATTCTTTCTTGTTGTATCAGAGTTTTGGTTTTCCTTTGGAAATCACTAAAGATTTATGCAATGAACATAATCTTGAAGTTGATGAAAAAGAATTTGAAGAAGAACTTGAGAAGCATCAGGAACTTTCAAGACAAGCTACACAAGGAAAATTTAAATCAGGATTACAAGATAACTCTGAACAGACTACTAAACTGCATACAGCTACTCATCTTTTGAATCAGGCTTTAAGGCAAGTTCTCAAGCAAGATATTAGGCAGAAAGGCTCTAATATTACGCCTGAAAGACTTAGATTTGATTTTAATTTTGACAGGAAGCTTACTGAACAGGAACTTAAAGAAGTTGAGTATATTGTTAATAAAAAAATTCAAGAAGGACTTGATGTTGAAAGAAAAGAAATGGATGTGGACAAAGCAATAAAGTTAGGAGCGCAAGCTGTTTTCAAGGAAAGATATGGTGACAAGGTATCTGTTTACATGATTTGCGGAAAAGACAAAAAAGAAAAGCCTTTTTCCTGTGAAATCTGTGCAGGCCCTCATGTAGAGAACATAAGTTCTTTAGGGTATTTCAGAATTATCAAGGAAGAAGCAGTTGCAGCTGGTGTCAGAAGAATTAAAGCTGTTCTGGAGTGATGCTATTTTTTCGGTTATCATTATAAATAAGTTTGTTAGAAACAAATAATCAAACTTTCAATAATTCTTCTGGAATTTTACCTGGCTTTTCTAAGTCTCTTGGAAGAATTAATCTGAATTCAGCTCCCTTGTACGGACCCTGACTTTTTGCTTCAATTATTGCATGCAACATGTCACAAATCAAAGGATAGGTTTTTAGTGTGCTTCCATTTCCTACTATGAACATGCTAGGGTAAATAACTCCTTTCATATATCTTGGTTTTTTTTCATCAAATAAATGATTTAAAAAACCTTTATTCATGCCGCAACCAGTATCTGTTGATGTGACTTGAACATATTCGTCATTAAAAAGTTCAACTTTTACATCTAATCTTGGCTCTTGAAATCTTTGAAAATATTCGGAGGAATCTTCTTTTGCTTTATAATAAATCTGGTGTGCTGCTTTAAAGTGATTCCCAAAAGTGTTCACTAAGTAGAAAAAAACTAAACTTGGAATTGAATAAATTTCGCCGTAAAAACTATTATACATTGAGGTGGATGTTTCTATTTGTTCAAATATTTTTACATTTTCTTTTCTTACTCTCTTTTCATATTCTTGTAAATCAGAATGCACTAATATCTCTTGCCAGGTTATTCCTGGATTTTTGTCCCTAATTTGCCTTTGTATTCTGGTTATTTCATTTAAGTCACAATACATACTTTGAAGCTGAGCTCTTCTTCTTGCAATCCTTAATGCTCTTCCAACTAATCCATTTAAATCAGTTTTTTCAATTGGTTTGTTTAATGTTTGGGATAATAATGTTATATAAGAGTCGCAAGTATCACTGGCCTCTGAAATCCTCATTGAAATGAAATCATGATAATCTGATAGTGTTACTGGTGATTCTCTTGTAAAGATATTTCCTTCTTTGCCTATATCCAAGTTATCTGCTTGCAACTTTAGGTACTTTGAAAATGGGAGAATTGAGTGTGCATTTGAAGCTCTGAACAAAAATCTCATCAATGGAAAATAATATTGTCTTTGTTTTTCTGAACCTTCTGTCAATTTTTCTAAAGATTCTTCACATTTTCTTAAGACTTCCTGATATTTATCTTGAATTACTGCTATTCTTTTTTGAAATCCATTGACTTGATATTTATCCCTTAAATCTACTGACATAAACTGCTTATGAAGATTCCTTAATTCAATAAGAATAGATTCCAAGTCTCTTTTTGCATCAACATGTTCTGGAATCCCTGTTGGAAGAATCCTTGTTCCGCTGTTTATTATCACTTGGGCCATGTTTTCATAACATGTAATTCCTTTTAAATGTTTTTACTATATAGTTACTCTTTATAATTTGACTACATATTAAGAAATCAGCAATTGTTGCAGTTAGCTGAACATTCTTCTGTGTGCATTCTATCACATTCGTAGTTCAGAAGAACTTGGAAGGTTTTTGTTTCCAATGGCTTTAGAGTTCCTAAGTCTTTCTGGACAGAAACTCCATCATCTGTTGTGCAAAAAATAGTAACATCATAGGCTTGTTCTCCTCCGAGATTTGTGACTCCGCCATCTACTCTGCCAAAACACCCTTCATTTAATCCAAGTTGGTTGACCATTTGATGATAAACTCTAAGATTTGGCTTTGAGACAGTTTCTTTCAAGTTCTGTGTTTCTGTTGATACTGCATTCACTAGTTTTGATGCATTTGAATTGAAATCCTGCTGTAACACTGCCAATGAATTACTTCTTTGCTGTGGAGTTGAGAATGCTAGATAGGAGACTAGGATTACTAATGCGATTATTACAACTAAAATAACTGTCTTTGTCACAGGTGGAACATAGAATCTGGATTTTATATTTCTTTTGATTTTGTGCTTCATTTCTCTGGGTCTATTGTCTGAGTAATCAGCTCCACAGTGTTTACACTTGCCTTCTGTAAGCTTTGTTCCACATGTTTTGCAATATACCATTATTATTAAGTTTCTATATGCTTAAAAAAGTAACTAATGCTATTATAATCAAGATATAGCTTTTAATTATGGGTTTTATTTATCAGTTTGTCAAGTTTTTTTGGATGATAATTAGATCTAAACCGACTAACTATTTGATTATCAATGTATTATGTGTTAAGTTAAAAATCTTAATATTAGTTGTTTTCATCATTAAACCTGGAAAAACCTCGATTATGCACTTATGTAGGTAAAAGTTTGATATATTAGATTAAAGTCTGAGAAGTTGTTCTTGTAGATGTATTAATATAAGATATCAATCAATAGACATTGTCATTAAAATATCTTCAGAGTCATTCATGACTTTCTGCATTATCTGCTTGTCTGAAAGCTTCTCTTTTTCAAGATATGTCAATGCTTTGCCTGCTGCTGCCATTGCCCCTATCTTTTCCTGGCCTTTCATCTTCAGTTCAGACATAATGAACTGCATGATTTCTTCTGTATCTGCTTTTGGATTAATTTTCCTGTAATTTAAAGCTTTAGAAGCAGCTGTCATCATAGCTATCTTTATTTTTTCTTCGCTACCCATTTTTACCTTTTTTTGATTTTAATTCTTGGATGTAGGAGTTTAAAAAGATTATGGAAGTTTAGTATAATCTTTTTAATTTATTAAAAAAAAGATATCATAGCATACTGGGCATCAGTAAGTTATAATATTAATTGACATTCACTCCATAAACAAGATTTCCCTTAATTCCAGATACTCTTTCCTGCCAATCTATGAATAATTTTAGTGTCATTTTAATTTTCATCCCTAGATTTACTTGCTAGACTTTCATTAAAATAATCTATTAACATTTGCCCTTCTACAGGCAAAGTAGCTAAAATTCTTGCCTTTGCGAGATATACATTTCTAAATCTTTCTCTTTCTTTTTTTTCTTTTTCACTATGATACACTTTATAAACTTCGTTTAACCACTTTGCTGTATCTTCTAGATCTTTATAGAGTTGTTGATTATCAGGGTTTAGTTTTTTATCTGAATGGCAAAAAAATGCTGCTAATTCTTTAGTTTCTCCAACCCGAGTTACTTTTATCCCAAACCCTTCATAAGGAAAACTACGGGTTGGTGAACTTACTTCAATTATAAGATGATATAAGCTTGCTGAATAACAACTATAAAAGTTTCTATATGTTTTATCTGTCTCGTTCCATTTGTTTATTGGAACCATTTTTACTAAAGCAACACATTCTTCTAATGTTAGTGGTTTTGGGTTTGTTTCAGTCATTTTCTTGTCCTGAGCAGGGCTCTTGCTCTTGCGAGCTCTGGCACAAGAGTGTCGCTGTCTGTTATCCCCCTTAATGATTTAACCGCAGTATTTATCTTTCCATAAAGCAATTTTATTTTTTCATAATCTTTTCCTTTGTCATCAATAAAATCTTTTGCATATTCCCCTATTATTGTTTGGGATTTATGAGTAGAAGTAACTCTTACCCCATAAATTATATTTGAAACCGTAAATGTGTGTCTATAAACTTCAATCTTAAAATTACTATATATACATTCAAAAGCTTCTCGTACATCTGGGTTATTCCCCCATTTTATTAATGGTACTTGTCTTGCTAACGCAATGCATTCTTCTAATGTTAACGGTTTGGTGTTTGTTTCAGTCATTTTAATCCTACAATCACAATCCTCCCTGATCTTGGAGTCATTGATAGACCAAGTGTTGAATCTAGCAACATTCTTTCATTTACACATAATCTAGCGAGACTTGAACCTCTTGATTTTATTTCAGAATAATCTTTATAATCTTGTCTTCCACCATTTAACATTTCAAATGAAAGCCCATAAGGAGAATTTTCATCTTTTTGAAGAGTTAATTGATTCAAATCAATTGTCCATTGATTTTTCCTGCCTAATTGGAAGTCATCTCCAACTAGCTTTCTGGTCAAATAACTGTTTATTCCACAATGACTTTTAAGCACTAAAGCTACATCTACAAGATGTTGTGAAATATCAATGGGATAACTTTTTCTAGGAGCTAAATCCTTTAAATCAACCTCGTGTTCAATTGTTTGCCAATATTCTAAGAATCTAAAATCTCGAACACCCATTGTCCATAATCCATATGGTCTGATAACTTCATTGACTGCAACAACGTAAAATGGATTTGTTCCATAAATACGCTTGTGAACATCAAAATGTTCTCCAATTTCATCTGTTGCAGCGATTGTATCAGTATATCTTTGCTTTACTTCTTTGTCTACAGCTTCTCCAAATCTTCCTCGCAAGAAATTGAATTTCAATCTTGGAGTTCTTCCATAAAATTTTGGGAGTTTTGTTCGTTTTGTCATTTTTTAACTCCGATTATAAACTTTTAATCCGTCTGTTTCATTTAGATCAACTTGAGCTTTGAAAGATGCTATAAATTCTTGAACTAATTCTAATCTTCCTTCAAGAGAGACATTAGGGATTCTAGATTTGCTAAATTCATCTCTAAGGTTACAAACATCAACATAACCCACTGCCACTCCTCTTCTTGATTTGAATCCCCTTTTTTTCAATTCTTCAACAATCTTTGCACATTCTTCATCTTCAATTGAATATTCAATATCCCAAATAGCATAACTTGAAATCATGCTAACAGAACTTCTCAGATAATCAAAAAGATTTCTGAGTTTTGTCCTAGTTTCTTCAGATGCTTTTCCTGCAAAGTAAATTGTTTCAATCATTTTAACTCCTTTTATTACGATATATCTGTAATCCAGCGTAATCGTAACAAAATCCCCTTATTGCACCCTCAACTAAGCTTAGTCTTGCTTCTAAAGAAATTTCAGTTATCGGGTTGTTTACTATATTTCCTGCATCATTTACTATTTTTTCTTGATATAGAGGGTTTATAGTAACGTGTCCTATATATTCTACATAACTTTTTTTCTCTCCTTCTGATTTGAATCCTCGTTTAACTAATTCATTAAGAATCTTTTTGAATGTTTTATACGCAAAATGCTCCTTTGTCTTAGCATCAGTTACTGTGGCACATGCATGATCCTGAACTAAATTAGCTCCAGAAAGAAAATACAGCAAGGTTCTTAGTTTTTCTAATCTACGTTTCTCTTCATTTTTTGGCCATCTTCCTGCAAAATAAACTTCTTGTGTTTTCATCTTAACTCCTCTGCTCTTTTCCTTGTTTCTTGTATGGAAGTTTCTAAAGAATCTCTTTTTGCTTTGTATTGTGCTTTTAATCTGCTGTCTAATTGTTCAAAATCATATTCTAACCATACTCTTTGAGAAGAAATCTCATATCCAAATCGATTAAAGTAAATTTCTTTTTTGTCTGAATAGTCACTTTTGGATTCATGAGCAACAAAAATCATTGTTTGTGCTGCTGATTGTACAACAATATCCTTTAAACTGTCGCCTGTAACATCAGTGTAATAAACTGAAGAAGGTAGGTAAGCTAGTTTTGTTGAAAGATGGTCTACCACGAAAGCTAAACCAATTATTAATGGTGTTACAATTGCTAAAAATACCTTGTCTTTTTTTCTCATTTTAACTCGTAAACTCTCCCTGTTGTTGCCATTTCTTAACACATCTGTTAATCTATCATGAACTATATATGGTTCAACACTAAGTTTTTCTTCTAATCTTTCACTATAACTTGTGGGATTTATTTTTGGACCTCTTAAAAATCCTGCTTTTTGCAAAGTCTGGAGGTATTCTTGAACTCTTCTTGCTCTTTCAAATTTGTCTTGTTTTCCTGATTTCTTTGCCCTAAATTTTAAGTTTAATCCAGGCAATTGATATAATAATGTGTAAAAAGCTCCTCCATCAACTAATGAGGTAGCTGCTCTTTGGGGATCATCTTTAATTGAAAGTTTTGGCCAAGAAGAACCATAAACTGACCTGTCTTTTCTTTCTTGTGCTTCAATTATCTGTCTTTTTAATTCCATGGGTGTTGAGGGACTATTCAACATTTCTTCTATGTTTTTTTCAACTACTTCTTTGAATTGCCATTCACTGTCTCTGTTAACTGGCCTGAATTCAGAGTCTTCTAGCTTTTCCTTTGATTTTGTCTCTTCAACTTGTTCTGTTATTGTTCCTTTTTCATTAACTGTTACTGACATCTTCTCCTCCAAGTCTTTGATCTATAACATTTATTGTGATTTCAGCGACTGTTCCTGGTTTAAGATGCGTTTCAAGAATTCTTGGGATGACAATAATAGCTTGGCTTCCATGCTTTGCTATTCTTTTTGTGATTGTGAACTTCTTTTCTTTATTCATTTTTGTTTTAGAGCTAGATCCCAATCTGCTTGAATAATTTCTTTAGGAACTTTGTAGATTTTCGCTGCTTCTTCAAAGATATGAGTCTAATAGATGCTCTATATTTTAAAATCTCATCTAAATCATTAATTAGAGGACTTGATCTGTTCGATGTCATGACTACATAAAAATAATGCTTCCATTGTTCTTTTGAACAAGTACCTGATTGTATTGCTCTTTTAACTCTAATGTCTGAAGTTGAATATCTCTCAGTACATTCATCTACTTCTTCCAGACTTGGGGTTTTTATTTCAATTTTTTCTGCCATTTTACTACTATATAGTATACATAATTTATGTATAAATAAGGCAAGATTGGTTTATAAAGCTTTGGTTTAGTGTAACTATATAGTAATACATTAATTATATGTTGATATAATATTTATACACACGTGTGTGTATAAATATCTAAAGATTTATAAACTTCAAAAACTAGAATTTTCTATGTTATTAAGCAAAAAATCAATAATAAGCATAAATGAAGAGTTTGACAATGGCAATGTTATCAATGAAGGCAGTTTAGACTTTGCTATAAACATGGCAAAAAAATCAGACAACTGGCTAAAGTCATTGGCTCTTTTAGTAAGAGCAATCTTGATTGACCATATTTTTGAAGATGGAAACAAAAGAACTGCTGCTGCTGTTATTGTTACTTGGCTTGAAATGGAGAACTTGCATTGCAATCTTGACAAAGTGAACAAATTGATAGTTAAAATACTCAAGAAGAATATAACTAATTTAAATGAAATAATGGAGCAAATAAAAAATGCCGCAGAAGAATGAACAAGATGCAGATGATGAAAAGTTTTTGGAAACCGCTAAAAAGGTTATAAAACATAATCCGGAGATGTTTGAGGCGTTAATGGAATTTGAAAGGACAAAAAAACTCCCCAAACTGACAAGGAAGGAGAGAGTAAATTTTACAATAGACTCCAGATTATTGAGGAAATTCAAAGAATATTGTAAGAGACACAACAAAGTCATGTCCAAGGTTATTGAGAATTATATCAAGAAAGAACTTGGAATGAAATCTTAGTTTTTTCCTTGCTTTTCTTGTGCCTTTTGTTTTTTTATAGAAATCATCAAGAAGATTATCATAATTATGAAGAAAAAGCCAAGAAGAGAATAGACAAGCCAACTTGAAAGGAGATTCAGTTTATTTATGACTGTCAATGCGAAGATAGCAGCTAAGCAGAATACCATTATCCACAAGTCTTTTTCTATTTTTCTGAGAGATTTGCACATTTTTTAGGTTTATAAGTTAAATAATTTGGTGGTTGTTTTTATTCAAGTCAAGTTTTGTTTTTCTCGAAATGTTGCAATAATGATACACATATTGATGTGTTAACACGAGTTTTTTTCAACTATTCAATATAGATAGCAGGCTTGCCAGGCTTTGCTTTTTGTGCTTTATTTTGCGGGTCAACTTTCTTTATGTCTTTATGGTTTGTGGGATAAATATTAACAACAACTGCGCCACTAACTTTTATAATTTCATTCTGTTTCATTTCGTAAATCTTGAGTTCTGGAGGAATCACAAAAAGTCTTACTTCCTTTGGTTTTTCTATATTTAATATCCTCTTTACATTATTTATATCTTGCAATGTCTTTTCAACAGCTTGTTCTTGCTGTTCAAGTTTTTCATTTATTTTACTTTCTTGAACTTTTGGCCATGACTCAAGTGAGATGAAAGATTTGTTTCCTAATTCGTGCCATAATTCTTCTGTTATGTGCGGGCAGAAAGGATGTATAAGTTTTAGAAGAATCTCATAATTCTCTTTAGTAATTGATTCTGCAAAGAAATCAAGGCATCCTGTTATAGCAATAATTGCCTTAGGATATTCAAAATTCTCAATGTTTTCAGAAACTTTCTTTATTGCTGAATGAATTTTGTTTTCTTGCATTGGAGAAGTTTTGTTCTTGATATCTATCCTATCTTTTAATCTTATTAGTCTGTTTATTATTCTAAAACTACCTTCAACTCCCTCATAAGTCCATTCCATTGGCTTGTCAGGAGAAGAAACAAAAGTTAAAAATAATCTGGCTGTGTCAATACCATATTTTCCTGAGATTTCTGTCTGGAAAACCGCATTTCCATGACTTTTTGACATTTTCTTTCCATCTTTATACACTATGCCTTGGTTGAAGAGTCTTGTGAAAGGCTCGTCGAAATTTACCATCTTTATGTCTTTTAAAAATTTAGTCAAGAATCTTGCATAAAGAAGATGCCCAACAGCATGCTCTATGCCACCAATATATTGATCTACTGGCATCCAATAATTGGCTTTTTTAGAATCAAATGGCTTTTCTGAATTTTTATTGTCACAATATCTTAGATAGTACCATGAACTGTCCATAAAACCGCCCAGAGTATCTGTCTCACGAGTTGCTTTGCCTTTGCATTTTGGACAAGTTGTGTTAACAAACTCTTTGTTTGAAGCTAAAGGATTTCCTGATGATTTGAAATCAACTTTTTCTGGCAATAGAACTGGAAGCTGGTTTTCAGGAACAGGGACTATTCCGCATTTTTCACAATAAATAATTGGAATTGGTGTTCCCCAATATCTTTGTCTTGAAATAAGCCAGTCTCGTAGTTTGTATTGAACTGTTTTTTTACCTAATTTTTGTTTTTCCAAGAATTTTGTGATTTCTTCTATTGCTTTTCTGTTTTCTAAATTGTTAAAATTCTGGGAGTTTTCAAGTATACCTTCGCCAACATATGCTTCTTTCATTGTTTTTTCATCTAGTTTTTTGTCTTTTGGCTGAATTACTATCTTCATGGAAATCTTGTATTTCTTTGCGAATTCAAAGTCCCTTTGATCGTGACATGGGACAGCCATAACCATTCCGCTTCCGTAATCTGCAAGGACAAAGTTTCCTACCCAGACAGGAATTTTCTCTTTTGTAATTGGGTTAATAGCATATGAACCTGTGAAAGCACCTTCTTTGTCCAAATCAGCTGTGTCTCCTGGAGAAATTGCTTTAACCTTTTTTAGAAATTTCTCAACTTCTTTTTTTTGTTTTTCAGTAACTAGTTCCATGAGCTGTGGATGTTGTGCGCTAATAACCATGAATGTAACCCCACAGATTGTATCTGGCCTTGTTGTGAATATTGGCCAGGTTTTTCCATTAATTTCAAACAAAACTTCTGTTCCAAAACTCTTGCCTATCCAATTCCTTTGCATTAACTTGATTTTATCTGACCATTGGATTTTTTCAAGGTCTTCAAGAAGCTGGTCAGCATAATCTGTTATCTTAAAGAACCATTGTTCCATTTCTTTTATTTGAACTTCATTCCCGCATCTCCAACATTTGCCTTTTTCAGCTTCTTCATTTGCTAAAACAGATTGGCAATGCTCGCAGTAATTGACAGGAGCTTTTTTTCTGTATGCTAAACCGTGCTCAAGCAACTTGAGGAAAAAGAATTGATTCCATTTGTAGTATTCTGGCTCGTTACTGGAAAGTGTTCTGGACCAATCATAGCTATTTCCTAAAGCTTTTTGATATTCAATTATTTTTTTTATTGCATCTTCAGTATATTTTTTAGGATGAATTCCTTGTTTCTTAGCTGCATTTTCAGCTGGAAGCCCGAATGAATCATAGCCAACAGGATAAAGTATGTTAAAGCCATTCATTCTTTTGAATCTTGCAAAAACATCACCTATTGTATAGTTTCTTACATGTCCAACATGCAAAAATGATGCGCTTGGATAAACATACATCTCAAGAACATAGAATTTTTTTCCTTTATTGTCTTGAGATTTAAAGATCTGAGACTTTTCCCATTCAGCCTGCCATTTCTTCTCTATTGACAAAAAATCTATAGGGGTTTCTTGATTATCATATTTCTCTGGTTTTACTTTCTTTTTAACTTGTTTTGGCATTTTTCTTAAAGAGTTGAAGATTTTTAAATTTGTTTATCAGAAGGGAATATAGTTTAATTTGATTAAATCGTGATTAAGAATAATCTCGTAAGAGTCAATTATTCCTGAAAAGTCTTCTTTAAGGTCTGTTATAAAAGAATTCAGATCTTCTAAACTTGTAATTGCTGCATTTATCTCAAAATCATAATTACCTATTCTTTTTGAGCAAAACATGACATTATTCTTGTAAGTACACCATGAAACTAGCTTGTTCTCTTCTGTTTTTGAGAGATTTTTTGTTTTCATTAGAATAACATAATGGTAATATCCAAGTTTGGACATGTCAAAAATTGCTCTATTTGAAATAATTAGCTCTTTCTGAAGTTTCTTTAACCTGTATTTTACAATGTCTAATGATTGTTTTGTCTTTATTGATAGGGCAACTATGGAAATATTTGCTTCTTGTGAAAGGGTTTTCAAAATCTTTTTGTCAATATCATCAATGTCAATTGATTTACCTTCTGAAGTGTACTTGTTTATCTTGATTTCTTGATCTTCTTTTTGATGAAGGAGAATTTTTTGATACTTGAATATCTTTGAGTAAACTACAATGGAGATGAAATAATCTTTTATAAGGTCGTTAAACTTGGTTTTTAGTCCTGATATTATTTCATCTAACTCAATTATTGTCTTGACTGCAATTGAAATAGTATAGTCAAATGAACCTGATGTTCTTAAACAGTGTATTATATTAGGATTATCAAGAACCTCTTTAACAAAATCATTTTCTTTATCTTGATTATTAAATTTAAAGAAAACCTTGTAGGTTTTGTATCCTAAAAGTCCTAAGTTGATTGAGCAAACATAACTTTTTATTATATTTTGAGATTCAAGATTTTTTATCCTATATGAAACAACATTTCTTCCTACCCGTAACTTATGTGCAATCTTCGAAATACTTTCCCTGCAATTCAAATCAAGCTCGCATAAAATCTTCTTGTCAGTCAAATCAAGTTTCGAAATCTCGCTTTTTTCATTATGTTTAGTCATATTATACATAATAGGTAATTATTTATAAATATTTCCTTTTTTTGTCTATTTTTTAATCACTGATTTTAACTATTAGTGCATACTATTAGTAGTGTCTTAAGGAGACAAAGATGACAGATCAACAAAATGAAACAATGAAACAAAACGAAATTAAGAAATTCAGAGGGGAGTTGGTTAAAGGATTGGACAAAAGAATTCAAATAGAACTTGAAAGAATAAAAAAGGCCTTTGAAAGACAAGGTTTCTTCAAATATTATGTTGCAGAGAGCAGGGAGGAAGTTGCTCTTCTTGAAGAAGCCGGATATTTAAGATATGATGGCGAACAATATTGTGGTGGTTTTTTTAATTCAGCAAAAGATTATTTCTTTATTCCAACTCAAAAAGCCAAAGATATTTACAATAAAATTTATGGAGATAAAAATGAAAACACAAGACAAATATAAAACGCTGGATGATGTTGTTAAGATGATTCAAGAACAATTTAATCATGCATATCATCAGTATATGGCTGGAAGTATGACTGGCTCATTGATTGGAGACCAAAAAATGGAGATTTTACATGACCTTGTCGATGATATAAACACTAAGTATGAAACAAAATATAAACTAAGGAAGCCAAAAAACTATGAAATATATATAAATCTCTGGCATCCAAAAAGAGAATGCTAGAAGAAACTTTAATTGAAAGATGGAAAGAACTTTTTATAAGGTTAGGTGGAAGAGAAAAAGAAGCTGAAATTGTTGTTAAGCCTTTGTTAAACTTGTATTCTCCTAAACATAGAAGTTTTCATAACACTGAACATATTGAACGGTGTTTAAATGAATTCCATCAAGTCAGACATTTAGCTGAAAATCCTGATGAAGTTGAATTCGCAATATGGTATCATGATGCTATTTATAATCCAGGACTTGAAGGAAATGAAGAAAAAAGTGCTGATTTGGCTCAAATAATGTCAAATGCAATTGGTTTAGATGAAGAAATAGGAAAAAGGGTTTATAGTTTAGTTCTTGCAACAAAACATAATGGGTATTATCCAAGTAATGATGCAAAACTTCTTTCTGATATTGATTTGATTAGTTTAGGTTTGGATGAGTATGAGTTTGATAAATATTCCGAGGAAGTTAGAAAAGAATTTTCATATGTTGATTATAGGAAATACCTTCATGGGAGGATTTCATTTGCTAAAACAATGCTTGCTAAAGAAAGAATCTATCAAACAGATTATTTTTATAAAAAATATAACCAAAAAGCAAGACAAAATCTTGAAAGGCATCTAAATGATCTTGAAAGAGAACTAAATAAACAGAGCAATTGTAATATTATGGAGATTTATGGGCTAAACTCTGTTAATTGAGTTTAAGAATAGAAAGAATCTCTTAGGGTGTAATCTTTAAGAAAACCATCAGGGTTCCAGTTTTTAACTAATTCTACTTTTGCTTTTGTTCTTAACTTGAAAATAAGATTATAATCTGCTCTAGGCCCTATCAAAGAGATATACTCTTCTCTTTTAAACATTGTTCCACTTCTTTTTGATAAGTCTGGTAATGTAGTTTTTTTATAATTAGTGAATACAAGAGTATCTCCATATTGTACTGCTATTTGAATGCCTAAAATCCTTCCTGTTCTTGAATAAACAATGTATTTTCCTGGTTGTGCTTTTGTTTTGGTTTCCTCTTCTTCAGGAAATGGAGTAGGTATATCGACAACTTGCTCCCCTAAAGATACTCTGTCATTTAATGTCATGATTATTTTAAGAAATAAGGTTTAAATCTTTTATTGTGTTATTGAATATATGTTTTTAAGCTCTTATGTTTAAAAAATTCTGAGAATCAACTAAGGTTGTTCCTATACCTTTGCCCATCATGAAAAAAGCCTTGTCTTGCAAGCCATAAAGTTTTAAAAGAAAATTAGATGAAAGAACATATTCTTTTATTTTAGGTTCTTTTCCTATTCTTTTATGAACATAATTAAGTGTCTCATCTTTTCCTCCTAATTCATCAACTAATCCCAGATTCTTTGCTTCTTCACCAATATAAAACATGCCTGTTGCTAAATCACGAACTTTTTCTTCTGAAAGATTCCTGTTTAGAGCAACTTCTTTGACAAAAGCGTTGTATATCAAGTTAACTTTTTGCTGTAATAATAATTTTTCTTCAGGAGAAAGTTCTCTGTAAGGAGACATTGTATCTTTATATATTCCTGCATTAAGTTGTTCGTAGGTTATGTTGAATCTTTCTAACAAACCAGAATATTCTAGATAAGATGCTAAAACACCTATTGAACCTGTAATACTCAATTGATGTGTTATTATATAATCACAAGCAGAAGCAATCCAATACGCACCTGATGTTCCTTGTTCTCGAATCAATGCAACAGTTGTTTTCCCAGATGCTCTTGCTTTCTTTATTGCTTGGTTTATTTCTGAAGAAGCTACTGCACTCCCCCCTGGAGAATTTATCTCAAAAATTATTGCCTTAATATTATTATTTTTTGAAGCATCCTCAATAAAACTTATTATATCATTTGAGTAAGTATTCCCATCAAAATAACCTGGGCCAGAACCTGTCAAAATAACACCATCAACATGAATAACAGCTGTATTTGCATCACTTGGGGGTTCAATTTGGACAATCAATAAAAAGAAACACAACATAAATGCTATTGCCAAGAAAATAATTGTTACGACATAACCTGCATGAGAGTGTTTCTTGTCAATTCCTGCATCCATAGTATTAACTTGAACTCTTCTTGCCTCTTTTTTCATTATGCTTATAATTCATTAAGGTTTATAAACTTTATTCTGTTTTTCTCCTCGACACAAAAAGTTTTCTCGACGTAAAATAAATTATCTTTTTCACCGAAAGGTTTAAATAGTATCTATACGCTTGTATACACATAAATATATACATATTATCGGAGACACAAAATGCCAGCCCAATTACATCCTTTGTTTGGTGCAAGTTTACAAACACTTGTTGCTAACAGACCTAATTTTGGGACTAAAGAAGGACAAGCACCTGGACATCAACCTTATGATTTTCAAAATGCAAAACCCAAGTATAATAGACTTAATGAAGAAGGTATCAGGAATGCTGTTGTTAATTATGGGCAGTTGTCTGCTTATAATAACATGATTCAAAGTTATTCACTTCCAAAAACAGGTTATGGAAATTCAAGTTCACTTATTTCAAATGCTTATAGGAGGAACTAATTATGGCTGATTTATTTGATCAAACGATTTTATGCAGTGAATGTGGAAAAAAGATGCAGAAAGTCTTGCTAGTCAAGAATGGATTCAAGATTAGGGCTTTAAGATGTGAAAAATGCCATAAAATTATACAGCACCCAAGTGATCTTGAGGAATATAAGAGATTCATGAACTTGAAACAAAGGCCTTTTGCAGTCAAGCTCAGAATGGTTGGAAATAGCTACACTGTCTCAATTCCAAGGGAAATTATTGATTTTCACAGAGAACAAGAGCAAGTTAGAAGAGAACAAGAACAAGTTCATCAAAGAATGGCTAAAATACAAGATGAGATGATCAGAATGTTTTTAGAGGATGTTGGAAGAATCTCTTTATGCTTTCCTGGAGCAAGAGAAGAGCATGAACCAAAAGATGAACAATTACAAGAAGAGTCAGGAAATGAAGAATACAATCATCCAAAAGTCAATACCTCAAAAAAGATTAAATTAAGAAAATAAAATTAAAATCAAGGAGATAATTAAACAACGAAAAGCGTGCGCTGATTTGAAACTAAAAGTTTTGGCTACTGAACACAGCCATCTATAAGTTATATTAATTACAGATTTTAATAAATATACCTCAAAAAAAATTAAATTAAAAAAATAAAACAAACGTAATATCCACAAAAAATATCTATAAATTTATTGAAATGAATCTGCGCAACACAACGTTGTCTGCTTTTTCTAGCAGAGTGTTGCAAGATTAACTTTCATATTAAACTTATTAACTTAAACCTAATAACATAAAAATGGCAGAAGAAAAAACAAAGGAAGATAAAAATAAAGAGAATCCCTCTAAAGAGATCAAATTGAAAGTCATGGAAGCTTTGCAAGAAGATGCTTACAAAGGCATTGCAAGAATTGATTCAAACACAATGAAGTTATTGAATGTCAGGCCAGGAGATGTCTTGATTATCAAAGGTTCAAGAGATTCTGTTGCTATTGTAGATAGAGCTTATCCTGCTGATATTGGTGAAAATATTATCAGAATTGATGGAATTATAAGAAGAAATGCAAGAACAGGAATTGGAGAACAGGTTTCTGTTTACAAAGCTGATATTAAAGAAGCAAAAAAAATAACTATTGCACCTGCCCAAAAAGGCATTGTTGTTGAGGCAAATCCAGAAGCTTTTAGAAGAGGATTACTAGGAAGAGCTATTGTTCCTGGTGATTTGGTTGTTCTTGGCGGAGCAAAAAGAAGAATGGATTTAATGTCAGATGAATTTGGAAGCGGTGATTTTGAGAAGATTATCGGCGAAATGTTTGGAGGAATGAATTTTGGAAATTTTGGCGGAGTTACTCAAGTTAAATTTTTGATTGTAAGCACGAATCCAAAACAACCTGTTTGGATTTCAGAGAATACTGAAATTACTTTGAATCCAAAGGCAATGGATATTATTGAGGAAAGAATTCCTGATGTTACTTATGAGGACATAGGTGGATTAGACGAAGAAATTAAGAAAATTAGAGAGATGGTTGAATTGCCCTTGAAACATCCTGAAGTTTTCACAAGATTAGGGATTGAACCTCCTAAGGGAGTTTTATTATATGGGCCTCCAGGAACTGGAAAAACTTTGTTAGCTAAGGCAGTTGCAAATGAATCTGAAGCTAATTTTATTTTATTGAATGGGCCTGAGATTATGAGTAAGTTTTATGGTGAATCTGAGAAAAAAATCAGGGATATATTTGAACAAGCTGAGAAAAATGCTCCTTCAATCATATTTATTGATGAAATTGACTCACTAGCGCCTAAAAGAGAAGATAGTTTTGGAGAAGTTGAGAGGAGAGTTGTCTCGCAATTATTAACTATGATGGATGGTTTAAAAAACAGAGGAAGAATTGTTGTTATAGGCGCAACTAACAGGCCAAATGCATTGGATGAAGCATTAAGAAGACCTGGGAGATTTGACAGGGAAATTTCTATTAATGTCCCTGACAAAGCAGGAAGACTTTCTGTTTTAAAAATTCACACAAGAAACATGCCTATCACAAAAGATGTTAAGTTAGATGAATTATCTTCAATTACACATGGTTTTGTTGGAGCTGATTTAAGTGCTTTATGCAAAGAAGCTGCTATGTCAACTTTAAGAAGAAATTTGCCTGATTTGGATTTGAAAGAAGACCAACCATTGTCTCCTGAATTATTAGCAAAGTTGCAAGTAACTGCAAAAGATTTCAAAGATGCATTAAAAAATGTCAAACCAAGTGCAATGAGAGAAGTTTTAGTTGAGAGTCCTAATGTCAAGTGGGAAGATATCGGAGGATTAGGAGATGTTAAGCAAGAACTTAAAGAAGCTGTTGAATGGCCAATCAAATTCCCTGATTCATTTAGGAAAGTCGGGATTTCTCCTCCTAAAGGAATTTTAATCTACGGGCCTCCTGGAACAGGAAAGACTTTACTTGCGAAAGCAGTTGCAACTGAATCTGAAGCTAATTTTATACAAATTAAGGGTCCTTCATTGCTTTCAATGTGGGTTGGGAAATCAGAAGAAGGTGTTAGAAAGATATTTGAAAGAGCAAGACAAGTTGCACCTTGCATCATATTTTTTGATGAAATAGACTCCTTAGCAGGAAGGAGAGGTAGAGATTTAGGAAGCTCAGGAGTAACTGAAAGAGTCTTAAATCAGTTGCTTGCTGAGATGGATGGAATTGAATCATTAAATGAGATTGTTGTTATTGGCGCTACTAACAGACCTGACATGCTTGATTCTGCAATCCTCAGACCAGGAAGATTTGATAGGCTAGTTAAAGTAATGCCCCCAAACCAAGATGCTAGATTAGCTATATTTAAGGTTCATACAAAAAAAATGCCATTATCTAAAGATGTTTCTCTGAGCAACTTATCTGAAAAAACAGATGGTTACACAGGAGCAGACATTGAAGCTGTTTGCAGAGAAGCTGGAATGCTTGCACTTAGGGAATCAATGGATGCTAAGGATGTCAAGAAAAAGCATTTTGATTCTGCTAT
>Ga0233422_10000479_pt1 | contig 20134 bp, 16 predicted proteins | sample Watercolumn_Mata_2_FD_182724 | JGI IMG/M metagenome (GOLD analysis project Ga0233422, IMG submission 182724) | Freshwater microbial communities from Lake Matano, South Sulawesi, Indonesia - Watercolumn_Matano_2014_110_MG | ecosystem: Environmental > Aquatic > Freshwater > Lake | place...
CGAGCGCGGGAATCTGGCGCGCCAGCATATGCGCCAAAAGCGCGCGCGCGAGCGCAGACCCTTCGACCGGATCCGTTCCCGCGCCCAGTTCGTCAAGCAGGACGAGCGACTGCGCGTCCGCCTGGCGCAGGATCTCGACGATATTCTTGAGATGCGACGAGAAGGTCGAGAGCGACTGCTCGATGGATTGCTCGTCGCCGATGTCGGCGTAAATGCCGGAAAAAATCGGCAAGCGCGATCCGGCGCGCGCGGGAATGTGCAAGCCGCTCTGCGCCATCAGCGCGAGCAAGCCGACGGTTTTCAGGGTAACGGTTTTGCCGCCGGTGTTCGGTCCCGTGATGACCAGGATCGAGAACGTATCGCCGATGCGGACGGAAATGGGCACGACCGTGGCGGGATCGAGGAGCGGGTGGCGCGCGTCGGCAATGGACAATTGGCAATGGTCAATGGTCAATTGCGGCTCGACGCCGCGAATCTCTGCCGAATACTTGGCTTTGGCGAACGCGAGGTCAATTTCCGCGAGGATCTCGACGGTCGCGTCAATTTGATCGGCGTGGTCGGCGACGCGCGCGGTCAAGGCGCGCAGGATGCGTTCGACCTCGCGGGCTTGCTCGCGTTCGAGTTCGCGCACGCGGTTGCCCATTTCTACGGCGGCGAGCGGCTCGATGAAGAAGGTCGCGCCGCTCGCGCTCGTATCGTGGACGATGCCGGGAATCCTTCCCTTTGCCTCCGCGCGGATCGGGATCACGTACCGCCCATCGCGTTCGGTGATGATCGGCTCCTGGATGATTTTGGCATTCGCCGACGCGCCGAGCAGGCGCTGCAGTTTGTCCATCAGGCGCGCGCGCTGCGTATTGAGATCATGCCGAATGCGCGCGAGCGCGTCCGACGCGGCGTCGGCGACTTCGGCGCGATCGTTGATCGCGCGTGCGATCGCATCGACGACCGCGGGCAGTTCCGTTATCGGCGCGGCGCGTTCGGCGAGGCGGGGGTAGCGCGCGCCCAGGCGCGCGAGCGAACGGCGCAGGGTCCGCGCGGCAAGCAAGGTCTGCCGAATATCAAGCAGATCCACCGGCGGCAGCAGCGCGCCGATGCGCGCGTTCTTGGTGAGTGGGCGCAGATCGCGCGCGCTGCCGACGCTGATTTCGGAATTCTGATCGAGCAGGGTGAGCGCTTCGGTCGTTTCGCCCTGCCGCCGCGCAATTTCGCCAGGCTCGGTCGCGGGGAGGAGCGCGTGCGCGCGGTCTACGCTCGCCGAGAACGCGGTATGCTGCGCGACCCGCGCGCGGATTTTGTCGAACTCGAGGATGCGGAGATATTTCGGATTCATGTAAGATCGCCGACGGCAGACCGCCGACCGCCGCGGCCGGTGGTCTGTGGTCGGGACTAGAGATTGAAGATCGAAGGCAGTCCGGCAGGCAGCCAGGGAAGGATCGCTTTGAGCAGAGGATCCTTGAACGATTGAACGAGCGGAACGAGCAGCGAGCTATTCAACCCGCCGACTACGTTGAAGCGCAGCTCTTCATTCCCTGGCCACGGCTCACCCGTCGCAAAGGTCAGCACGGCCACCGCGAGCGTCATCATCACGACCAACGTCACCAACGCGAGGATGCTTCCGCCGATTTGATTCAGCAGGGGAAAGATTTTCAGTTTTTCCGCCGGATAGGCATCTGCCGCCAGCCAACTCAACAGGAAGGAAACGGCGATGACAATGATCAGGAACGCGACGACGTTCACGATACGGCTGGAATGTTGCTGAAAGGTGAGCGCGCGAATCCATCCGCCCACCAACGTATAGTATTGCGCGCCCAGGACCGTCGCCAGATAGAGCGCTGCCATCCAGATCATTTGGCGCAGCATCCCTTGCACGTAGCCGACGACCAGACTAAGGACGGCGAAAGATAGGATCATGAGATCAACCCAGTTGAGACCTGCCAGCCCCATTATTGCCCCCTCAGAGTATGGCAAATTTCGAGATTCACCCTACCCACCCACGCCGAAGCATTTCCCCAACACCATTAAACCAAGGAGCAGAATCAAGACAATGACGGCGATGTACGTTCGCGGAATTTTCATCGCGCACCTCCTGGCGAAAGTATACCACATTCAACAGACGTAGGCAAACAGACATTGTGCGGTGGTGTAATTCACATTGAAGGCGACCGCCTTGCACCGTCGTTGACGGATTGAGGGAATGCAGTTATACTTGTTTTGGTGATCTCCAGATTTGTTCCCCTCCGCCCCGCCTGGGTCGAAGTGAATCTAGCCGCCATCGAAAACAACGCGCGCCAGATCGTCGCCATCGCGGGGGGCGCGCAAGTGATGGCAATCGTCAAAGCGAACGCGTATGGGCACGGCGCGGTCGAGGTCTCGCGCGCAGCGCTGCGCGGCGGCGCACGCTGGCTCGGCGTGGTTTCGGTGGGTGAGGCGCTCGAACTGCGCCGCGCGAACATCACCGCGCCCATTCTCATCACGGGCTATACCCCACCCGCCTGGACGCGCGCTGCCGTCGAGAATGATGTGACACTGACTGTTTTCACGGCGGAGGTTGCACACGCGGTTTCTGACGCGGCGCAGGCGTTGCATCTCCGCGCGCGGATCCATCTCAAAGTGGACACGGGGATGTCGCGTTTGGGCGTCTTGCCTGGCGACGCGGCGTCGTTTGCGCGCGCGGTGAACGCGCTGCCGCATGTCGAGATCGAAGGAGTCTATACGCATTTTGCGATGTCAGATATGCCCGACGCGCTTGGTGTGGTCGGCGGGGGCGATGCGTTCACGCAAAAGCAGTTGACGGCTTTTCGTCAAGTCGTGGGCGCGCTCGAGTCCGCGGGCATTCACCCGCGCTATTGCCATTGCGCCAACAGCCCCGCGGTGCTGCGCCTGCCCGACGCGCGCTTTGATCTCGTCCGCAGCGGTATCTTGATTTACGGACTCGATCCAGACCCTCAAGTCCCGCGCCCGCCGGGCTTTGTCCCTGCGCTCTCGTTTAAAACCCAGATCGCGCACGTGCGGGCGGTAGCCGCCGGCGCGTACGTCGGTTACGCGGGCGCGTTCCGCGCCGCGCGTCCGCTGCGCGTGGCGATCGTGATGGTCGGCTATGCGGATGGCTACCGCCGCAAATTGGCGAATCATGGCGCGGTTCTCGTGCGCGGCAAGCGCGCGCCCATCGTCGGGCGCGTGTGTATGGATCAATGCTTTGCGGACGTGACGGCGATTGACGACGCGCAGGCGGGCGACGAGGTGGTGCTGATCGGCAGGCAGGGCGCGGAGGCAATTCGCGCGGAAGAATTGGCGGAACGTTTGGGGACGAACAATTACGAGACGGTGACGACGATCAGCGCGCGGGTGGAGCGGAGATACGTTACGACCGCGGACGACCGACCGCCGACAACATAGGAAACTACAGCGGTCGGCGGTCAGCAGTCAGCGGTCGGTTTTAGTTCTTTGAGAATGTTCCCGTATCGGCGTCCCACACATCGGGAAACGCGTCGGTCTCGAACTGCGCTGCCGCGTCTTCGGCGTCCATTTCGTCCATCGCTTCGTCCGCCATGTCGTCCATGTGCGTGACCATGATCCATTCTTCAATCGCGTCGCGCGCCACATCGCGCACGTCGCGGTCACGCGAGCGCGCGAGTTTTTCCAGGATCGGGTACGCGCGGTCGTCGCCCGTTTCACCGAGCGCATAGATCGAGAGGAGGCGGAGCGGCTTGCGGACGGTCTTGTTGGTGGCGAGTTCGATCAACGTGTCCGTGGCTTCGGTCAAGCCGAGTTCACCCGCGGCGCGCACCGCTTCGTACTGCACCTGGGAATCGCGGCTGCGCAGCTCGGCGAGGATGTACTCCGCCCAACGCGGGTCGCCGTGCCGCGCCATCGCAAAGATCGCGCTGATTTTCAGTCGGCGGTCACGGTGATGGTACGCCCATTCGATCAGATCGGTCACGTCCGGATCATCCGAGCGAAACGCGAGCGCTTCCAGCGCGTAGCGGCGCGCGCTGAGGGATTCTTCGGGGTCTTGCGCGATCCGAAATAGAAAATCGGTGACGCGTTGATAATCTTCGGGCGTGGTTTCCACAAAGGGGGCATCCCACCCTTCCAGATTCGCTTCTTCGCCTTCGTAGATGTAGCGGCCGAGCGCCGAGATCGCATGCGCGCGCACGTCGGCGTGCGGGTCATCGGTCGCCTTGCGCATCAACACGTCAATCCAACGCGAATCGGGATCGTACCACAGGCAGGCGATCGCTTCCGCGCGCACCTCGGCGTCGTGATCGTCGAGCAATGAGCGCAGCAGGGTGAGCGCGTGCTTGTCAAACGGCCGATAGCCGTCTTCCAAGTCCGCGAGATAGGAGAGTTTCTCGCGTTTGTTCATGTGGCTCAATCTACCCATACGCCTGTTCCTCTGCTTGTCTGGCATCTTCATTCCTATTTTATCACGATTGACCGATTTTTACCAATAGGACATTGTCCGTGCGGAGGGTCACTATGGAAATCCGCATTCCAGAAATTTCGAACACACCCGGTTGGAACTCGACGGCACGGTGACGGGGCAGCCGAAGAAAAATGAGATAGACGAATCAGAGTAGCGGGGTTTGTTTGCCGACGCGTTCCAGCGCGGCGCGCACGAACTCGCGGAACAAGGGATGCGGCCGGTCGGGGCGCGACTTGAATTCGGGATGGAATTGCGAGCCGAGCATGAAGGGATGCCCGCGCAGTTCTGCGATTTCGACGAGGTGCCCATCCGGCGACATGCCGCTGTACGCCAAGCCCGCCTGCGACAGCATCTCGCGGAACGCGTTGTTGAATTCAAACCGGTGGCGGTGCCGTTCGGAAATCAATTCGGCGCCGTACGCCTGGGTGGCGACGGTGCCTGGCACAAGTTGGCAGGGGTAGCGTCCCAACCGCATCGTCCCACCCAGGTCCGAAATGCCGCGCTGATCGGGCATCAAGTCAATCACGGGATAACGCGTGGAGGGATTGAACTCGGTCGAGTTCGGCTCGTCGCTTTCGCGCGTATGCCGCGCGAGTTCGATGCACATCACCTGCATTCCCAGACACAAACCCAGATAGGGAATCTTGTGGGTGCGCGCGTAACGCGCCGCGAGAATCATGCCCTCGATCCCGCGCTCGCCGAATCCCCCCGGCACGATGATGCCATCCGCGCGCTCGAGGCGCGCAAACGATTTGTTGCGCTCGAAATCCTCCGAGAGAATCCAATCAATCTCGACCGCGCGCTGGTGATGCAGTCCCGCGTGGTACAACGCCTCGCGCACGCTCATATACGCATCCGGCAATTCGACGTACTTGCCGACAATCGCGATCCGCACCGCCGCCTTGGGCGTCTGGACGTGTTCGACCAGATCGCGCCACGCGGCAAGGTCCGGCTCGCCCGCCGGCAGCCCGAGCCGCTCGCCCGCCAATCGGCCCAGCCCCGCGTCTTCGAGAATCAGCGGCACTTGATAGATGCTCGACGCGGTGACCAGCGGCACGACGCCGCGCCTGTCCACATCGGTAAAGAGCGCGATCTTGTCGCGCACGCTGTCCTCGATCGGATGATCGGACCGGCACACGATCGCATCGGGCTGAATGCCGATCGAGCGCAATTCTTTGACGCTGTGCTGAGTCGGTTTCGTTTTCAGTTCGCCGGTCGAGCCGATGTGCGGCAAGAGTGTGACGTGGATGTACATCACGTTCTCGCGTCCAACATCTTTACGCATCTGGCGGATCGCTTCGAGAAAGGGCAAGCCCTCGATGTCGCCGACGGTGCCGCCGACTTCGACGATCAACACCTCGGCGCTCGTTTCGCGCGCCGCCAGTCCGATGCGGCGCTTGATTTCGTTCGTGATGTGCGGAACGACCTGCACGGTGCCGCCCAAAAAATCGCCACGGCGTTCTTTCGCGATCACCTCGGCGTACACCTGACCGGTCGTCACGTTGGACGCGCGCGTCAGATTTTCGTCAATGAAGCGCTCGTAATGCCCCAGATCGAGATCGGTCTCTGCGCCGTCTTCGGTGACGAAGACCTCGCCGTGCTGGTACGGCGACATGGTGCCGGGGTCAACGTTGATGTACGGGTCGAGTTTCTGGATCGAAACGCGCACCCCCCGCGCTTTTAGAATTCTGCCGATGGACGCGGCGGTAACTCCTTTGCCGACTGACGAAACGACGCCGCCCGTGCAAAAAATGAACTTTGGCACTTGACCTCCCAGCGTAACAAGAAGAACACGGGGCGTGGGCGCTCCGTGTTTTCTGATCGATCGCTATTTTGCCACTCAACACAGCATGAATGGTTTCTTTGCAGTGTAAACTGGGTTCATGCAGCGAGAAAATTTTCCCTCTCGGCGGCAGGTTTGATCGTGAATTGGCCTGACGTTGCCTTCACTGGATCAGCGCGGAAATATCGGCGGCAGCTTTTTTCATATCGTACAAGATCAAGCCGAGTTTCGCTTCCTTGCGCGCTAACACCGTGAGCACCGCTTCTTCCCCTGCCGCCATCAGGACGACATAGCCATTCTCGCCGTGAATGTAAACCTGGTCGAGCACGCCGCGCCGCAACTCGTTCGCGATGCGGTCGCCGAGAGAAAGCATCGCAGCAGACATGGCGGAGACACGATCCTCTTCCACCCCTGCCGGCAAATCAGAGGCGACGATCAAGCCGTCTGCGCTGACGACGGCAGAGGCTTCGATATCGGGAATCGAGGAGCGAAAATCACGGAGTCGCTGGACAAGCCGTTCGGCACGAGATCTTTGATCCATGGGGGTCTCCTTTGACGATTAAATCCAAAGGTCAATCAATTTCTGGCTGCTATGCTATCACAACTTTAACAGACTGTCAAACAGGTCATCGAACGGGTGTGCGTCAGACTTTTGGATTTTGCCGCCATGTTTTCCACGGTTTCCCTGCCAATATACCGCCCCAGCCCTTTTCCCTTCTTGCCCGCATATTCCGGACCCGTCAAGCGGCTGAATTTCTTGAACCATTGGGCTATGCGCTCCGGCGGGATGCCGTTGCCCGCGTTCCTGCGCTCGCTCATTTCGGTTCATCTGGGTTTAGGTGTCCAACATTGGAGTCTATGGCGGTTCAAGCCGGCGCCGCGCCGCGCACAAACGCAGCGAGATCCGCTTTGAGTTTTGCCAGCGCGGGCAGATGAATGTACATCATGTGCCCGGCTTCATAGTACGTCAGCGAGAGATTCTTTTCGAGCGTGGGATCAAGTCCCAGGTGGTTGAACGTATATCTGGTCGCAAGATACGGCGTTGCCAGATCGTAATAGCCATTCGCGACCGTTACCTTGAGATGCGGATTCGTCGTCATCGCCGCGCGCAATGTCTCAGCGACGTTGACGTATTGGTTTTCGTGCTCGCCGAAACTCCACGGCTGGACGCGCGGTGTGAGAATTTCGTACGGCAAATCGGTCTCGAATTTCAATTCGCCGCGCACATAGTCGTTGAACGTCGCGGTGTACGGTCCCATGATGTTCGCCAGGCTGGGATCGTAGTCGGATTCCTTGCCAGCCGCGTCGCGGTCAATCCCTTTGAAGCGGCTGTCGAGCCGCCCGACGGTGCGGCGTTCGGCGCGCAACAATTCCTTGCAAAAGCGGTGGATGTTGATCCGCAGATTCGTGCGCTCGATGTAATCGGCGGACAAGCCGGTATAGCGCGCGAGTTTCTGGACGACGCGCGCGCGTTCGCTCGCCGCAAGCGCGGCGCCTTGCGTCAACGCGAGCGTGTACTCGCCGAGCGCGAACGTTTCCACCTCGCGCAGCGTCGCCTGCAAATCGCTTTGCAGTTCCGGCGCGAGCCGCTGGTGGTACCACGCGGTTGCCGCGTATGTCGGCAGAAAGAGAATGTACGGCAAATCGTTGCCGGGATTGAACCGCGCGGTCGCAAAGTTCAGAATGGACGATACGAGCATGATGCCGTTCAGGTACATGCCGTGGCGTTCCTGCAAATAGCCCGCCAAGCCCCCCGCGCGCGTCGTGCCATAACTTTCGCCGATCAGGAACTTTGGAGATGTCCAGCGCTGGTAGCGCGTTGCGTACAGTCGAATGAAATCGCCCACCGACTCGATGTCTTTCTTCAAGCCGTGAAACTCTTTGGCTTTTTCGCCGACGACGGGGCGGCTGTAGCCGGTGCTGACCGGGTCAATGAACACGAGATCGGTGACGTCGAGCAGCGCGTAGTCGTTGTCAACGAGTTTGTACGGCGGCGGCGGCAGATCGCCGAGGTCGGTCATCACGACACGGCGCGGACCGAGCACGCCCAGGTGCAGCCACACGGACGACGACCCCGGACCGCCGTTAAACGAGAAAGTGAGCGGACGTTTCGTTTTGTCGGCGACATCGTCGCGCGTGTAGGTGACGAAAAAGACGGATGCCTTGGGCTTTTCCCCCTCCGACTCGCCTTGCTTGTCCCCTTTCTTTTCTGTTTCTTCTTTGAGGACGATGGTGCCGGCGGTGACGGTGTACTTGATTTCCTGACCGCCGAGCGTAATGCTGTGCTTGGTCTCGACGATTAGGTCTTTCGGTTCCGGTTTCTTCTCTTCGCCGTTCTTTGGTTCGTTTTCTTTTTCTTTGTTGGGCATGGGTGGCTCCTGGTGGTCATGTGAAAGGGCGAGGCATTTGCGCAATCTGGTTGGCTTGCACAGGTCACGCTGCAAACTGCAAGACAATTTGCTTGAAGAATCTATCGCGGCAAATGTCTCGCCCCTTTGCCATTATATTGCGATTTGGCGAATGCGACAAAAGCGAGACCTGACGGCTCTCCGGAAACCCGTCAGGTCTAGCCCGCCTGCCCAAAAGCGCATCCGCACGCGCGAGGAAAACAGGGCTTGCAGCACGAACACCTTCGCGTTGTCTATCACTATCGGTGATAATTGTATCGGTGATGGTGATAAAGGTCAAGCGCGCGGGCGCGGGAAAAGAAAACTCACTTGGGAAGAGGGTGGGGTTGATAAATCACTGTCAGCCCTCCGTCTGCTCATCCCGGTCGCCAGATGTGGGTTCGGACCTTGCAGTACTCCTGGCACCCCAGCGAGCGGTACATATTTTCGCCCATCTTTGTTCCGATAATGATGCCTATTTTGAATCCCCTCGAACGCGCCTGGCAGAGGGCATGCAGGGTCATCTGTGCACCTACCCCTTTGCGGCGTGCGTCAGGTATTGTGCCAACACCATACATTCCCGCGACACCTGCCGCCATCCAAACGAGTGAAGTGGCGATGGGTTTGTTGTCCAGCCACCCCGTAAAAGCCAGCATAGTTTCTGGATCCGCACGGCGCAACATTTCGAACCAAGCATTCACGTTATGTTCCTTGGGGGTAGGTGTCCCAAACCCCTGCCCCATGACATAGCCCCACTGCCGCCAAGAAGCATCGTCTTGCGCGAGTTGGATGGTTAATCCTGTCGGCACTGGAAGGCTCTCGTTCAGTTTCGCCAATTCGACCGCCATGCCCGCATCTTCTTCGCCGCGGGCAAAGCTGTGTCTTTCGAGATACTCGTCCAAGTCCGTCGGCCGCGTGGCTGGCCCTGTCCACCAACACACCGGAACATTCCGCGCCCTGGCATCTGACACAATTGACTCGATAGTCTCGTCGACGCGGCCGGGCGCGAGCCTTGCGTCCATAACACTATTGAACAGCGGAGTTGGAATGTTGGTAATCGCCCTTCTCACGCCCGGCGGATCATTGACACACGCTTTCCCCAGCCCGCCGAATATGGGGATCCATGCGAACAGATTCTCCTCCATCGCGGTGATGAGACTCGACGGTGATGTATCCTGCAAAATGCTGCTCATGGGTTTACCTCCTCCATCTGAGCTTTCAAATCGTCGGTGGCCCCTGCAATATTCGTTCACGCAGTGCGTCGACGGGCCATTGATCTTTGATGCGTAAGCCAAACCGAGAGGGAGTTATGCTCTCCAACCACCAAGTCATTCCCAGCGCTGCGCGCTTGCTTATCATCTCTGCCGCCAATGCTGGCTTGTCGCGAAATGTGAACCCCGTGCATACGAGATCCATCGCCGTCGGATTGGTACGGTGAGCATTGATATAGCTGACTGCTTCCTCAAGTTGTGCCAGCTCTTGTGCTTCTGATTCTGTCTTGAATACAGGAAAGACTCCATCCCAAGATGCCGCTCTGCGGAATGGGGCTTTATTAGGCCAAAAACCTCCAACCCAGATCGGGATCCGCGGCAACTGCAACGGCTTGGGCAAAAACTGCGTGTCTCTGATGTAGTAATACTTGCCCTCGTGATGGAAAGACTCACCGCTCCACAGGCCAACCAGTACGGACAGCGCTTCATCCAGCATTGCCGCGCGTTCTTTAAGGTCGGTCTGTTCCCCCAGATCATCCCACTCCCATTTTCCAAGCCCAATTCCCACGCCAAGAATTAAACGCCCCCCTGAAAGATGGTCCATCGAGACGGTTTCGCGTGCTACTTTCCATGGACGACGACGGGGAAGAGGAGTTATGGTAGTGCCAATGCGTATTCGGTGGGTGTTCAGCGCGATTGCCGCAAGAGCGACCCAGGCGTCAACAAAGGCAAGCCCCATGCCAGCGATATGATCCCATATGAAAAAACCATCCCAGCCCGATTTCTCCGCATCTTGAGCCAGATTGGCGAGTACCCGAGCATCTCCAAATGGGCCAAAATTGGGCAAGTAAATACCGAACCTCATCTACCTACTCCTTGAGCAAAAAGCACCCGCCATCAACGCGCGCACGCGCGCCAATGAACAGGTGCTATTTTCTCCCGTAATTCTTTTCCTTGCTGGCGTCCTTGCCCGTGCAAATGCGAAGCATCAGTTCCTCGGTGAATCGGTTTTGTGTATTACCGTTTTTGTTTGTCTCGCTCTAACCCGCATCAGATTCCAGCAATTCGGTGAGACGTTGCGCCAATGGAGGAACGTGTGATTGAATCGTTTGCCACAATAGCTCATCATCCACACTGTCGTAGCCATGAATGATCCGATTACGCATTCCCACTATTCGGCGCAAATCGGGAATCAATGTGGAAAGTTCAGAACTGTCGTTTTCCGCTTGACTTAACGCTTCGCCGATAATTTCAAATTGCCGCTCAACTGCTGAGCGCAGCATTTGGTCTCGCTCGTACTCCGCGAAGGTACGGTTCGCGACAAACGACTGAATGGCGCGGCAAGCACTCAACGCATCAAGCAGGCGTTTTTTCAGCGTGGTCTTCATAAATCACCTGCGCGGTGCGTTCTACTTCGGCGCGGAAATAGGGATTGCGAATCGCGCGTTTGGTGAGCACATCTACCGGACGATTGAACAGATGCTCCAACGCTTCAGCAAAATCAAAGTAGCGGTCGGCGTAATCGGCGGATTGGGTATCGGCAAATTCGGCAACAAAATCCAGGTCGCTCGTAGCGGGCGCAAACGCGCCAGTCGCCGCCGAACCAAACAGGCGCAATTGGCGCACTCGGTAGCGGCGGCACAACTCGGCTAGCGCCGAACGTTGTTGTTCGACTTCTTGGATCATTTTACCCATCCTTGTCATTGCGTCATTATTATACCCCAAGCCCACGCAAAATCAAATCACAAATTCGCCATTCGCCATTTGCCATTCGCTATTCGCTATTCGCCATTTGCCATTCACCATTCGTTGACACCTTCACTTTCACACGCTATAATCACGCGCACGCGGAAGAGCCGCGATACGAACTCTCTTGAGGAGCAATCATGCGCGAGCGCACGACAAAACTCATCGAAACCTTTGCCGCCCTGACTTTTCCGAGCGAATTCTCTCTTTCGCCCGATGGTCTGGCGGCTGCGTATACCTACCCCGTCGGTCACGCCAAACAGATTTTCACAATGCCCGTCGCGCGCGCGGGCTTGCCCAGTCGAATCACCGCGACGCTTGCCGACTGCGCTGAACCGCACTGGTCGCCGGACAGCCAGCAGTTGGTCTTTATTCGTGGCAAAGCGCTCTGGCTCGCGCGCGCGGATGGAACGAACGCGCGCGAGTTGTCCGATCATCCTGCCGGCAACACCAGTCCGCGCTGGTCGCCCGACGGCACGCGGATCGCGTTTCTGTCTCGGCGGCGAGGTTGGTCGCACATCTGGACGATTGCGCCCAATGGCGCCGCGCTGACACAGGTCACGCGCGGCGCGTTCGATGCGACCGATCCAACCTGGTCGCCGGACGGCGCGACGCTCGCGTTTTGTTCTTGGCGGCAAGAGGATTTGGCGACGCGCGGCGTCTATCTGATTTCGGCGGATGGCGGAACTGAATCGTTAATCAGCCCGCGCGGGTGTTGGAACGGTGCGCCCTGTTTCTCGCCCGATGGCTGCACGCTCGCGTATCTGTCGGATCGCGATGGCTGGTTTCACGTCTATCTTTATGACTTGTCCACGCGCATCACGCGCCAGTTGACGTGCGGCGAATTCGAAGACGGCGGTTCGCACTTTTACGACGTTGATCCGCGCGGCGGTCCCCTTTTCTCGCCCGATGGTAGACAGATTGCCTTTCTGCGTCATCGCGCCGGCAAATTCGACGTGTGGCTCGTGCAAGTTGCCGCGGGCGAGTCCTTCGACTCCGCTGCCTTCGACTCCGCTGCGCGCCGCTCAGGCCGGCGCATCTCTGCACGCGAGGGACACTATCGGCTCATTGGCTGGCTGCCCGACGCGCAGCGACTCGCGGTGACCTACGACAATCCGACGACGCCCGGGGATTTGTGGCTACTCGCGCTAGATGGGCAGATGCAGCCACTCACCAACTCGGCGGTGGCTGATCTCCAAGCGCACGCGATTCTACCGGGGTGGATTACGTATCCTGCGTCGGATGGATTGACGATTCCTGCCGCGCTTTTTCGTCCGGCTGCTCCGGCCCCCGCGCCCGCCGTCGTGTTTGTGCACGGTGGACCGAATTTCGGTTATGGCGAATTTTACTATCCGCTCCTCCAGATTCTCGCGCAAGAAGGATATGTCGTGCTCGTGCCGAATTACCGCGGCAGCACCGGCTACGGCACTGTGTTTCGCGAAGCAAATTTCCGCGAGTGGGGGCACGCGGACGCGCTCGATGTGGTCCAGGGGGCGCGCTGGCTGCAGCAGCAGGCATTCGTCGCGCCGAACTCCCTTGCCGTCGTCGGTCCGAGTTATGGAGGATACTTGACGCTGTGCGCGCTCACCCTCGCGCCGGAACTCTTCTGCGCGGGCGTGGATATGTACGGCGATTCGGACCTTGTGGAGGCGGCGCGGCGCGAGGATCGCGAAGCGCGGATGGACCTGTCCCGTCAGATGGGCGCGCCGGAAGAAAATCCCGAAGGGTATCGGCGCGGCTCGCCGCTGTACCTGGCAGAGCGCATCCAGGCGCCGCTGTTGATCCTACACGGAAAAGAAGACATGCTCGTCGTGCCGCTGATGAGCGAAAAGATGATCGAGGCGTTGAAGATCGAAAACAAATACTTTGAATCGCGTTTTTATGAAGGGGAGGAACACGGTTTTGACAAACCGGAGAACAAGAAAGATGCCTGGGAACGCGTCGTCAGATTTCTGAATCGTCATTGCAAGGGTGAAAAAGAAACACGGTGAACCACCGCTACCCAAATCGGCGACGATGTGCTAGAATGTAGTCGAATCCATTCCCGCTCTTCTTCCCCCGTAGGGAAGCGGCAGGGGAATCCGGAGGATCACGATGGTCGCTCCAATTATCTCGGCGGACGAGTACGGTCTGCGCGGGGTCAGTCTCGACAGCCGCATCCGCCAATTGTTTTTCGGCATGACGCCGGAAAAACTCAAGGCGCTGGCACTGCAAGTAACGGCTGAAGCGACGCGCCGCGAGTTGGTTTATTTTCGGGACGGCCAGCAAGAAACAATCAATGTGATGCTGCGTCCCGCCGGAATCTTTTCCGAGCAGCACAACTATTTTCACTACGTTTCGCTCTCGCTCGTCGGCGCGCTCAAGCGCATGCCCGAACTGTACCTCAAGGATTTCAACATCCGCGAAATCGTCCCGCTCGAGGAACTCGAAGCGAAATGGTTGTGGGACACCTGGGGCGCGAGCCACAATCAATTTCACACCGTCTTTGGTCGCCTCGACGCGATCGTGGACCTCACAAGCCCATTCTGGAAGGATACGCTGGCGTTCATCGAGCCGAACCTGGTCGGCGTGGGCGGCATTCATCTAATTCCGACGGCGGAAAGCATCATCCGCGACGTAATTGTCCCCGCGCTGCAGGAAATCGCGCCCGATCTCGATCTCGAATTGAGCCAGGACTTGCGCGATTTGTTCATCCTCGAACTGACCGATCACGCCGAAGCCATCGAACGCAAAGGCAGGACGATCTGTCTCATTGATCCCAAGTACTCGGGCGATGGTCCGAACGAACTCGAAACGCTGACCCACTATTATCGCACGCGCGGCTATGACATTTATCACGCCGACCCGTGTGAACTTGTCCTGCGGAGCAACGAGGTGTACTACGAAGGGCACACGCTTGACGTGGCGTACAGCGACTATGACGTGCGCGATCTCGCCCAACAGGAAAAAGAGGGCGAGAACATGCGCGCGATCAAGCACTTGTTCAAGCAGAACCAAATCATCTCGTCCATGGCGGGTGATTTCGATCACAAATCTTGCTTTGAAGTTTTCACCGACCCCCGCTTTTCGCAATACTTTTCCGTGGACGAGCGAAATATTTTTCGGCACCATGTCCTGTGGACGCGTTTGCTGCGCGAAACGCGGACGACCGATCCGCACAATGAAATCATTGACCTTTGCGAGTTCGTCCGCAAGAATCGCGAAATTCTCGTGATCAAGCCCAATCGTTCATACGGCGGGGAGAGCGTGCTGATCGGTCCTTCGGTGACGGATGGGGAGTGGGCGGATGCGGTGGAACGCGCGCTGAAGGAGCCGGGCGGATGGGTTGTGCAGCGCCTCGCCAAGATCAGTGTCTATGAGTTTCCGGTATTGGACGAAGATGGCTCGGTGCAAGCCGCGCCGTTTTACGTCGTCGTCGGTCTGGCGTCAACCAAGTACGGCGTCGCCGTGCTGGGGCGCGCCTCACAGCGTCAGGTGGTCAACGTCGCGCAGCGCGGTGGAATGCTCGCGGTGCTGGTCGGACGGCACACGCCGCGCATCTTGCCGCCGGGGTATGGTAAAGTGAGTTGATTTGTGGGGGGCTCTCACATCAACTCGCGCAGCCGCTGGATTGTCTCGATGTCGTCTGCCGATTTGTCCGGACGAAAGCCGCTGATGCGCGCCAGCCGCAGCGCGACGCCGCCGGGATAACGCGCTGAGCGCTGCACGTTGTTGAACGCGACCTCGACGACGACACTCGGCTTGACCCAGACCGTGCCACGCTGTTCCGATATTTTGTCCGCGAGCAATTTCTCGGTCAGCGCTTTGAATTCCGGGTCGGTCAGCCCCTTGAACGTTTTGCCGACCTCAAGCAACTTGCCGGTCTCCGCGTCGCGCGCGGCGAGATGCACGTTCGACAGCCAGCCGGTGCGCCGCCCGTAGCCCCAATCTGCGGCGACGACGACGAGGTCAAGCGTGATCACCGGCTTGATCTTGAGCCAGTGCTTGCCCCGTTCGCCCGGCGTATACGGCGACGCGAGGCTTTTCGCCATCAGCCCTTCGTGCCCGGCTTGGCGCGCGCGGCGCAGGAACGCTTCTCCCTCCGCGACGTCACGCGGCACAATCCGTTCGGCGCATTCGAGCGCGCCGCGCACCGCTTGCAGTTTCTCCCAGCGCACCGCGTTCGGCGTGTCGAGCAGACTTGCTCCATCCACGAAGAGCGTATCGAAGAGATAGAGTTTCACCGGGATTTCGCGCCGCGCCTGTTCGATTTCACGCTCACGTCCGAAACGGCGCATCACATCTTGAAACGGACGCGGCTTGCCGGCGTCGGTCAGCGCAATCACTTCGCCTTCCAGAATCGCGTCGTGCGCGTGGATTTCGCGGCGCGCGGCATCGGCGATTTCGGGCAGCGACGCGGTCAGATCCGACAATTGCCGCGAGAACAGGCGCACCTCGTCGCCGCGTTTGTGGATTTGTACGCGCGCGCCGTCGAATTTGAATTCCAGCGCGAACGCGCCCCTCATTTTGGCAAACGTGTCGGGAACATCCACCGCGCCTTGCGCGAGCATTGGTTTAAGCGGCACGCCCACGCGCAGCGCCACGCACAGCGGTTCCACACCGCGCGCGCCTTCCTGCAAGGCAACGCGTGCGACCTCGCCTACGTCTCCGCTCACCTGGTTCGCGCGGCGAATCGTCGCGCCGGGCAATCCGGACGCATCGGCGATCGCGTCGAGCAGCGTCCCTTCGCTTGCGCCAACGCGCATTTCTTTGACGAGATGCTTGACGATGTACTTGGCTTCGCGCGGCGTGGCGCGGGCGAGCAGCCCGCGCACCAATTCGTCTTTGCGCTCGCGCGATCCCGCGCCCATGTCTTCCGCCATCGCTGCATAGGCGCGAAATACCTCGGGCAGCTGCAATCGTCTGCCTTGCGGCGCGTGTTTCCGCAGGGTCAGCCACTTTTCAACCGCGTCGCCAAAATCCGCCGCGCCGCCAAGGGCGTTCCAATCGAGCGCGCCCGCGATCTGCCCGAGGACACGTTCAACTGCCGAACCAGACAGGTTCAGAGTGCGCGGGTCACTTTCTGAAAAGACGCGACCGATCAGCAGGCGCGCGGCAAGCGCGATCTCCTCGGCTGGCAGCGTTTTCAAGTACGCGCCGATGAGCGCGCGGTGTTCCCGTTTCTTTTTTGTCGCGGCGAGTTGCTCGCCGAGTTGAGCGAGAGTCGAAAACTCTGACATGCGCAACCAGAGTTCAGTATTCAGCGCTCAGCGTCCCGAACACCGAATACCGTTCACGCTTCACAGTTGACCATTCACGGTCCACCATCCACTGCCAATCCACAGCGCGCGAAAAACCCAAGCACTTGGCGTTCCCACTCGCGCGGACTTGCGTCGAGCAAGCCGCTGTGTCCTGCGTTCGGCACGATGTACAACTGTTTCGGTTCGCGTGCCGCCTGATACAGTTGCCACGCGTTTCGGACAGGGATGAGCGCGTCGTCCTGCCCGTGAATGAGCAAGAGCGCGCGCGGCGCGATCAGCGGTGCGTCGTCAATCGGGCGTACTTGGCGAATATCCAAACCTGTCTCGTGCTCGCCAAACCAGATGACGAGCGGCGCGAACGGAAACGCGGGCAACCCGGTCAACCCCTCCACACCGTCGGCGATGTTGTCTTCGATGCTCGTGTACGCGCTCGCGGCGATGACTGCGCGCACGTGGGCAATCCGCGCCGCCGCGCGAATCGCCGTCCCCGCTCCCATCGAATGTCCCATCAAAGCGATGCGCTGCGGGTCAACTTCTGATCGCGCGAGCAAGAAATTGACCGCGCCGCGCACGTCTTCCACCTCTACGTAACCGAGTGTGGTGATGTTGCCGTCGCTTGCGCCGTGATTACGGAGATCGAACAACAGCGCCCCATAACCGTGCGCCACCAACCGCGCGGCTTCTCCCAGCAGGTGTTCGCGATTGGTCCCCAGACCGTGCAGAAAGATGACTGCCGCGCGGTTGTATGGGGCGGGCGGAGTAAACCAGCCGCGCAGCCACAAACCATCGGAGGTGACGAACGTAATCTCTTCCCAGTTTGTAATTGCCAGGTCGATCGGCGTGCGTTCGGCTTGATAACGCGCGGGATGCACCAAGATCTGTGCGCGCGAGTACGCCAGCCATAGTCCAACGACGACCGATGCGATGACGAGATTAAGCAGCGCGAAGAGCGCGAGGTTGCGCCAATAATTGCGCGGACGGATCATCGCTCCATTCCCGTCGGCGTGCGGTAGAACCCGAGCGACTGCAAAATCGTTTCGCCTGCGCTGCCGCGCACACTCGCGCCATTCCACTGCTTGACGACGATTCGGCGCGGCGCGTGCGCGATGTACGCCTGGAGGGCGCGCGTGAGCGTGCCTGCGTCCCCGCGCGCGACGATGCGTTCGCCGCTGTCCTCCGCAATCACAATCGGCTGTCCGCGCGACAAGACAATGTGCGTGGAGGCAACGCGCGCCGTGTCGGCGATATGGGCGGGATCTGTGGCGTTGACGACGATCAGTGCGTCGGCGGGCGCGGCGCGCAGCGCCTCAACGGCGTCTTTCGGGGCGAACTGCACGCCGCTCAATCCTTCGACAAAATAGCCGCGCCGAAGCTCGCCGCGCATTTCCCAGCGATTGAACACGGGATACAACTCCGCCCAATCTCCCGCGCGGTCTTCGCGGGCTAGACATTCACGCGTGACGATGACATAGCGCGCGAGATACACGCGCGCCAATTTCTCTGAGCGCTCCTCATCCGACATTTGTCCCAACACCGCCGCGCGCGGCACGATTGACCAACGACCTTGCAGGGGCGTTTCATGAAACGCCCCCGCCGACGTGCGCAACCGTTTCGCCACGCGCCGTTTGGCATCCCGATAGCGCGTGTGCGACAGGGCGCGCGGCACGTTCGCCAATCGCGCCGCGAGTTCGGTCTGCAATTCCGAATGTTGTGAGGGCGTTTCATGAAACGCCCCTGCGTTCCGTACCGCGTTCAACGCATCATTGGTGATCCACCCCGCCGCGACCAATTCCTGTAGAGCCGTTTGATCAAACACCCCGACAGTGCCAAACCCCTTAATGATCTCCGCCGTGAACGACGCACCTTCCGATTTCAAGAACGCGAGAATCTTGCGCGCATCTTCGCTCAACGCCGATTCATCGGGCGCCGCCAGGAACAGTGCGCCCTCGCCGCGCGTGAAGAATCGCACGCGCGCCTTGTCGGCGGCCCAGATCAGTTCGCCGCGCTCACACCGCGCGTCGAGATCGCTTGGTTCGAAGCCCGCGACGCGCGTGGGAAGTATCTCGCGTTCCCAGACGGCGAGCGGCAGCGCGATGCCGCGCAGTTGTTCGAGGACGCGCGGCAACGCGTCGTCGCCGGTCAAGCGCGGGGACAAATGCTGCCAGCGCGTCAGAAAATCGGCGTACTGAAACAGCGGGACGGGCTGAATTTCTTTTCGGAGCAAGGAAAGCGTCCGGCGGTGGATTTGTTCCAGGTTGCCCCGGTCTACAAACTCGGTGATGGGGTGATTGGGTGATTCGGCGAGCGGAACGAGTTCGCGCGACGCGGTCAGACGCGCGAGCGTTTCGTCGAGCCAGGCATGGTCGAATGTGTAACGGTTCAGAATGGTGTCGCGCGTGAGCAAACCGGAGCGCGCGAGGAGGCGGCGCAAAATGTTCTCGTTGCGTTCGAGGGATTGGTACTCGGGTGCAAGCTCCGTGGGAATCCAGCGCGTTTCTTTTCCGCGCCGCGTGGGAATCTCGATTTCGACGATGCGGTTTTCTGCCGCGAGTTGAGCGAGCCAGGCGCGCGCGTCGCCTGCCGCGCGCGCGATAACCTCTGCGGTCGTCAGATCGCCAAGTTCGTGCAAAATCAGCGCGAGCTCTTCCGGACTGCGGGCTTGAAAGCCCGGCGCGTCGTGCTGCGCGCGTTGTTCCATCTCTACGATCGCTTCGGGCTTGAGCAGTTCACGCATTGCGCCGTCACACATTACGTCGTCGAGCATTTCGCGCGAGACGGCGAGCGACTGCATTTGGCGCTCCGCTTTCGGCGCATCCCATTCGTACATATAGACACTGATGAAATTGAACAGCAAGCCGGACGCCACTGGCGATGGCGCAATCGTTTCTACGGGGACGATGCGAATCTCGCCGCGCTGAATCTTGGACAAGATTTCTGCGAGGTGCGGCAGGTCAAACGCGTCGCGCAGACAATCGCGGTACGTTTCCGCGAGGATGGGAAAGTTGTCGTACGCGCGAACGCTCGCGAGCAGGTCTTTCGCTTTCAAGCGCTGCAGCCAGAACGGCGTGCGCTTTGCGCCGCGCGCTTTCGGCAGGAGCAGCGCGCGCGCTGCGTTCATCCGAAAGTGCGCGCCGAAGACGGCAGAGTTGGGCAACTCGCGCAGGATTCTGGTGCGCGCCTCGTCAGGTGACATGCGCGCGACGAGGTCAACGGGGAGCTCGGTCGAGCGTGGGAAGCGAAAAATCATTCCGTCGTCATTCGTTTGCGTCTCCGGTTCGACGCCGTAGCGTTCGCGCACCCTGCTCGCGATGGCGAGCGCCCATGCGCCGTTGACGCGCCCG
>Ga0233422_10000485_pt1 | contig 19887 bp, 16 predicted proteins | sample Watercolumn_Mata_2_FD_182724 | JGI IMG/M metagenome (GOLD analysis project Ga0233422, IMG submission 182724) | Freshwater microbial communities from Lake Matano, South Sulawesi, Indonesia - Watercolumn_Matano_2014_110_MG | ecosystem: Environmental > Aquatic > Freshwater > Lake | place...
CGTGGGGTATATTCCGGCGCTGGTCGAATTCGACGCGCCACTGTACGGCGCATCACGTGCCGCGTTGTTCTACCGTTTTCTTGACGAATTTCACGACCGCGCCTTCATCACGCGCGACGCGGGTGGACGGATGACCGGCTTCCTGATCGCGCAGCAACGGCGAATTGGACCCTGGGTCGCGAACAATCCGTGCGACGCAGAGGCGTTGTTGCGAGCCGCGTTGACGCTCGATTATGATGGTGCTGCGGCGGTTCTTGTGCCGTCGCCCAATACCAGCGCAAGCGGATTCCTGCAACGATACGGATTCCATTTTCTACGCGCCCAACTGCACATGTGGCGCGGTCGAGCGTATCCGGCGCGTGAACGCGCTATGATCTACGGGCAAGCCAGTTTCATGGTCGGATGAAGGCGCACCGTGAAGGCATTCCTTTCCATCAAATATCACGACGATCAGCGGAACAAGGAGCGCATCCAGGTCATTTCGGCGGGGTTGAAGCAAAGCGGGATGGAGAGTGTCTGTATCGCGCGGGATGTCGAGCAGTGGGGAGCGCCCAAGTTCGATCCGGTGGAATTGATGGCGCGTACCTTCGCCGCGATTGACGCGTGCAACCTAGTCGTGATAGATTTGACCGAGAAGGGCGTCGGCGTCGGAATCGAAGCCGGGTACGCGTGCGCCAAGAATATCCCGATCGTGACGATTGCCCAAACCGGCGCGGACATCTCCGAAACCCTACGCGGTATTTCGCGCGAGGTGTTTTGGTATACGAGGGTAGATGACCTGGCACGCTTCTTTTTGGGCGTACGTCTCACCCACATGAAATAATCCGCGAAGATCAGGGTTCTTCGCGGGCAAGATAAAGGGGTATTTCGATGACGAAACCACTGTACGAAATCAAAGTTGATGAACTGTTGGTCACCGTTTTTCCAACGGCTGACGCACTGGGCAAAACGGCAGCAGCCGAAGCCGCAGAGGTGATTCAGCGTGCGATCCGCGAGCGCGGCAAAGCGAACATCATTCTCGCGACGGGTAATTCGCAACTTGCCTTTCTCTCCGCGCTGCGGCAGGACAGGCAGGTGCCCTGGTCGAAGGTGAATGTGTTTCACATGGACGAGTACATCGGCATTGATCCGAATCATCCAGGGAGTTTTCCGAATTTCCTGCAGAAGCATTTTCTCAGCCATATTTCGGTGAATGCGTTCTATCCGGTCAGCGGGCAGGTTGGGAGCATCGAAGAGACCTGCGCCGAATATGCGCGCTGGCTGCGCGAGCATCCCGCCGATCTATGTGTCTGTGGATACGGGGAAAACGGGCACCTTGCATTCAACGATCCGCCGTTTGCCGATTTCAAGGATCCGGTGTGGATCAAGGTGGTGCGGCTCGACGACACGTCGCGGCGCCAGCAAGTTGGCGAGGGACATTTCAGCCGCCTGGGGGAAGTGCCGACGCACGCGATCACCTTGACGATTCCCGCGCTGCTTGCGGCGAAGCGCGTGCTGTGCCTCGTGCCAGAGGCGCGCAAAGCCGAGGCGGTCTATCGCGCGCTGCGCATGCCGATCCGCGAAGATTGCCCCGGTTCGATCCTGCGCCAGACGCCGCACGCGCACCTGTTTCTCGATCGCGATTCGGCGGGCAGTACTTTCTCGCGCGCGTGAGCGGGCGGAGAGGCAAGTATGAACGATGCGCATCGTCGCGGCGCGGGACTGATCCTGGGGTTCACGCTGGGGTTGGTGACGGCGTGGGTGACGGAAACAATCCTTAGTGGGACAAAGGGGCACAGAAGAGTCTATGAAACCTATTTCTGCCAGCGTGGTTGAGAAGACTTGGCAGCGTGTCGCAGGTTTGACGCCGCGCGAGGGCAAGTCACTTGCGGAGCGATTTGTCGCCGCGCAGCCGGTGTTGGCGGCATATCTGATGGCAGTGGATCACGATTTGCTCAACGAGGAAGAGCGTGAGTTGCTGTTCTATCTGGGGACGGTCGTCTGGCAAATGATGGCGCAAGGCGATGCGCCGCTGACCAAGGTGACCGAACAAATACTGGAGCAAGCCGAAGACGCGAATCGGACAATGATGGAATCGTTAGTGGACGCTTCGGACGATGAAACGCGCGGCGTAATGGAAAAGATGTTGCGCGAATATAGCCAGCCAGAAGTGCTCAAGTACGTTGTCGAGGCGTTGATGGAATCGGCGCAAGGGGAGGAGGTGCGCCAAGACAATCTGGGTGTGATGATGGTGGATTTGAAGACGGTGATTGACTGTTTGAACGGAAGATAGAAGTTGGAAGATAGAAATCGGAAGTTGGAAAAGACTTGCATTGAAAGTGTACGTCCAACTTTCAACCTCTAGCCTCCAACAGCGGAGCGAAAAATGGATTCACGCGAACGTTTACTCGCCGCGCTGAATCACCGCGAGCCAGACCGCATTCCCTTCGATCTCGGCGCGACCCAGGTCACCGGGATTCACGTCGTCGCGTATCGGCGGCTGCGCGAGTACCTGGGGCTGCCGCGCGTCACGCCAACGGTGGGCGACTCGATTCAGCAGATTGCTTTGCCCGACGACGATGTGATCGAAAAGCTGGGGGTGGATGTGCGCGGGCTGTTTCCGCTGAACAGCCACAACTGGAACGTCGTCGGCAAGGACATTGGCGAGTACTGGGAGTACGTGGACGAGTGGGGCATCACGCATCATCGTCCAAAGCCCGATGGCTTGTACTATTCGATGGTGCGCTCACCGCTGGCAGACGCGGTGGTTACCCAAGACGATTTGCGCGCGCACATATTTCCGAACACGGGTGACCCCGCGCGCATCGCGGGCTTGCGCGAACTCGCGGAGAAATATCGCGCGCAGGGCAGGGCAGTGGCGCTCAAGGGGGTGGTCGCGGGGGTCTTTGAAATGGCGCAGCGCGTGCGCGGAATGGAAAACATCTTGATGGATATGGCGTCGAACGAAGCGCTCGCGGGCGAATTCTTCGACAAGATGGTCGAACTCAAACTTGCGTTTTGGGAAATGGCGCTGCCGCAGTTGCGCGATGTTGTTGACGTGATTTCGGAAGCGGACGATTACGGGACGCAAGTGTCGCAGTTGATCTCGCCGCGCATGTTCCGCAAACTCATCAAGCCGCGCCTCGCGATGCTTTTCGCGCGCATCCACCAACTCGCGCCGTCGGCAAAGTTGTTTTTCCATTCGTGCGGCAACGTGCGCCCGCTCCTGCCCGATTTCATCGAGATCGGCGTGGATATTCTCAACCCGATTCACATCACGGCGGTGGGAATGGAGCCGCGCGCGCTCAAGCGCGATTTCGGCAAGGACATTGTCTTTTGGGGTGGCGGTGTGGATACGCAGGATATTTTGCCGCACGGCACGCCGCAGCAGGTCAAAGCCGATGTGCGCCGCAACATTGACGCGCTTGCGCCCGGCGGCGGTTTCGTGTTCAACACGGTGCATAACATTCAGGCGGATGTGCCGCCGGATAATGTGGTCGCGATGTGGGAAGCGGTACGGGAAGCGTGAAACGTGACCCTGGCACTCCCTGGCACTTGTGTTACCGCCAGGGCAAGTGTGCGTGAGGCGTGACGCTGCTTTAGGATTGCTCGATGATTCTCCTTGACCAACGAGTTTCCGACCTGGTGCGCGGGTATGATCGGGTCTCGCAAGCCGATCTCCGTTTGCAAACCGAATGGCGGCAGCATTTACTGCAACATTATGCGAGTCGCCGCGATAAGCACGCATCTGCGTTCAGCGAATATGTGGAGAAGATTCGTGTGCTGAATCCGCAGTTGTCAACCATCGCATTCGTTCCTCTCGCGATGTTGATCGGAGGGCTGGTCGTTACAATCGTCGGCGTGTTGCTGAATGTGTACTGGGGCACGGAGTTGACCTGGGGCATCGGCGGAGTATCGTTGCTCATTGCAGGGGCAATCGGGATCGGCTTGCCCATTATCCTCTGGCTGTGGCAAGTCAAACTGGCGAAGCCTCCTCCACCAGTCCATCCACTTCAAGAAGACCTCTGGTCGCGCTTGACGCCGCAATGGCGCGCGAAACTCCATGGCAAGTTGCCTGTGGCGATTCTTCAACGCGGCAATGCGGGCATATATTCATTCGTCAAGCATCTTGAAACTTTGCCCGTGGATTCAATGTACGTGCTTTACACTCTCCAGCGCAAGGATGGCGAGGATGGAGAAGTGGTTGTCGCGGGCGCGAGAGGGGTTTGGGCGTTTGCAGTCAAGGACTGGAGCGGGAGAGTGAGTTGGCGCGATGGCGAATGGCTCCACGAGCAATTTGATCCCAGGCGCGACGCGTGGGTGCGCGTGGAAGAACCGCCGCCCGATCAGGAATGGCAGCGCATCGCAAGCCAAGTTTCCAACACACTCGTGACCCGAGTGCCCGACCTGGTGAAACAAATCCCGGCGATTGCGCAGATCAGGGGGGGAGTTGTCTTCACTAATCCCAAAGCGATCTATGAGGTCCCTTCGTCTTGTCCCGCGCGGTGGGGAGAAACGGATTCCTGGGACCGAGAAATCTCATCCGCGCCGATTGTTCAGGGCTTGGATGACCGCGCTGTTTTCTCTCTGCTGGATGCTTTGCTGGAACAGCAGCGTGAGATAAACGGCGATGCAGCCACAGTTTCGATGAGTGTGTATGCGACGAAAATCATTCGGCAGGCGGAGACGCGATTGAGCGGGTGGATGGAGAACTAGATGCTTACCCTCCGTCAAGCGCTAAGACTTCCCTGTTTTGAGAAAGGATGCGTCGTCGCAGGCGAGGGTGGACTCGATCAGGTGGTGCAACGCGTCCACGTGGTGGATATTCCAGACGCGAAATATGCCTGGGGGCGGGGCGGGCTTTTGCTGACGGCAGGCTATGGACTCAAAGATAGTCCAGAGCGTCAAGCCGCGCTAATTCCGATCCTCGTCAAACAGGGTTTGGTTGGAATGGTGTTTTCGCTGGGCTTGTACTTCCAAGCCGTGCCGGAGGTGATTCTCCGCGCCGCCGACGAAAAGAAATTCCCGGTCATTCAAGTCCCCCTCGAGGTCCAATTTATTGAGATCACCGAAAGGTTGTACATCGAGATCGTCAATCATCAGTTCGCGTTGAAAGAGCGCGCTGCCGATATCCAGTGCCAACTCACGCGATTGGTGCTGGAAGTCGGCGATTTGGCGGCGGTCACTCGGACGTTGGCGAGTTTTTTAGAGCGCTCGGTCTTGATCGAGAGCCCCAGCTCTGAAGTACTCACTGCGGAAGAGTTTGATTCCGCCGATCAGTCTTTTCACAACAGTGTCCGCGCAAGGCGAACTCCTGCCGAACTCCGGCGGCGACTGATTCAACGCGGTGTCTACGATCAAGCCCAGCAACAAATGCGCCACATTCGCATCGACGCGATGCCCGACCTGGGTATGTCAATGGAACGCGTCGTTGCCCCAATCATGGTCGGGCACAGAATCTACGGCTATATTTGGATTATTGCGGGCGATCATCCCTTGATTGACCTGGACGAGTTGGCGATTGATCATGGGGCAACGGTCGCCGCGCTGGTGCTCCTCAAAGAGCAAGCCGTCCGCGAAGCCCAACAAGCCGCGCGCGGCGACTTGTTGACTTGGCTGTTGCGCGGTGATGCGAGTCACGATAGTTTGATGCTTGAACGCGCGCGCGTGTTGGGATACCGACTGGATCAGCCGCATCAAGTCCTGTTCGTCAGTAGTGAGACGCGCGGCGCGCGCATTCCAGCGCCAGTTGCCAAACAATCGGAGCTGGTCACGCGGCTGGAAAAGATCCTGTGTCGCGATCGCGCCTTGGTGGTCAATCGCGAGCATGGCACCGTGGTCATCGTCGAAGCAAGGTCCCAGGAGGAAGGGAAAAAGGTCGCGGAAAGAATTGTGGATCAAATTACCCCAGCCGATGATTCGTTTGTGATCGGTGTCAGTCGCGTCTGCCTGCCCGATCAATCGCTCAAGCCGGCATACGACCAAGCCTTTGAAGCGGTCGAAATTGGACGGCGGCTTGGTGCTCATACGCGGTTGATCTGTTTTTGGGATCTCGGGTTGCTTGATTGGGTCTATCGGCTATCGCCGGACGTGCTGGTGCTGAATCCCTATTTTGGGAAAATCGAGATGCTGGCGCAGCACGATGCCAAAACGCAGAGTGGCTTGTTGCAAACCTTGGAGGCGTATTTGGAGTACGGCGGCGCATTGGCGGAGGCGGCGACCGCCATCAATGTGCATCGAAATACGCTCCAGTATCGCTTGGGTAAGATTCAAGAACTTGTTCAAGTTGACTTGCGCGAGGTCAATCAGCGCCTGAATTTGCACGTTGCGCTAAGAGCGTACCGCCTCAAGCGCTGAATGGTTACGAATCTTTTTGTGCTTGAAGCACAAGACCTCGCTTCGATTTTCGTCCTCCAGCCCATTGTTTTGCCTCGGGTTGTCTTTTATAATGCGGGGGAAGCTTGTGACAGGCAAGGAGCTATGACTGAGCCAGCCCATTCTCCATCTCAGCACATCCTTCTTCTTCAAGCGCTCGACCAATCTCCCCGGCGCGTGGCAGAATTGGTGCAAGCGCTGCCCGCTGAGGCGCATGACTGGAAGCTGAAACCAGATGAGTGGGACGTCGCACAAATCGTCGCCCACTTGACGGCGGCTCAACCTCTTTTCCGCACGCGCCTCACACGGATCCTCGAAAACGACAATCCCTGGCTGCCGCGCTTTGGTCCAGAAACCGCGCTGCCGGATTCGCCGGAGCCTCTCCACGCGTTGCTCGCGCGATTTCGTGCGGAGCGCGATCGAATACTCCGTTTTCTCTCAGGGCTTGACCCGGACGATTGGGATCGCCCCGCCATCCACCAGACGATGGGCGCGACGACTCTTGCGCTCCAGGTTCAAAGCATCTTGAACCACGATAACGAGCATCTGGGTCAGATGGGAAACCTGTGCCAGGCATGGAGCGACTGGAACTCAGAAGGGCGGCGGACTCAAACTGCCCAACCCAAAGCCAACAGAGTGCCGGGTGGATTGGGCGGCGGGCAATACCAGCCCTTAACCCAAGAACAGGTCAAAAAGATCTACCAAGCCGCGTTGACGATTCTGGAGGAAACCGGCATTCAAGTCATGCCTTCGGCGTGCCGCGAGGTCTGGCACAAGGCGGGCGCAAGAATCGATGCGGACCGCAACCGTGTTTTCGTTCCACGCGCGTTGGTCGAGCAGGCGCTGCGTACTGCTGCACATCAGGTTCGGTTGTGCGGACAAGCTCCAGAGCACGATCTTCAACTTGGCGGCGCGCGCGTGTACATGGGAACTGGGGGCGCGGCAATCAATGTGCTCGACCTGGACGGGCGCGTGCGCGCAAGTCGCTTGCAAGACGTGTACGACATCGGACGCATGGTCAACGCGCTGGATAACATTCACTTTTACCTGCGCCCCTGCGTCGCGCGCGACATTCCAATCGAGTTTCTCGATGTAAACTCCTACTATGCCTGCCTCACGGCGACGACCAAACACGTGATGGGCAATTGCTTTACGCCCGAGTCCGTGCGCCAGGTGATGCGTCTAGCCAGCATGATCGCGGGGAGCGAAGCTATTCTGCGCGAACGACCGTTTGTATCTTGGATCACCTGTTGGACGGTTAGCCCGCTGCGCTACGCGCCGGAAACGGTCGAGGTACTGGATGAGGTTGTGCGGCAAGGAATGCCGGTTGTCATCTCCTCGGCGCCGCAAGCCGGCGCGACCTCTCCCGCCGCGCTCGCGGGCACGCTCGCGCAAATCACGGCGGAAGAGCTTTCGGGTGTGACCTACATCAATCTGCTGCGTCCTGGACATCCCGTGATCCTGGGTTATGTGCCGTCGGTCGCCGACCTGCGGACAGGAAGTTTCACCGGCGGCAGTCCCGAATTCGCGTTGATGAACGCCGCGGCGGCGCAGATTTGCCAGTATTTGCGTCTGCCGGTCTACAATTCTTCTGGGCTCACCGATAGCAAAATCCCCGATGTCCAAACCGGATACGAAAAAGGCATCAGCAGCGTCACCGCCGCATTGGCGGGCGCGAATTATATTCACCATTCGGCAGGGATGCTCGAGTCCATGCTGACGGTGGCGTACGAGCAATTCGTGATTGACGACGACATCAATGGCGCGGTGATGCGAATGGTGCGCGGGATCGAAGTGAACGACAAGACACTGTCGGTGGATGTGATTCATCAGATTTGCAGCGGCGAAGGACACTTTTGGGGTCACCCGCAAACGCTGGAACTGATGAAACACGAGTACTATTACGCACACACGGGAGACCGGCGCACACGCGCCGATTGGGAATCGGCGGGTGCGCAGGACATGTGTGCGCGCGCCCAAGCCCGCGCGTGCAAACTGCTGGAAACCCAGTGGCCCCAGCACATCTCTGCCGAACTCGACGCGCGCATCCGCGCGGAATTCGATATCTTGCTTCCAAGACGATTGATGGAGCGTACAGGCGACTCAAGTCGCAGCAACGACAGCACGAAGCCGACCGGAGTTTACCCTGAGGAACGAAGGGTCGGCTGAACTAGACTGCGGAGGCAGTCTTTGTGCTTTCGTTGCTGTGGTTTCAACCGCCCGTGCAGGAAGGAGGCAATCGAAAAGAAAACCATAGACAGGATCGTTGTTGATCCAAAACCCAACGTTACAAACAGAAGGAGGAACACTTATGTTTAAGCAACAGGCTTTCAGTTTCATTGTCGTCGGGTTAGCCGGTGTGATGCTAATGAGTTGCGCTGTGCCCACGGCGACACCTGCGCCGACTACCGTACCCAAGCCTGCTGCGCCGCCCACCGCCGCGCCCACCGCCGCGCCTGCCGCCAAGCCCACTGAGCCACCCAAACCTGCCCCTACGGCGGCACTACCGACTCCACCCCCTACACCCCAGACGGGTCCGGTTTATGGCGGCACATTGATCGTGACTTACAACAGGAACTTGACCAGTCTCGATACTCCCAAGGCGTGGAGTACGATGGACTGGGGCACCGCTGCGCAACTACTCTACAACGGTCTATACGTCTTTGACAAGGAGATGAAACTCGCACCTGACATCGCAGCGGAGATGCCGAAGGTGAGCAGTGATGGATTGGTGTACACCGTCGCGCTCAAGAGAGGCGTCAAATTCCATAACGGGCGCGAAGTCGTCGCAGCAGATTTCAAGTATTCGATGGAACGCAACGCGATGAAGGATTCGGGCAGCTGGGCGCCTGCGGTACCGCTGAAAAACATCGTCGGCGGGCAGGATGTGATTGATGGCAAAGCGAAGCAAGCCGAGGGCATCAAGGTCGTTGATGATTACACGATCGAATTTCGCTTGATCAAGCCCGATGTGTACTTTGTCAATTCCCTGACGATGGTCACCAACTACGCCGTACCGCGCGAAGAAGTCGAAAAGTGGGGTGCGGATTATGGGTTCCATCCCGTCGGTACGGGGCCCTTCGTGTTCAAAGAATGGATTCCGAGTCAGAAACTCGTCTTCGCGCGGAATCCGAACTTTTTCAAGAAGGGCTTGCCCTACCTCGATAGCGTTGTGTACGAACTGGGACGCGAGGCAGCCGTGTCTTTGCTGCGCTTTGAAAAGGGCGAGGTGGATGTTCTTGCTGACGGCATTCCAACCGGCGACATTCAACGCCTAAGTACCGATCCAAAGTGGGGCAAGTACTTCCAGGGCGCGGCGACGTTCCTGTGGGACTTTGTGGGATTCAACCACAAAACACCTCCGTTCGACAAGCCCCAAGTCCGGAAAGCCATCGCCATGTCCATCAACCGAAATCGGGTGACGCAATTGATTACCGGAATGGGCGAGAAAACGAATCGCCTCTATCCTAACATTTTTGAATGTCACAGCACAGACGCGGAATTCGGCGATCCGTACCCGTACAACGTCGAGAAAGCCAAAGCGCTACTCGCTGAAGCGGGTTATCCCAACGGTTTTTCGATCCAGGCGTGGTTCCCGGCTTTGCGCGCGTGGACCTCGCGCACGGGTGAATCGTTGCAGCAAGACCTGGCGGCAATCGGCGTCAAGGTCGAATTGCTGCAACTGGAGATTGCCGTCGGCAATGAGAAACTGAATAGAGGGGAGATCCCGATGTGGGCGGCGGAGTGGGGCGCGAGTTTCCCCGACCCATTCAATCACGTCACGGAACTCTTCGCCACCGCAGCGATTGGTGCGGGCAATCGGTTTCGCTACAGCAATTCCAAAGTAGACGAATTGATCAGCAGAGCCACCTCTACCACCGACCCTAGCAAGCGTTGCGCGACTTGGAAAGAGATCGAAAAGATACTGTTCCAGGAAGATATGCCGGTCGTCCCGTTGTTCGTCCTGGGCTGGCCCGATGTCCGCTCGCCGCGCGCCGAGGGCTATATCTGGCATCCGATGTACAAACGCCCGTGGTACGAACTGCTCTGGATTCCGAAAGAAAAACAATAATGCTATGTGCTGATAGGACAAGTTGCCAAATTTGTCCTATCCGGTGACTCGCCTGTCATTGCGAGCGTTTTGTGCGAAGCAATCTCCACCTCGCGATTGGGGGATTGCTTCGCAAAGTGCGCCTGCAATGACACGCGCGACTTGGAGCAATCGTTGATCAGCCAACCTCAATACGAAATGCGCGTCGAAAAAATCTGGATCACGCTGAGCGATGGCGTTCGTCTCGGCGCGACGCTGTATCTGCCGGATGGACACGGCGCGCAGGAAAAATTCCCCGCGCTCTTCGAATTCCTCCCGTATCGCAAAGACGATTTCTACGCCGCGCGCGATGTGCCGCGCTATGAGTACTTTGCACGGCGCGGCTACGTTGGCGTGCGCGCGGACGTGCGCGGCACCGGCGCGAGCGAAGGCGTCGCGGACGGCGAATACACGATTCAAGAAGGACGCGACGCGCTGGAGATCATCGCTTGGATCGCGCGGCAGCCCTGGTGCAACGGCAACGTGGGGATGTGGGGCATTTCGTACGGCGGCTTCAACGCGATCCAGGTCGCGATGCTGCGCCCACCCGCGCTGAAAGCCATCATTGCGGTGGATGCCACCGACGACGTGTACACCGACGACATCAACTATTGGAACGGCGCGATCCAATTTGAGGCGTGGGGACGCTGGCCCTTCAGCATGATCTCGTCAGTGGGCTTGCCCGGCTTTCCTGACTATGATGTGGACAGCCCAGCCTCCATCGCGCGTTTCGAAAGCGAGCCGTGGATTATTGAGTGGCTCCGCAAACAACGCGATGCACCATTCTGGCAGCGCATGTCGCTGCGCCCGCGTTACGATGCAATCGAAATACCGACGCTGTTGGTGGGCGGTTGGCTCGATGGATACACCGACAGTATTCCCCGGATGTTGGAAAAGATGCACGCGCCGACGCGCGCGATCATCGGTCCCTGGCCCCACGCGTGGCCCGACAGCGCGGATCCGGGACCGCGCATTGACGGCAGATACGAAATGTTGCGCTGGTGGGATTACTGGCTGAAGGGTCACGCGACCGGGATCATGGATGAACCCAGGTTCGCGATCTACGCGCAGCGTGCCTACCCGCCCAGCCTCGACGTTCAAAACATTCCCGGCGCGTGGCGTTACGAAGACGGCTGGCCCCTTGCGCGTGTGCACGCGGAAACCTGGTATCCCCAACCGAACGATGTCTTGGCGCAGAATCTGACGTCGGATTGGACAGGTCATCTGCCGTACCGCGCGACGGTTGGCGTGTCGAATCGTTACCGCGTGCCGCACAACCGCGCGGAACTGCTCAGCGATCAACGCGGCGACGATGCGTACAGTTTGAGTTTCACCAGCGCGCCGCTCGACCGCGATCTCGAAATACTTGGCTTTCCGCAAGCGGTGTTGCACGTTGCGGCGTCGGCGCAGATGGCGAATTGGATCGTGCGCGTCTGCGACGTCGCGCCGGATGGCAGTTCGCAACTCGTGTCGAAAGGCATCCTGAATGGCACGCATCGCGATTCGCATACTGAACCCAAGCCGCTGGAGATAGATCGCGTCTACGAGTTGCGGATCGAATGTAAATTCGCGTCCTGGGTTTTTCCTGCCGGGCATCGCCTCCGGCTTGCCATCGGCAACGCCGATTTTCCGAACTTGTGGCCCTCGCCCTACGCGATGACAACGCGGCTTTTCGTCAGCCAGGGTCGCCCGTCGCGAATCTTGCTGCCGGTGTGCGCGCCGGAGTCGCGTCCCGTGCCGGCGTTTCGCGCGCCGGAGCCAGCCGCGCCAAGTCGCGCGTCGCCTGCGCCGATCAACGAATGGCAAATCACGCGCGATGAAATGCAGAAAACGGTGACGGTCTTTCGCGAGACGCGCGTGCCCGAATATCCAATCACCGGCGCGGATAAACCGATCTTCGCCGCCAGTTTCGAGCGACGCTGGTGCACCGCGAGCGACGAAGACTCTGCGCGCGCGAAATTGATCGCGGAGGGTGAGCACGCGATCCGGTGCGGCGACGCTAAAGTTGTATCGCGCGCTTGGCTCACCATCGAAAGTGACGGGACGACGTTTCACGTCACGGTCAAACGCGAACTGCTCAAGAATGATGTCACGGCGCGCGCCAAGGTGTGGCAAGAATCTATTCCGCGCGATCAGGTATAACGAAACGGTATGTCCACGGAACGGCAGGACCATAAACTGAGTCACCGGCTGGGCAGTGGAGAACTCAAAAGTACGAGTTACTGGGAAGACGCGCGCCGCCGTTTTCTGCGCGACAAGTTCGCGCTCACTGGCGGCGTGATCGTGCTGATGGTCGTCGTGGTTACCTTGGGCGCGCCGTGGTTTGCGCCCTACGACCCGTTGAAACAATTCATGGAAGGGCTGACTGAACGCGGGATGCCAATTCCAGCCAACGCGCAATTTCCAATGGGCACGGACGACCTGGGACGCGATTTGCTCAGTCGCTTGATTTGGGGCGGGCGAATCTCGATCATGGTTGGCATTCTGGCGAACGTCGTTTCCATCGGCGTGGCGCTGCTCCTCGGCGGCTCGGCGGGCTATTTCGGCGGCAGGTTCGATACACTCGTGATGCGTTCGGTGGACGTGATCCTGAGTGTGCCCTCACTTTTGTTGATGATCGCGCTCTCCACGGTGCTGCCGCCCGGCGCGTTCACCGTCGTGTTGGTCATCAGCATTTTCGGCTGGGCGTATCCGTCGCGCGTGTTTCGCAGTCAAGTGCTTTCGATCAGCCAGCGACCGTTTGTCGAAGCCGCGCGCAGTATCGGCGCGAAAGAATCGCGCGTGTTGTTGCTGCACGTCCTGCCGCAATTGCTCCCCACCGTCATCGTTTACTTTACGATTCGCGTGCCCGCCGCGATTCTCACCGAAGCCGGTTTGAGTTTTCTCGGCTTGGGCATTTCGCCGCCGATGCCTTCCTGGGGCAACATCATCTTGAGCGGTTCGCGCATGTATCGCACCGCGCCCTGGATCGTCATTGATCCCGGTCTGTGCATTATGTTGACGGTGCTTGGTTTTAATTTGCTCGGCGACGGCTTGCGCGACGCGCTTGACCCCCGTGAGCGACGTTGAGCAAGGAATGACCGACGATGACTCGATATATTGCGCGACGCATCTTGTGGGTGTTCGGAGTCATGTTTGCGGTGATGACCTTCACGTTCCTCTTGATGTATGTCATTCCTGCCGATCCCGCGCGGCAGGTGGCGGGACCGCTCGCCAGCCCAGAAGCTCTCGCAAATACTCGCCAAAGTCTTGGACTCGATCAACCGATTTACATTCAGTACGCGACGTACGTCGGCAGTCTGCTGCGCGGCGATCTGGGGCGTTCATGGGTGTACCGCCGCCCCGTGTTGACCGAGATCGCCGACCGGTTGCCGCCGTCTATCCTGCTGGGGTTGGCGGCGGGATTGGTTGAGTTGGTTCTTGGCGTGATCATCGGAACGGCATCCGCGCTATACCGCTACACCTGGGTTGATCGCGTCACGATGACCCTGGCGTTGATCGCGCTCGCGCTGCCGAATTTTTGGTTTGGCTTGGTGCTGCTCTACTTTCTCGGCTACGTCATTCCGATATTTCCGCTGGGCGGATATGGCGGACTCGCGCACGTCATTTTGCCGGCACTCGCCGTCGGCATTCCCTACTCGGCGTGGTACGCGCGCATCCTGCGCTCGAGTCTGCGCGAAGTTATGGCGGAGGATTACGTTCGCACGGCGCGCGCGAAAGGGCTGCGCGAATTTTTCGTCGTCGGACGGCACGTGATGCGAAATGCCTTGATGCCGGTCGTGACGATGTGGGGAATGGATTTGGGGAATTTCATCGGCGGTCTCGCGCTCGTCGAGGTTATTTTCGGCTGGCCCGGCGTCGGACTCGAAGCGGTCGAAGCCGCGCGCAACCTCGACGTGCCGATGGTGATGGGCTGCGTGCTTTTGATTTCGGGGTTGATGGCGACTTCGAACCTGATTGTGGATATCGCTTATGCTGTCCTGGATCCCAGGGTAGTTTATCACTAGAGGAGAGGATGATGTCGAATTCAGGAATGAATCAACGCGCGTTCCAAGGCGCGTTATCGTACGGAACGTCGCCGGAGCAATGCCAGCGCATTCACTATGCGAGTCTGGAAATACTCGAACGCACCGGCGTGCGATTGTATTTGCAGGCGGCGGTTGATCTCGCCAAGCAAGGCGGCGCAGATGTGACCGACGGCAATCTAGTCCGCTTTCCATCAGGGATGGTGGAAAAAGCATTCACCACGGTTCCAAGGCGCGTTGTGTTGTGTGATCGTCACGGCAATCGCGTGATGCCAGTGGAGGGCTATCGCTGCTTTTATGGGCCCGGCTCGGACACGCTCAATTTGATTGATCACCGCTCAAACCTGCGCCGTAAACCTGTCTTGAAGGATGTCGAAGAGGGCGTCGTGCTTTGCGATGCTTTGCCCAACATTGACTTTGTGATGTCAATGGTCATTCCCACCGATGTGAATCAGACGATTTGCGACCGCCATCAAATGGAGACCATGCTGGCGCGCACCGCCAAGCCGATCATTTTCGTGACCTACGATACGAGTGGAAGCCTGGACGCGATCGAGATGGCGGAAGTGGTCGTCGGCGGCGCGGACGCGCTGCGACGCAATCCGATCTGTGCGTGCTACATCAACGTCACCACCGGCTTGCGGCACAATGCCGAAGCGTTGGAGAAACTGCTCTTCCTCTCCGGCAAGGGCTTGCCTGCGCTCTATATTCCGCAGGAAACCGGCGGCGTGACTTCGCCGGTGACCGCGGCGGGCACGCTGGCGATGGTCAATGCCGGCGTGTTGGCAGGGCTGGTCCTCTCACAACTGACACGCGAAGGCGCGCCTTTTGTGATGCCGGGTTGGGATTGTTCCTACCTTGACATGCGGACGATGGTGCGCCACTATGCCGACCCAAGCAAACACGCGCTGCCGCAATCGCTCGCGCATTACTACAACTTGCCGATGTTCAGTCTCGGCGGTGCGTCCGATTCCAAGGTGGTGGATCAACAAGCCGCTGCCGAAGCCGCACTCACGCTCCTGATTAGCACGCTCGGCGGTGGAAACATCATCCACGATTTGGGTTACCTCGAATCGGGTCTCACCTTTTCCTTCGCGCAACTTGCCCTTTGTGACGAGATCGTGAGTTGGGTCAAGGCATTCGCGCGCGGTGAAGAGGTCAACGACGAGACGCTGGACCTGGACGAAATTCATCAGGCAGGGCCTGACGGGCGATTTATGGAGAGCGCGCATACTCTGCGTCACTACAAGGAGCGCTTCTATCCGAAACTTTTCGAGCGGGGCAATTACGAAATGTGGATGAAGCATGGCTCAAAGACGATGGGTGAGCGCGCGTCGGAACAAGTCAACCAGATCCTTGCCAAGCACCAGCCCGAGCCACTGCCCACTGACATTGCCAAACGGCTGCGCGAGATTGTGCAGCGCGCCGAAGCTAAAGCCAAATAGTACCAGTACCATCCAGTGGGGGCGAGGCATTCGCCAGAATATTCTTCGCGGGCAAGTTGTCGCGCTTTCGAGAAAGTGATGCATGGACAAGTCGTCTGACCCGATGAACACACTGAAGCGAACCCTGGCCCTGGCGGAAACGCCAGGGCCAGGGTGCCTCACCTCTACTGTGCGCGATATCGCCCCGTACACCTTTTGCAGGCGAAAGTGTGCGGGGTGGACATCTGCTATTCATTTCGTAATGTGGTATGTTTGACTTGGAAGGGAATTTGCGTATTCTGGGATCGTGGGGAATATTGTTCCGAAAACATTTTTGCCGATCGAGGTGGCCTTCCACCCTAGTTGGTGGAACAAGCAGTCCGGCATAGAATTCGACGAAGCGTTCTTCTTCGATCCGCTCAAACGGGTTGAGCGTGAGCGGCAGATGCGCATCGCGTCCCGTGATCGGTCCGGTACATCTTGCGGCAGGGTTTTTGCCGTCGGCAGTGCTGGGAAGCGACATCCTGGACGAACGCACACCCGACGAGAACGTGCGCGCGATCTTTGAGGTCGCGGAACGGTATTGGAAGTATGGAGCATAACGAAGGCATAAGTCAGAAGTATGAAGTATGAATGTCTTTGCTTCATTCTTCACACCTTAATTTTCAGGAGGAACAGCAATGGCTCTACTTGATGATCTGAGACAAAATGTGATTGAGGGTAACGCGCCGGGGGCGCAGAACCTGGTCAAACAGGCGCTGAGCGAAAAGATGCCGCCCGAAAAAATCCTGAACGAGGGTCTGATTTCAGCGATGGCTGAGGTCGGGCGTCTGTTCGAGGCGGGCGAGTATTTCGTTCCTGAAATGCTCGTCGCCGCGCGCGCGATGAAAGGCGGCTTGGGACTGTTGCGTCCCGCGCTCGCCGCCGCGAACGTGCAAGCCATCGGCAAGGTCGTGATCGGTACGGTGCAGGGCGATCTGCACGACATTGGCAAGAACCTGGTTGCGATCATGCTCGAAGGCGCGGGCTTTGAAATCATTGATCTTGGCAGCGATGTGACGCCGCAAAAATTCGTGGACGCGGTCAACAGCCACCAACCGCAGTTGGTCGGCATGTCTGCGCTCTTGACGACGACGATGCCAAAAATGAAGACGACGATCGAGGCGCTGAACGCGGCGGGGGTGCGCGGCAAGGTCAAGGTGATGATCGGCGGCGCGCCGGTGACGGACAAGTACGCGGCAGAGATCGGCGCGGATCTCTATGCCCCCGATGCCTCATCCGCCGCCACGCGGGCGAAAGCGGTTGTGCAGACCAAGTAAGAGTGTGGTTATCCGCGCATCCCGCGCATTTGCGCGAATATTCCTCCTTGGCGATGTGCGCCGGATGCGTGGATCCGCGCGAAGAATTCAATGGACACTTCTCTCTCATCGAAGACGCGTCAGGTCGTCATCAGCCCCGAACATCCCTTTGTCATCATCGGCGAACGGATCAATCCGACGCGGCGCAAGAATTTGATGGAGTCGCTCGCACGCGGCGATTTCGGCATCGCGCTCGAGGACGCGCACAAACAGATCGCGGCGGGCGCGCATATCCTTGACGTGAACGCGGGTGTTCCGGGCGCGAATGAAGCGCAATTGCTGGAAGGACTTGTACGCGCGCTCGCTCAAGACATTCACGCGCCGCTCTGTCTCGACAGCGCGAACCCGGCTGCGCTGGAAGCCGCGCTGGCGGCGTACGAAGGCAAGGCGCTGATCAATTCGACGACGGGCGAAGAGAAGATGCTGAACGCGGTTCTCTCCCTTGCCGCAAAATACCGCGCGGCGGTCATCGGCGTGGTCACGGACGATTCTGGCGTGCCGGCGACACCTGAAGCGCGACTCGCCGTGGCGCGCAAGATCGTCCGGCGCGCGGCTGATTACGGGATGCCCCCTGAAGATATCGTGATTGATTGTCTCGCGTTGACCGTTAGTGCGGATTCCCAAGCCGGACGCGTTACCCTCGACACGCTGCGGCTTGTCCAGCAGGAACTCGGCGTGAATCTTTCGCTCGGCGCGAGCAACGTCAGTTTTGGTTTGCCCGATCGCGTCGCGCTGAATGCGGCGTATCTGGCGCTGGGCATCGCGCGCGGCATGGGGGCGGCGATCACCGATCCGACGGTCCCCGAACTCGCAACGACGATCCGCGCGTGCGATCTATTGATGGGACGCGACGAATACGCGATGCGCTGGATCAAGGCGTACCGCGCCGCGCAGAAGAAAGGATGAAGGGACGCTACGCGGGGTGAAGGATGAAAGGTGACCAACGACCTTCATCCTTCATCCCGCAGCCCTCATTCTTTTCGAGATGTCTACCCTTACGATTGCTTACGCCAGTGAAACGCGCGAGATCAAGTGCGCGTCGAATCAATTCATCGGCGAGAGCATTGCCGCGAGCGGATGGCCGCTGGAACAGCCGTGCGCGGGGCGCGGGACGTGCGGCAAATGCAAGGTGATCGCGGAGGGGGGGCTCGCGCCGCACGATGAAGTTGAGCAAAAGCATCTGCTCGTCGCCGAACGCGCGGCGAACGTGCGGCTCGCGTGCCGCGCGCGTGTGGTTGGCGATGCACGCGTGACGCTAATGCCCGTCGTCGTCTATTCGAACAAGATCTTTGCGCGGTCGAACGAGTTTCGCGCGAACGACGATCCGCTCGGTCTGGCGATTGACCTGGGCTCGACGACGGTTGCCGCGTTTCTCGTCTCGCTGCGGACTGGCGCGGTGTATGCGGGCGCGGGCGCGCTGAATCAGCAAACGATTTTCGGCGCGGATGTGATCGCGCGTCTCCACGCTGCCGCCCGGAACGCCGGCAAACTTTCCGCGCTCGCGCAATCCTCGATCTTTCAGGCGATTGCCGCGCTCAGATTGAGCAAGCGCGTGCGGGCGCGTGTCGCACGCGTTATCATCGTCGGCAACACGGCGATGCACCACCTCTTGATGCGTTACCCGGTTGACAAGATCGCCGTCCTGCCCTTTCAGCCGCACGACCACGCGTCCATTCGCGACGCGCGTGATTTCTTCGGCAATCTCTTCCCCTCCGGCGCGCGCGTCTCGCTGCCGCCGCTTATCGGCGGATTTGTCGGCTCGGATACAACCGCGTGCCTCGCCTCGTTCGATTTCGATCGTGCGCGGATGCCGATGCTGGCGATTGATCTCGGCACGAATGGCGAGGTGATGGCGACCGACGGCGACGCGATGCTCGTCGCGTCTACGGCAGCGGGACCCGCGTTCGAGGGGGTGAATATTTCGTGCGGCACGCGCGCCGTGGATGGCGCGATCATCGACGCGCGCGTCGAAGAGGGAAACTTGCGCGTGACGACAATCGGCAATCGCGCGCCGATTGGGATCGCGGGGTCGGGCTTGTTTGCGCTGATCCACGCCTTGCGGGGCGCGGGCGTGATCGAGGCGAGCGGGCGTTACACGAGCAACCACGCGACGATTCCGCTTGATCGTGCCAACGAGGTCACGCGGGTCGCCGTCAACGAACGCGTTGCGTTGACGCAAATGGACATTCGTGAACTGCAGAAGGCGAAAGCCGCGATTCGTGTTGCGGCGGATATTTTGCTAGAGAAGCTGAACGTCGCGCCGCGCAATCTGCGCCGCGTGATTCTGACCGGCTCGTTCGGCAGTCAGTTGAACCAGGATGCGCTCAGCGGCATCGGCTTGCTGCCCGACGTGGAGCGCGCGCGGATCGAAATGGTTGCAAACGGCGCGGGGCTGGGCGCGGCGCTGTTCTTGCGCGACGAAGGTTTCGCGCGCGGTGAGGCGCTTGCCGCGCGCGCGGAGCATATCGAACTCAATTCCGAACCGGGGTTCAATGCGCGGTTTGTGGACGCGCTCAGGTTGGAACAGTAGGTCATCGGGTGAGATGTACCGAGGCAGCCGCCTCGGTTTCTTGTTCTATTGACAAAACGGCAGTGAAGCAGTATAATAACATCGTGTAAGTAATAGTTACACGGTG
>Ga0233422_10000486_pt1 | contig 19881 bp, 16 predicted proteins | sample Watercolumn_Mata_2_FD_182724 | JGI IMG/M metagenome (GOLD analysis project Ga0233422, IMG submission 182724) | Freshwater microbial communities from Lake Matano, South Sulawesi, Indonesia - Watercolumn_Matano_2014_110_MG | ecosystem: Environmental > Aquatic > Freshwater > Lake | place...
AGTGTGATTCCTATAATCGGAATGCCACGAATAGCAGCGAGTCTTTCTTCTCCGCGTTGAGTTAAAATAATATTATAAACAAAGAATATTTCTACGATCTGTTGACTTTTACATAGCAGCTTGTCGATTCGTGCTTGAATTGGATACAGGGAGGAATGGTTAATATTCCCTCTGGCGGTGCCGGGGCAAGCATTACAATTGACCATTGTGTATTAAAGAGTTGGAATGGCAACCATATCAGAACAGAAGGTTATGCCAAAGCAGTGAAAGTAACAAATACACTCTTTGCAGACATGGGATTTTTAGGAAGATCTAATCTTGGTGCAGGCAAAGCGTTTGATTTTCGTAATGTTCAAGTCGATACCGCAATCATCCAAAATTGTACATTCATCAACTGGCAAGATAGAATTATTCGTCATTTAAATTCTACTGCTCCTATTAAGAATTTGATTTTTGATCATAACACGTTGATCAATGGTATGTCGTATCATGGTTTCCTTAATTTAGGAAAAGTAGACAGTACCGGTGGTGGAATTGTGCGGATCACGAATAATTTACTCATTGATCCATTCTCGCTGGGAAATGATACGGATGTGACGCGGCAAGCGGAATTCACAGATAATGGAGAGAAAGATCCAACCAATACTAAAGGAAGAATGGTATGGGTAGATGCGAATCCGAATGATGCAGTAAATTGGGATATTCGAAATAATTATTATGCCATTTCAGATTCCGGTCAAGCATTCCTAGATACTTATCCATTTTATAAGAATGAGGGCCCACCATTGACATGGCGAATAAATGCACGTTTGAATGCTCTTGGAAAAGATACTCTTTCGGTGTTCCAAAAGATTGTTATCAAACCAGTAAAAGTGCCAAAATTGATGTTGAACTTCAACAGATGGTATTATTCACCAGGTGGTGCAAATAAAACGAAACAAACAAATAATTTCACTCAAAGTGCAACTCCCGGTGTTTGGACGTATGACTATGATCGTAAAGGAATGTGGTGGTATGCAGATTCATTGGATTGCGACTTTTACTCAAGTGTTAATCTAATGGCTGCTGGTACTGATGGTATGATTATTGGCGATCCTCGATGGAATTGGCTTGGATATGTTCCTGGGATCATGATATTCTCAGCGACCCCGAAATCTCTTGATTTTGGAACTGTAGCCAAAAACGACAGTAAAACAGATACTATTGTTGTAGCAAGTGGTGGAAGTTCATCACTTGTAATCGACTCGATAAAGTCATCTGCGGCTGAGTTTACAGTGACACCTTCCACCGCATCAATTGATGCTGGAACAAGCGCAAAGTTTGTCGTTACCTATCATCCAACAACAGCCGGTGCAAAATCGGGAACGATCGTATTTTATCACAACGGATTGTCCCAAATTGATACAGTTGCGGTAGCAGGTGATGTAGTTAATGCAGCCACGTTTGATGCGTCGGTTACCTCGATCAATTTTGGAACCGTCAATACAAACGTAACCAAAAAAGATAGCGTTGTTATTACAAACCACGGCACAATCGATCTCACTATTACTGCAGTAACTTCGAATAATGCTGTGTTTACGGTAACACCAACATCTGCAACTATTGGAGTTGAAGCTTCAGAGAAGTTTTACATCACATTTGCACCTACAGCTGATGGGACACAAAATGGAAAAATTGCATTTACACACAATGCATTAACAAATGACACTATTACAGTAACAGGTAATGGACATCTTGTCTCTGTTGGAGATATTGAAAATGCAATTCCTGAAGTGTATAAACTCCATGATAATTATCCTAATCCATTCAATCCATCGACGACTATTCAATATGATTTGCCAAAACAAAGCATAGTGACATTGAAAGTATATTCACTCTTAGGCCAAGAAGTAGCTACTTTAGTGAACAATGATCAAGCAGCTGGTTATCACAAGGTAGTCTGGATGGGTCAGAATAATAGTGGCAAACAGGTTTCTACTGGAATTTATATTGTTCGGATATCTGCTAAAGCAAGTGATAAATCTGGAGAAACATATACACAGGTTAAGAAGGCACTTTTATTAAAATAAGAGCTGCGATTCTATTCTGTCGTGAGTTCCCGGTATAAATTTTATCGGGGGTAATTATGTATGTGTAAAGCATCCGGTCCGAAAAGGGCTGGATGCTTTTTTTATATTTATCAATAAGCTTGAAAGACAAATTGGGAATCGGGAAGTATTTGCAAGTCTACATTTACGACAGGTAAAATTGTTTTTCTCAGTGTCTTAAATTATCTTTGATAAAGAAAATTGTCTACAGGAAATTGAGTTCATTAATGGATTCACGTTTGAAAAAAAACAATCAATCACGAGATAAAATAAAATCCAATTCCCCAATTAATATTTCGGAGTTATGGAAAAACAAGCAGTTTTTATATCCACTATCGATGGTTCTTATTCTTACAGCTGTTATTTATTCACGCACTCTTGAGAATGAAATTCTCAGTTGGGATGATCACTGGCATATTACATATAATGCTGATATTCATTCGCTTTCAACAAAAAATATTAAAACAATATTTAGTTCTTATTACAGCAACATGTATCATCCATTGGTGACGCTGTCATTTGCTATTGAATATGAACTTTTTGGACTAAATCCAACGGCATATCACGCAACGAACGTTCTATTTCATCTCGGAAACATAATATTGGTTTTCTTTCTAACGCTATGTCTTTCGAGACGTCGAGAGATTGCCATTATTGCAGCTTGCCTTTTTGGAATTCATCCAATGCATGTTGAATCTGTGGCTTGGATTACAGAACGGAAAGATGTCTTATATGCGTTCTTTTACTTATCTGGTTTGATTTTATATTACCATTTTGTTCTGAAGGGTGAAAAAAAATACTATTGGATAACGATACTGTTCTTTCTGTTATCTCTTTTTTCAAAAGCTACTGCAATTACATTCCCTGCAGCGATTCTTCTGTTAGATTATTACTTGGGACGAAAAATCAATCGGAAATTCTTAATAGAAAAAATACCGTTATTTGTTATGTCAATAATTTTTAGCATTGTTTCTTTACATACACAAAGTGATACAACAAGCTTCGAGATTTTTGAGCAATTCAACTTGACGGATCGTTTCTTTTTTGCTTCATATTCAATTTGTTATTACTTGATACATTTATTTGTACCTATTAATCTTTCAGCTTTTCATTCGATGCCGGAAAAATATCAAGGTTACTTACCAATTGATTACTACCTCGCTGTCATTCCAATTATTTTCTTGATATTAATTGGTTTTAAAAAAAGTAAACTCCAAAAAGAGTATATATTTGGAATTGCATTCTTCCTTATATCACTTTCTCTAAATATACATATCATACCATTTGGAAAGGCAATAGTAGCGGAGAGATATACTTATCTTCCATATATAGGTATATATTATCTTATAGGTCAAACATATTGTTACTTTATCGAACGATTTCAATCCTTGTTGCATTTGAAAAAAGTGATTTATCTAATAGGCACATGTGTTGTGATAGTTTTTGGATTTATTACATTTCAGCGAATTGCCGTTTGGAAAAATACGCTAACACTTTTTGATGATGCAAGTCTAAAAGCGAATAGCACCAAGGAGGCTGTAACGATTCAAGCGTTAGGATTCATACTGGAAGCTGAGAACAAGACAAATGCAAGAAAATATACTGAAGCAATTGAATTATATGATAGGGCGATTTTACTTAATCCACAGCGAGTTGAATCGTATAGCAATCGCGGGATAGCAAAACACTGTCTATTGGATTATGAAGGGGCTATGAAGGATTATTCAAAAGCTATTGAACTTAATCCATCGTTTTCTAGAGCATATGCAAATCGTGCAGCAATTCATCTGGTGCAGAATAGGCTTAGCGAAGCTTGTTCAGACTTACGTAAAGCTTATGATCTTGGTCTAACTGGCGTACTACCGACAATTCAAGCAAATTGTTATTAATCCTGCAGCGGTTAACAGATTTTCCTATAAATTATTATCAGGACCATTTCTTTCATAAATAATAATTGCATCTTGTGAACGTGGTCCTGTGTTTTGTACATCGTTTCCAAAAACATATCGAGTATCATAGGTAATGTGCCGATTGACGTCAATTCGTGGAACGATGTCAATTAATCCTACAGGAAAATAATATGCTCGTGTATATTCCTTTACCCAACGGGCTATATAAAGATCGGATTTATAAGTAGCATTCCAAGAAGTGGGAATCTGATAGAAAACAATGTACTTGGGTTTTGTTCGTTCAATATCAGCAATCAATTCTGTTTGCATTTTATGTGCATATGGCTGAGGTTCCATCAGTCCATACATATATATATGTTGAGAAACCGAACGGCGCCTTGCATAAAAATATATCTGTGGTTCCGATCCTAAAATTGCAATTCGTTCTGTAGGCATTGTGTGCGAAGCAAGAAATTCACCAATTACAATAGATTCTGGAAAAATACCATTATAAACGGTCTCAACAATCATATCGGGAGATGCTTTCAGATAATAGTACTCTCGAGAAATAATATTTTCTGCGAATAAAGTAAAGGGTAAAAGAGGAAGAAAGAATTTCAATTTTATTTTTTTGGATAAAGTATTTTGGAGGAAAAAATATACAGATCCAACAAGTATGCTACAAACCGGTGCAATAAGAATAAAGTAATGATTCCGGAAATACCAGCCTGGAATTAGAGCAAGTATTGAAAATACTATAAAGAGTAAGCCGATGATTGTCCTTTGCTTGCCGAATTTTCCTGTTACAAAAAGAAAGAATCCTATTAGAATTATTATGCAAAAGGACGGAAAGAAACGCCAAAATGCCTCCAGCATACGGCTAAGTGGAATTGAACCTTCTTGAATCGTAAATACGTTTCCATATTCGAACGCATATTGAATTACCCAAAACCAAAAGTTATTAAATGTTCCACTCCAAATGATAATAATCAAGATGAGAACAATTGGTAATTGTACTCCTGCGAGCAGTAAAATACCAAAACGATAAAATTCTTTCGGGAGAAGTATTCCAGTGAATCGAAATAAAACGACAAGAGAGATTCCAAAAAGAATGAAGTATAGTCCCGGTTGTTTCATAAGAAATGCACAACCTAATAGAAAACCAGAGATAAAAAATCTGGATCGTTCTTTCTTTTCAAGTGCACCGTTTAGTATAACCAATCCAGCTAGAGTGAAGAGAACAACAAAATGAGTTGCATGTGCTGCAAATCCCAATAAAACATGACTTATTGTAAAAACAGCAAATGATGCTGCTGCGATGATGCCGGTGTTGAAATCAAACCAATTTTGCGTAAGAAAAAAAAGGAGTAAAATTGATGTGATATTGACCAGTAAGAGTCCTATATGAATAGCTGATATACTTTGTCCCAAAAAGAACATGATGATAGCATACATCATGCTTGTTCCAGGAAGTTTCATATTGCATGCTTCTTGATATGGTGGAATTCCCTGTAGAAGTAATTGACCCATATAAGCATATTCACCTTCATCTCTTTCAAGTGGAGTAGTTAACAAGCGAGTTCTAACAAATATTACAAAGGCAATTATGCAAAGGAGGAGAATCCAATATAAAATTGGAATACTTTTGCAATTCTTGATATTAAGTTCGCTTTTCTTCTGAGGCTGAATAATTTGTTTCATAATGGTTATTACTTCATTAGAGTGTTTTGAAGTAAATCTAATCTATCATAAATTTCCCTTTTAACATCAAACTAGACTTGTCTAAGCCTGATAAGAAGCGTATGATCATATTTCGAATCACCTCAAGTTAGTTCTATGATACAAACATAAGAAGATAAAGGCCATAAGAAAGTATGCTTTGATGACAAATACAATTTTATCAGTATGGGACATTCGACCGATGATAAAAACATTTAATACATCCAAAAAAATACAACGCTTAAAGATGATAGATAACTTGAAGGCCAGATAGAATATGTCTATTTTATTAATGGAACAAATTTGAGAAGGCATAATGAAATCTTTTAACGAACGATTGAGAAATGAAATAATTGTTTTCGATGGTGGGACAGGAACATATCTCTACGATAAGGGGATATATATCAATCGGTGTTTCGAAGAACTCAACCTCATCAATCCCGAGCTCATTGCAGAATTGCATCGGGACTATGTTCTTGCTGGGGCTGACGTTATTGAAACCAATACTTTTGGTGCGAATCGATTTGCCCTTGCACCACATGGTCTGGAATCAAAGCTCTATGAAATTAATTATCGTGGTGCAGAACTGGCTAAATCAGCTGCAAAAGAAACATCATACGTCGCGGGTTCTATCGGTCCATTACGAGTTCCACTTGAGCCGCTTGGAAAACTCTCTTTTGATGAAGCGAAAGAAGCATTTATTGAGCAAGCTAAAGGTTTATTGGATGGTGGAGTTGATCTTATCGTTTTTGAAACATTTAGTCTGATTGATGAATTGATTCAAGGTGTTCGGGCCATTCGTGAATTGAATCCTGAGATTCCTATCATTGCACAGGTGACTATCAATAATGAAGGAAATCTGCTTTCGGGTGAGACGATGGCGCGTTTCGTCGAAAAAATTTCTCACTACAAAGTTGATGTAATAGGAATGAATTGCTCTGAAGGACCAAGATTAATGTTGGAAGCACTCGAACGTTTACGGGAAATGACAACTTTACCAATTTCTGTCCAGCCAAATGCGGGTCTTCCACAAAATATAGGTGGCCGGAATTTATATATGACTTCTCCCGAGTATATGGCAGAGTATGCAAAGCGTTTCATTCAAACAGGTGCATCGATTGTTGGAGGATGTTGTGGAACGAATCCATCACACATCAAAGCGATTCGACGTGCTGTTCATGCTCTTCAACCATCAAAACGGATGGATATAAAAGCGGAGTCACTTGCTATTGAGAGACCTGTTGAAGTTAAAGTATATACAAAAGAAGAAAAGTCACGTCTCTCAAATAAACTCGCAAAAGGTGAATTTGTCAAATTAGTTGAGCTTGTTTCACCACGCGGAATCTCGGCGGAAAAAGAAATTGCAAAAGCACGAACACTAGCTCAAAATGGTATTAATGCTATAAATATTCCCGATGGTCCTCGCGCATCGGCGAGGATGTCGGCACTTGCTATGGCAGTTCAAATTCATAAAGAAGTCGGAATTGAACCAGTATTACATATGGCGTGCCGTGATAGAAATATCATTGGTATGCAATCTGATCTACTTGGTGCATGGGCACTTGGGATTCGGAATATTCTTGCAATTACCGGGGATCCTCCCAAGCTTGGTAATTATCCAGACGCAACTGCGGTATTTGATATAGACTCAATAGGGCTTACAAATTTGCTGAACAGGTTAAATCATGGACTCGATTTTGCAGGGAATCCGATCGGATCTCCGACTGGATTTTCAATTTCGGTGGGAGTAAATCCTGGTGCGATAAACCTCGAGGAAGAATTGCGTCGTCTTGAATGGAAAATTCAAGCTGGAGCTGAATATATGATCACGCAGCCTGTGTTCGATCTTCGGATACTTGAAAATTTTCTCAAGCGAATTGAACACATAAGGTTACCGGTTCTTTGCGGTATATGGCCTCTTATATCATATCGAAATGCCGAATTTATGAATAATGAAGTTCCAGGTGCATCTGTCCCGGATGAAATAATGGAGCGTATGCGAAATGCTAAAACAAAAGAAGAAGCATTTCTGGAAGGAGTGAAAATAGCACGGGAGACTTTTCTACAAGTACGATCTGAAGTGCAGGGTGTGCAACTTTCGGCACCTCTTGGTAGAGTGGATGCTATACCAAAAATACTGGAAGCATAGCATAGAGTTCAGTTTCGACGGCGCGATATAGACATGATGAAATACATTTTTCAATTTTCGAGACATTAGAATAAACAGAAAAAGTTAGATTGATTATTTTATAATGACCAAATTGCAGCCACAAACAAATTTTTTGTATATTACTATATAATTGATGTTTTGGAGAGCTGGCTGAGTGGTCGAAAGCGGCGGTCTTGAAAACCGTTATAGCCTCCGGGCTATCGGGGGTTCGAATCCCTCGCTCTCCGCTTCCAAAATACACAGGATTAGCGATTTTTGCCAATCCTGATGTATTTTGAGAATTCTTACCTGAGGGGCAGGTAGGATGAATTTTTTGTCGGATTAATTCTATCAGAATAATGAATTGAAAAAATATTTCGTTTGGTCGGATTAATCTATTGATGTAAAATCATACTACTCATTCTACTATCAATTAAAATTGAGCTTACTCTAAGTCATTCCGGAATATTGATTGTCTCTCGAGCAATAAAAAGAGGCCGTTGTTTTGTCTCATCATAAATACGACCTATGTATTCGCCAAGAATACCAACCGTGATAAGCTGAATTCCGCCGATGAAAAGTAAGATAATAATTAATGTAGTAAATCCTGGAACACGTGGAGTTGTGAAAAAGAGGTAGACGTAAAAAAGGATCAATATAAAGCTTATAAAAGAAATGAAGAATCCGATGGCTGTAGCAAACCTAAGGGGAGCTGTTGAAAATGAAATCACACCGTCGAATGCCAATTTTAGGAGTTTAGAAAACGAGTATTTAGGCTTACCGGAAAATCGGGCATCTCGGTTATAGGCCAGACCGATCTGCCGAAATCCAACCCAGCTTCGTAATCCCCGGAGGAACCTTGTACGTTCTGGCATATGATTGATAAGATCAACAACTTTTCTATCGATCAAACCGAAATCGCCTGAGTCGAGCGGGATGGTTATATCAGATAAAGCATGAAGGATACGATAAAAAATTTGATACGCCATTTTCTTTAACACATTTTCCTTGCGTTCAGCACGAATAGCATAGACTACCTCATACCCTTCGCGCCAGCGTTCTAATAATTGTGGAATAAGTTCTGGTGGATCCTGCAAATCGCCGTCCATCATAACGATAGCAGAACCTCTTGCATAGGCGAGCCCTGCTGCAAGTGCTGTTTGGTGTCCGAAATTTCGCGAAAGATCAATTGCACAAATATGTTTATCCTGTTTTCCGGCAGAACGTAAAATGGAAAGTGAATTATCTGTACTCCCATCGTTAACGAAAATTACTTCGTATGATGAAGTAAACTCCTTCAATACTTTTGTAAGTCGTTCAATAAGTATTTTGAGGTTTTCCTCTTCATTATAGATAGGGATAACAATCGACACTGTAGGATTACTTTTTTTAAACTTTCTTTGTGTTTTCATACATATTATCCATTCTTTTGAATTATGGACATTAAAGAAGTGCCGCATAAAGGATTTGACAGGATCATTGTTTCTGTTTTCATAAGGAACTTCATGCATGAGTTGAACCAGTCAGCTGGAGGTTGAAAGCCTAATCGATATATTTCTTCTTTATCTTCTTTTATTCCAAGCAGAATTTTTCTTAGCAGCACTAATGGAATTAGTGACATCCCCCAGTATGTAAGTTTTCGAACTTGGAAATTTGAATTCTTAAATTCCTGTCGGAATAAAATTTTGTTGTATCGACGGAGATGACCTTGAACATCGTCATAAGCGCCTCTTAGGTATTCACCTGCAGGGACATTTACAAATAACCATCCTCCGGGTTTGAGATGAAAGTCAATTTGACTTATGAAATCTGATGTATTTTGAATATGTTCCAACACGTCAAATAGTACGATTCCATCGAATAACGATTCGAATTCTTTTTGTTTCTCAGAAATATCATACAGATATGTTTTTCCTCTCAGTTGTGGATTTTTCTGCAATGCAGATATTTCGAGATCAGTACCATCAGTAATCCAGGATGTGTAAGATTCAATTTGATCACGAACAATCCCATTTCCACAACCGATTTCCAAAATTCGTAGTGGTTTTGTTGTGGATATGTCTATGGATAAAATCAACTTTTTGAATATTTCAAAACGCCATTGGCACCAGAAGTGGTTTTTATCGGCAAAATCGAAATACGATTGCTGAAAATTACTCACTTTCGGAAGTGAAGATAATTGAATTACTTCTGCCATACTTAACTCAAAAAGTGTTAGCGAATTTTTTGAAACACAACTATGCCAAACCGTTGATCAGTTGAAATAAATTGGGCAATAGATTCAAAATCTTCGGGTCGTGAAGTAAAATATTCTATTGGAACAGATTTTGGATTTAATTCCGGTCGATACGAGTAATGTGAATCCCATAGGATCAATGTCTGTGGTGATGCTTTTGCTACTGTATTCGAATCAATAGATGAAGCGCCTTTGGTAAATTGATATTGAGATTTTCCATAGTAATAGAAAAAGAGTGAATGGTTTGCAAGAATACTTTGATTTTCTACTCCATTCGATTTACTCCATTGGACCATCCGTTCCATAGCGATATCTTCAGGAGAGAGCACTAAAGGTCGGGAAGTTGTTATCAATAAAATCGTACTAGTGATGACGAGGAATCCTCCGAGTGTTTTATTGGATTTGAATACTAGTAGACTAGCAGTTATTATAATTCCGGCGACAAGATGCGTCCAATCACGCGTATTTTCCAAATAACGAACATTATTATCAGGGTATGTAGTCCAGATACCTACGGCAATAAGCAATACGATCATAATGAAAATTACCTTCTTGCGATCTTTTTGTATTAAAAAATTTTCAAAACCTAATGTTGAAATAATCGCAACAAGAGGTGAGATAACTGCCATATATCGTAAATTTCCACCTGTTGATGCACCAATTTTTAAGCTTTGTAAATTGAAGAGACAATGAATTAAAAAATAGACGACGAGAGGAAGTAAAACAAACCAATGCTGCCGATTGCGCACTAATGGAGATGAAAAATACACAACGATTAACACGACAATAGCCATTCCCCAAAATACAGGGGACATGAGAAAATAATGTTCAAATCCTTGTTTCGGCCAAGCGTTTTGATACTGTTGGCCGGTTTGTATTGTAGAGTTATAGAGGTAGAGCGGATCTCCTGTAAATATCCATCCCCAAATATTATTTGCTAAAGGAAATATTGTCAGAATAAGAATTGTCCACCACCGTTTTTGATAAATCAGATATAGCGCAAGACCGACACCGAGTATTAAGAATTCCTGACGTATCGTTACGCCATAGGATACTAAAAGAGCAGCATATTCGAATCTTTGATTGAGACAAAGAAGAATAGATCCCGTAAGTAAGAGTGCTGAAATTGGTTCGGAGTAATTACGGAAACAAAGTTGTACCCATACAGGTTGCGAAGCAAGTAGAAAGAAAGCGGCAATAGGAATACGGCTACCAAGTTTCTCAGCAATTTTATATGCTAATGCTGATGTGGCTGCTGATATGAAGCAATTTAGGGCGGTAACGAAATGAATCCCAAGAAGTGCAGGTATGACAAAAAAAAGTTTGTATCCAGGTTTTGCCCAATTACCAAGAATTGAATTCGGATTATTCCAGAATTCTAGCATATTCAAAAAGTGACTCACTTCGTCATGTTGATAGAAGCCTTGAGGTACGAGAGAATATAAAAAATATCCAATAGCGGTGATTGAGGTAAGTCCGATGAGCTGGGTATCAGTAAATTTCCAAATTACTTTTTGTTGGAGTGAGTATTTACGATTTTCGTGTTGATCTTCTTTATCTTGGCGATACTTTTTCTTTGACATCGAAATACACAATTATTTGATTGTAAGATAAAATTAGAAATTCTTAAGTAATGGATGTCCAAATGCTTGAAAAAACATAACAACAATTAGGAGAAGAAACAAGAATTTCATGGGTAATAATTTGATGGATCCATTTATGAATGCAAGGAATGTAAGTGTCATCAGATTAATCTTTAGCATTTTCAAATATTCCTTTTATCAAGAGATTCCTTCAACAAAGGCATACTTTTATTAGGTCTATGCGAAAGTGAGTCCAAATAGCACATTTGACAATCACATTGCTTTTCGAGATTATTTTCATTTTATTATTTTAAGAAACTTCAGCTCGGAGAGATGGCCGAGTGGCTGAAGGCACAGGTTTGCTAAACCTGCATAGTGGGTAACTGCTATCGAGGGTTCGAATCCCTCTCTCTCCGCGAGTGAAATGAAATTTTTTGTATATCTAATTTGGTCTGATAAATCAAAACGATCTTATGTTGGTCAGACTCAAGATATTGAAAATCGTTTGAAACGACATAAATCTGGATTAGTTCGCTCCACGAAAGCATATCGACCTTGGAAACTAATTTTTAAGGAAGAATTTAGAGATCGTGCAGAAGCAATGAAAAAAGAATTATGGCTGAAGAGTCCAGGTGGAAGAAAGTGGATTTCTGGATTCATTGAAAACTTAGGAGAGACAGGTTTGTCCGTTCCGTTGTCAAAGACAACGGAACGAGATCGCGATCCCGCAATGCGGGATCGGACTAAACCTGCATAGTGGGTAACTGCTATCGAGGGTTCGCTCGCCTCGCTCCGCGAGTCGGAGCGGGAATCCCTCTCTCCGCAAGGAAAAGTGGATGATACAAGCGTCTCGTCTCGAACAATATTGAGAGGGTCGCTTTTTTTGTGCACAAATGATCAATTTATGAATACACGAGTTCGAGTACGGTTTGCTCCAAGCCCAACGGGGTATTTGCATGTTGGAGGTTTACGCACTGCGTTATATAACTATCTTTATGCAAAAAAGCACGATGGTAAATTCATATTGCGCATCGAAGATACAGACCAAACACGCAAAGTCACTGGAGCTGTTGAGAACCTCATTTCGACATTAAAATGGGCTGGAATCGAATATGATGAAGGACCAGATAGAGATGGAGGATGTGGACCTTATATTCAATCTCAACGACTTGATCTTTACAAAGAACATGCCTTAAGACTTATCGATAAAGGGAAAGCATATTATTGTTTTTGTTCGCAGGAGCGCATTGAACAAATGCGCAAGCAACAGTTAGCTCAAAAACTATCACCTTCGTATGATCGCCATTGTAGAAACATTCCTCGGGAGGATTCAGAGCGTCGTGTAGCTGCAGGTGAACGATATGTAATTCGAATGATTGTACCCAATGAAGGTTCATTAACATTTTCGGATGTAATTCGTGGTCATGTTACGATTGCGTTTTCTATGCTCGATGATCAAGTAATTATTAAATCGGATGGATACCCTACCTACCATCTAGCTGTTGTAGTGGACGACCACTTGATGGGAATTACACATATTATTCGTGGCGAAGAATGGCTTTCTAGTGTACCTAAACATATTCTGTTGTATGAATATTTTGGTTGGGAAATTCCAGTACTAGCACATCTTCCATTGTTATTGAATCCAGATAAATCGAAGCTCAGTAAAAGGCAAGGAGATGTTGCTGTTGAAGATTATCGAGCAAAAGGATATTTAAGAGAAGCGCTCATTAATTTTATTGCCTTCTTAGGTTGGAATCCGGGTGATGAGCGGGAAATTTTTTCAATAGATCAATTGATAAAAGAATTTTCCTTAGATCGAGTTGGGAAGTCAGGTGCAGTATTCAATATTGAAAAATTGAATTGGTTAAATCAGCAACACATTAAAAATCAATCAAATGAAAATCTCGCAACTCTGATTTCACCATTCCTACAGGACGGAGGAATTCATATTCAGGATCAGTCTTATTTTCTTAATACAATCGGTTTGTTGAAAGAACGGATTGCATTCCCGAAAGACTTTATAAGTGCAAGTGTTTATTTCTTCAAAGATCCGGATACATACGATGAAGAAGGAGTCAGGAAGAATTGGGAGTCAAAATCTAATGAATGGATTACCTTATTTGCTGATCGTTTAAAATCGATTCCTCAATTTGTTCGTAATGATATTGAAACTACACTGCGTCAAATATCAACTGAATTGCAAATCAAGCCGGGGAAGCTTATTCATGTTACCCGATTGGCTTTATCCGGTCGCACGAATGGACCCGGTTTATTTGAGATGATGGAACTGCTCGGCCGGGATGTTGTTTTGCGACGATTGTATGCAGCTTCGGAGAGAATAAGAATCAGTTGAATTGCCTTTCAAGATACGGTTCTCTATATTCATCTGCCAATAAAGTGTGATTTATATATGAAAAGACAATCGAAATTAGGAATCATCCGGCTTCATAATGCGGTCTTCTATGCATACCATGGAGTGTTATCAGACGAACAGAATCTCGGTGGTAAATTTGAAGTTGATGTCGATCTCTATTGTGATTTTAAGCGCGGAGCAAATAGTGATCATCTCGAGGATACTGTCAATTATGAGCGTGTTTATGACTGTATTCGTACACTTGTGCTAGAAAAAAAACATTTTCTGTTAGAATCTCTCGCCGATGCAATTGGAAAAGGAATAATAAAGAATTTTTCTCGAGTCTATTCGGTAACCGTACGAGTTCGTAAACCAGGTGCACCTGTGCGTGGTGTTATTGATTATGTTGAAGTAGAATGGACGGTCGATCGGGATCGGTAAATCGTATGATTCAAGTGTTTATTGGGTTGGGGTCAAATCTTGGCGATCGGATGAATTATTTGCATCAAGCGCTCTTCAAAATAACTTCGATGCAACATGTGAATGTAAAACAATGGTCATCTGTGTACGAGACAGAACCAGTTGGTAAAAAAGAACAGCCTGCATTTCTTAATATGGTTATTGAACTTGAATCTTCTTTAGCACCAAGAGATTTACTGAACAGTTTAAAAGAGATTGAAAAGATTTTGGGGAGAATCCATAGAGAACGGTGGGGTCCAAGAGAAATTGATCTGGATATACTCTATTATGGGAGCGAAGTATATAACGATATAGACATACATCTTCCGCACCCTGAAATTGCTAATCGTAGATTTGTGCTGGTTCCGTTGAAAGAAATTGCAGCTCAATTTTTTGATTTTTTACATCATTTAACTATTGAACAACTCCTCAGCCGATGTCCTGACACTGGAGCAGTACGTAAGATTTCTGAACCATTTGCTCGATTACAAGCGGTATGAAACGTGCAGTTACCCTCTGAAATCCATTATATAGCTATTGAAGGTGTCATTGGTGTAGGAAAGACAACACTTGCACGGATGCTTTCCGAACGATTAGGTGCACGATTGGTTTTAGAGAAGTTTGAGGAAAATCCTTTTCTTCCAAAATTCTATGAAGATCCGGAACACTATGCTTTTCAAACGCAGATTTTCTTTCTTTTAAGTCGATATCGACAACAGCAAGAACTCTACCAGGCGGATCTTTTTCATTCTCACATTATTTCAGACTATATTTTCGAGAAGGATAAAATCTTCGCTTACCTCACATTAAGGGATGATGAATTAAAACTCTATGAAAATTTGCTAACTGCGATCGAGAAGACGATTCCAACGCCGGATCTTGTAATCTATCTTCAATCTGGAGTTGATAGGCTAATGTCCAACATCAGAAATCGAGGACGTGAAATGGAAAAACACATGTCCGACGATTATATACGAGAATTGAATGAAGCCTATAATTATTTCTTCTTCCGATATAAGTCTTCGCCTCTACTTATTGTAAAAACAACAGATATTGATTTCGTGAATAATCCGGATCACTTTGAAGATCTATTGATGCAGATCCTTAGACCGAATAAAGCTCCTGTAGAATATTATAATCCGTTTGTAAAAAAATAATATGATTCGACTTATTCTATTTTCTATTATTCGTTTTTTTATCGTAGCGATAGTAGTATATGTTTTACTTCTGGTTATTAGGAAAGTTGCGCAACTGCTCAAAGGTGGCAATCCCTTTTATAGAAGTCAAGTTCATGATAAACCAAACCAACCCTCACCAAAAAAATCGGAAGAATATAGAGATGTGCAAGACGCACAATATAAAGAGCTTCCCAAGTCGCCATCAGAGGAAAATGCCGACAAGAATAGTTGATACACGGTTTATCACAAACGATCATTTCGTTTGAACAAGTCTTATTAGTTAGCTATATTCTTCAAACATTTTTCTTATAAAGAATCAAAAAAAATGGGACGAGTTTATATTCATCAATTAGGTCAATATGTAGGTGCGGAGGTTCAGCTTTTCGGCTGGCTATATCATAAACGTTCGAGTGGCAAAGTCCGATTTCTTCTGTTAAGAGATGGGACGGGAGTTGTACAGTGTGTTATGGTTAAAGGACAAATCGCGGATATCATTTTTGAGTCGTTTGATAGGCTTACTCAAGAATCCTCATTTTCCGTAAAGGGAAAAGTTCGGAAAGATGACCGAGCACCTGGTGGGTACGAACTTGATTTGATAGATATTCCAAAAATCTACAATGTAGCGCAAGAATATCCTATTACGCCAAAAGACCATGGAATAGAGTTCCTCGCAGATCGACGGCATCTGTGGTTGCGTTCTTCACGCCAACATGCAATAATGCGAGTAAGGCATCGAATCATCAAAGCGATCCGTGATTACTTTGATAGTAACGGATTTACATTGGTTGATTCGCCTGTTTTGACACCTGCGGCATGTGAAGGAACCTCCACGCTTTTTAGCACCGAATATTTCGATCTTGGAAAAGCCTATCTGACACAGTCAGGTCAACTTTATGCAGAAGCCGGTGCAATGGCATTTGGCAAAGTGTATTGCTTTGGACCTACATTTCGCGCCGAGAAGTCAAAGACCCGTAGGCACCTTACCGAATTCTGGATGGTTGAACCTGAAGTAGCTTTTAATAATCTAGATGACAATATGGATTTAGCTGAAGATTTCTTAGAATATATTGTCCAGACAATTCTAAAAGATTGCCAAGCTGAATTAAAAGTTTTAGAGCGGGATATTACGAAGCTTCAAAATGTAAAAAAGCCTTTACCGAGAATTTCGTACGATGAAGCTGTTAAAATTTTGCATTCGAAGAATATGCCATTTGAATGGGGGAATGATCTTGGAGGAACTGATGAAACAGTTATCTCTGAACAGTTTGATCGGCCGGTAATGGTGCATCGATATCCTGCAGAAGTAAAGGCGTTTTATATGAAGCGTGACCCGGATAATTCAAAACTCGCTCTGGCTGTTGATGTTTTAGCTCCAGAAGGATTTGGCGAAATTATCGGAGGCAGTCAACGTGAAGACGACCTAAATCTTCTCTTAGAACGAATTGAATCACATCATTTACCAAAAGAAGCATTCGAATGGTATCTTGATCTTCGCCGATTTGGTAGTGTCCCACATGCGGGTTTTGGACTTGGCATCGAGCGGACAGTAGGTTGGATATGTGGTTTGGAACATGTCCGTGAAACGGTTCCCTTCCCAAGAATGATCTATCGGTTAACCCCTTAGAAGATTGTATGCTTAAAGTTACAAATCTTAGAAAAGAATTTGATTCTGTTGTCGCAGTGGATGGTGTTTCGCTCGAAGTACAGCGAGGAGAATTATTTGGCCTATTGGGTCCAAATGGAGCTGGCAAAACAACGACAATTCGAACCGTGCTAAATATTCTCCAACCAGATAGTGGTGAGATTTTATTCGATGGCAAATCTTTTTCCGAAAATACATGGAATAGTATCGGTTATCTCCCAGAAGAAAGAGGATTGTATCGAAAAAGTAAAATTATTAATACAATACTTTATTTTGCATCACTCAAAAGGATGGCTGCGAAGGATGCGAAGCCAGCAGCATATTATTGGTTGGAAAGATTTGGATTGAAACAAGATGGGCATCGCAAAATTGAAGAACTCTCAAAAGGGAATCAGCAAAAAGTTCAACTTATCATCTCTGTCCTCCATCGTCCTCAATTACTTATTCTGGATGAACCATTTTCGGGTCTCGATCCGGTTAATCAAATCCTTTTAAAAGATATTCTACTTGAACTCCGGCAAAATAATACGGCGATAATATTCTCGACGCATCAGATGGAACAAGTAGAAAAGATGTGCGATAATATTTGCTTGATCAATAAAGGAAAACCTGTTCTCAGCGGTGATCTGTCCAAGATCAAGAAGCAGTATGGCTCGAACTCTGTTCATTTAGAGTACGATGGAGATGGTGAATACCTTAAACACAGTAAATTGATTCGTCATGCAGACGTCTACCAAAATTATGCTGAACTTGAGTTATTGGATATTTCAAAAAGTAACGAGTTGCTTGCACAACTTCACAACAAATTGACTATACGAAAATTTGAAATTGTTGAACCATCGCTAAATTCAATCTTCGTTTCGGTTGTGGGTGGACAAGAAAATATTACCAATGCAAGTCAAAAACCAATTCCAAATCAGCAAATGCCATCACGTGATATCAAAAAACTTGCAATGAAGGATACACGTGTTCGTAAATTAATGTTGTCAATTGTATTATTAATTTGTTTGTCTGTGGTATCTATTCTAAAAATAGACAATGGCTCGAATTCTTATATAATTCTCTTATGGTTAGGACTCTTCACATTCCTCTGTATTCGATTCTTCATTGTAAAACGTAAGGTTGAAAAGGAGTTGTCGGCGAAAAAATCAGAGGAGAATATCGAATGAACTCAAAAGGATTCTGGATTGCGAAATGGGAGTTCATGGAGAAGGTAAAATCCAAAGCGTTCATCATCTCGCTTATTCTTATGCCCATACTCATTGGAGCTATGGCGATTTTACCAACATTGTTTGCTTTGAAAGAGGACAGTGAGCCAATCGCTATTGGAATTATTGATGGTACAAAAAAATTAGTTCAGCCATTAGGTGACCGACTTGATCGAGAATTCCGATTAAAGAATAATCAACCCAATTATTTATTACAAAACTTGCTCGTAGGAAAGACAGCTGAAGATGCTCGTTCAGAAGGGACACGATTGATTGATTCAGAACAAATTGAAGGTTATTTCTTTATCCCAGCAACAATTTTTGATAGTGGAAAAGTAGAATATAGATCGAAAAATGTAGGAAATTTTAAAATACTAGAACGATTCTCACGCACAATTGAACAGGTTATCATAGAAAATCGTCTTAGTGCTCATGGTTTAGATACTGCCCTTATTAGGAAACTAACGGCAAGTATCGATGTGAAGTCTATCAAAGTGACAGAAAAAGGAAAAGAGTCGGAAGCAGGATTTGGCGAAACGTTCGCAACTGCTTACATTGGATTGTTGATGTTGATCTTTATGGTATTGACATCAGGACAATTACTGGTACGAAGTGTTGTAGAAGAAAAATCAAATCGAGTCATCGAAGTATTGCTATCTTCATGTAATGCAAACGAACTTATGTCTGGAAAAATTCTGGGTCTAAGTGGCTTAGGTATTCTCCAGATGTTAGTCTATGCTCTTTTGGGTGTCGCATTAGCGATGAAGACGAATATGAATATACTTCAACCTGATTATTTTCTTTTAACGTTGCTCTATGCGATTCTAGGTTATCTTTTTTACGCCGCGATTTTTGTGGCCGCAGGATCGCCTGTTACGACTGAACAGGAAGCTCAACAAATTACAGCTTATGTAAGCATGCTATTAGTAGTTCCATTTGGACTAATGATGCTGGTTATGCAAAATCCGAATTCACTCGCTGTAAGAATATTATCATTCATACCTCCGCTTACTCCATCAATCATGGTGTTGCGCATTTCAATCCAAATGCCGTCATTTATAGAGATTCTCGCATCGATTATTGTGTTAATCGGTTCGATTTGGATAATGATGTGGATTGCTGGGAGGATCTTTCGTGTTGCGATTCTATCCTACGGTAAACGGGCATCATTTATAGAAATACTCAGGTGGATTCGTGCCAAATAATATAAATTCATATATGTTAAAAGGATGAATGTGATGACACTAGAGGCGACGATGTTTTATATACTTGCGGTTGGAGGTGTTGTGTCTGCGTTACTTGTAATAACGCGTAGCAATCCGATTATATCGGCAATCTATCTTATCGTCAATTTCTTTTGTCTTGCTGGAATATA
>Ga0233422_10000491_pt1 | contig 19600 bp, 13 predicted proteins | sample Watercolumn_Mata_2_FD_182724 | JGI IMG/M metagenome (GOLD analysis project Ga0233422, IMG submission 182724) | Freshwater microbial communities from Lake Matano, South Sulawesi, Indonesia - Watercolumn_Matano_2014_110_MG | ecosystem: Environmental > Aquatic > Freshwater > Lake | place...
GGGATACGTCACCACGCCGAGCGGCTGCGCGCGTCCCATCGTCAGCCCGTCGCTGGACGATGGCGCGTCCGCGCCCGCCGCCACCGGCGTCACGCCCGCCGTCCCGACGAATTCGACGCGCAGCGCGTGGTCGAGCGAAGCGAGAACCACTTGCGTCGGCGCAAAGCCGACGACGTGCCCGCCTGAAGCGAACTGCAGCAGCGGCGACGCGAGCGCGGCGGATGCGACTGGTGCGGGCATCGGCGCGCCGAGCGCGAGCAACAATGCGAGGAGTGCGAGGCGCGGCGCCCAGCGGCGTGCGGTTGAAAAGAGATGATGGGTTTGCATTTCCCCTCCTTGGGAAACGTAGGACGGATTTCCAAGTTTGTCCTACACAAAAAAACGCATTGCCGCGAACGCGCGCACGCGCGTCAAACAGCAATGCGAGTTTGAAACCGAAACGTATCGTCTAAACCCGGAGGGTCTTAGACCCTTCGGGTTTGGCGTACCGCCGCGATCCATCGTTGGATGCTTCCCCCAATACGCGTTGAACCGAGAACCACGGATATTGTAATCCCTCCCTGATTCTTGTCAAATCGAAGTTTTCGCCCACCCCTCGGCGATTGAAATCGCCTCTGGCGGGCTTGTTGCCGAGCATTCATCCATGAGTTGCCTATTACTTCTCCATCACTTCTCCACACGCGTTTGGTATGGTGAAGGCGGACGTACAAAGTATCTTCAAAGGGAGACAAATATGTCGGTTAATGATCTCTATTTGGATTTCAAACCCAAGACGCCAGCCGCCGCGCGCCGATTCCGCATGGTGTGGACCGAGCGCATTCGACATATCGTTCAATTTGGTTTTGTCGCGTTCATTCTGTATATGAGTGTCATGCACAACACCGCGCTGGAAGATGGAACGACGGCTTCGATTGATGCGCTTTGTCCTTTCGGTGGCTTGGAAACGCTCTGGCGCTACATTTCGACTGGCGGTCAATACGTATCCAAGACGCATCTTTCCAACCTGGTGCTTGGGCTCGGGTTGCTGATCGGCGTTCTGTTTGCCGGCGGCGCATTCTGCGGATGGGTCTGCCCGTTCGGCGCAATGCAGGATTTGCTTGCGTGGGTACGCGGCAAACTGCACCTTCGCGAGATTCAGGTGCCTGCGCGCCTGGATCGCATCTTGCGCTACGGGCGCTTTGTCGTCCTCGTGATGGTTCTGCTTCAGACGATCACCCTGGTCAAGTTGTGGTTCGCGGATTGGGATCCGTACCGAACGGTGTTCGGCTTAGGTTGGCTGTTTGAATTCAATCTCGCGGAAGCGTGGTTCGCGTACACCGTCGCGGGCGTCATCATCGTCGCGTCGTTGTCGGTCGAGCGCGCCTGGTGCCGTTATGCGTGTCCGCTCGGCGGCGTGATCAGTCTCATCGGCAATCTCAGTTTCCTCCGCATTCGCCGGACTGGCGATATGTGCAAGGGTTGTAATGTCTGTGAGCGACCGTGTCCGGTCAAATTGCCTGTCGCAACCGCAAGCACGATCAGCAGCGACTGTATCGGCTGCCTCGCCTGCGTCGAAGCGTGTCCGCGGCGCGGCGCGCTGGAACTGAAAATCGCGCCGGCCTGGCTCGATGGCTTGCGGTTCCTGTTCTCGAGAAAATCAACGGAGGTGTCCAATGCGCGTTAATCCATTCGTCGCGCCGATCGTCATCATCGCCGCATTGTTCGGAACGGTCTTCACCGCGCAGGCGCTGGGCGTCTGGTCGGTCAGCGGTCGCACGGCGATTAATCCGGACTCGCTGACTCCTGCCGATCTCAAAGGGTGGATGACCTTGCAGCAAGTCATGGATGGCTTGAAGATTTCGCAGAGCGATTTGTTCGCAATCGGTGGAATCCCGGCAGATACGCCGCCCTCCATGGCGTTGAAGGATCTGGAAACAGTCGTCTCAGTGACGACGCTGCGCGAACGTTTGGCGGCAAAAATGACTGGCGCAGCAACACCATCCAGTGCCGCGCCGACAAAAGCCGCGCCAGAAGTGGCGGTAACGCCTGCCGCCGTTCATGCGACGCCAACACCACTGGCAGCGAGCCAGATTCTGCCCGCCGATCAAATCAAGGGCAGGATGTCGTTGAAAGAGGTGAGCGAGCAGTGCGGCGTGCCGCTCGACAAAATCATTGGCGGCTTGCAACTTGCGCCGAATACCGATCCTAACATTTCGATCAAGGATTTGGTGTCGCAGGGCAAGCTGGTCGAAGTGACGGATGTGCAAAAGCTTGTGGCGTCGTTGCAAGCAAAGTGAGATGGGTTTATAATGGTTCCCGATGGCTCAACGTATCCTCGTCGTTGACGACGACAAACAGATCGTTCGGCTCGTGCAAGCGTACCTCGAAAAATCGGGGTACACCGTGCTAGCCGCGTATGACGGCGACAACGCCCTGCGGATCATTCGCTACGAACGTCCCGACCTCGTCGTGCTCGACCTGATGCTGCCGGGGCGCGATGGGTGGGAAATCACGCGCACCCTCCGCGCCGATGCCCATTTGGCAGCCATACCGATCCTAATGCTGACGGCGCGGGTTGAAGACACAGACAAGATCGTGGGACTCGAATTGGGCGCGGACGACTACCTGACCAAGCCATTCAACCCGCGCGAAGTGGTTGCCCGCGTGCGTGCGATTCTGCGCCGCAGCGCGGGCGCGCCGACGAGCGCGCGCGTGATCGAGATGCGCGGCTTGCGTCTGGACGCCGACAAGCATATCGTCACGCTCGGCGGCAAGCCGCTTGAAATGACGCCGACCGAGTTCGCGGTTTTGCAAACGCTGATGGAGAATCCGAATCATGCGTTCACGCGCGGCGAACTCATCGAAAAAGCATTGGGCTATACGTACGAAGGGCTGGAACGCACGCTCGACAGCCATATCAAGAATCTCCGAAAGAAGATCGAAGCTGATCCGAGCGATCCACAGTATGTCCAAACGGTATTTGGCGTGGGGTACCGTCTCCAGGATGAAGGCAGGATCAAACGGTGAATCGTTTGTGGCTGCGGCTCACGTTCGCGTTCATTGCGGTCACCCTCGTCGGCGTCGGCGTGATCGCCATTCTCGTGGACTGGAGCGCGGGCAACGAATTTCGCCGGTATCTTGCGCGCCAGGAGGATCTCACAGCCAGCGGCTTGGTGGACGAACTCGCCGCGTTCTATCGGCGCAATGGAAACTGGGACGGCGTGAGCAATGTCTTTGCCAGTCTCACCGGGGTGATTGGTCGGGGACGCGGTCAAGGACAAGGACAAGGACGCGGGCGCCCACCGCTCTTGCTTGCCGATGCCGGCGATCGCGTCGTCTATGACGAGCGCGGCACACGCGTTGGCTCGATGTTTAGCGCGGATGAACGCGCCGCCGCACAGCCGATCCTGCTGGATGGTCAAGTCGTCGGCTATCTTCTCCTCAATTCGCCGGGGCGCGGCGCGCTCGCTCCAGCGGAGCAGGCATTCCTCGATCAATTGCGCGTGACGCTCGTCCTGGCTGCCCTCCTCGCCGGCGCGCTGGGTATTGTTTTGGGCCTGTTCATCAGTCGGACGATTGCCGCGCCGTTGAGCGCGCTCGCGCTTTCGGCGCGCGCGTTCGCCCGGCACGATTGGAGTCGACGCGTCAAGATCGGCGGGACGGATGAAGTCGCGGCGGTCGCGCGCGAGTTCAATGCGATGGCGGATGAACTCGAACGCGCGGAAGCATTGCGCCGTAATCTGATCGCGGACATTGCGCACGAGTTGCGCACGCCGCTCTCTGTGTTGCAGGGCAATCTGCGCGCGCTGCTGGACGAAGTGTATCCACTCGAACGCAGTGAGATTGCGACGCTGTACGACGAGACGCGTTTGCTCAGCCGCCTGGCGGATGATTTGCGGGAGTTGGCTTGGGCGGAGACAGGGCAATTGCGCCTGGACCTTCAGAAGGTCAATCTCGCCGACGCGCTACGTGCGGCAGCCGCGAATTTCGCGGTTGCTGCAGATGCACAAGGGGTCCGGGTGGATGTCCAAGTCGGTGACGATTTGAGCGCGCGCGCCGATCCAGATCGCCTCGCGCAGGTACTGCGTAATTTTATCGCGAACGCGCTACGCCATACACCGGGCGGAGGGTGCATTACGGCTTCTGCAGAACGGCGCGAGCGAATGATTCGCGTCATGGTTTCGGATACCGGCGAGGGAATCGGGGCGGAGGACCTGCCGCATGTGTTTGAGCGTTTTTATCGCGGCGACAAGTCGCGTGCACGCACACGCGGCGGCGCGGGGTTGGGCCTGGCGATTGCCAAAGCCCTCGTCGGCGCGATGGGCGGTGAAATCGGAGTAGACAGCGAAGTGGGGCGCGGCAGCTGCTTTTGGTTTACGCTGCCGGATATAGCATCATCACCGCGTTTGTCAGATCGTCCACGGTGACGCCGGGCGACTGAATCGAAAGGGCGCGATACACCTCGGCGACGCGCGCTTTGATGGCATCGGCGTCGAGCGCAGTGCCGCGGAGCGCGAGTTCCAATGCGCCCGGCGCAGATTGCGGCAGCATCGTAAAATCACCAGAGAGGGTCACATCGTCAATGTGCGCTGCGCGCAGGCGCGCAGTGACGCGAATCAAGCCTCCTGGCGCTTTGCGCACGACCTCGATTACCCGCACGTCCTCGTGAATCTTCACCCCAATCTGGCGCAAGCCGCCTTTTTGATACAACCATTCGTCGGTCACGAATTGTCGGTCAAGTTGTTCAGCGAGTGCGAGTTCTCTTGCCGTCGGCTCACCGCGGACAACCTTGCGTCCAAGCGCGGCTTGCGCTTTGTCGAGATAAAGACTGACGACTGCATTGCGGTCGGGGGTATAACCGAGCTGCTGTTTCAGTGTCGTCATGTATTCCTTGAGCGATTGGAAAATCTTGTCACGCATTTTCTCCGATGGGACCTTCAGCACCTGTGCCATCAATTCAAAGTTGAAATCGAACATCAACGAGCCGACGACGACGTCTGCCTCGCCTATTTGCGCTGCGCCAGTCCCACCGATTTTTCTGCCCTGCACGTGCACATCATTGATCGGACGGTAGTTCGCCGGGATGCCGAGTGCTTGATAGGTTTCAACCAACGGCTTGACGTAGAGCGCGAACCTATCGCTGAGGTCGGCGGGCAGCGTGTGGCGATGGAAAATCCACTGGAGGAAAACCTGATTCTGATCGAGGTACACCGCGCCGCCGCCAACCTCGCGCCGATAGATCGGCAAGCCGCTGGCGCGGCAATCTTCCACCTCCACTTCTTTTTCCAGTTCCTGATGAAAGCCGATGCAGACGTAGGGTGCCGTTGGCGCGACCAGAATGATCGTGTCCGGCGCGTTCGCATCGAGCGCGTATGCGACGGCGTGGTAGATCGTCTGGGAGCGAACGGGTGGGACTGGACCGAGATCGAGGAGACGGAGAGGGTTCATCTATTTCCCTTGAGCCACCACGCGCACTTGTCCACACATGTCGAGAAAACAGAGTAGGGTCTGCGGTTCTGCGCCCACAAGTGCCTGCACCGCTGCCGCGTAGCGTGTGACCTGATCGCCGTATTCTACGATCTTTCCTTTCAGCATTTCCTCGTCCTGAATCGCATCGGTCTTAAAGTCCACCAATCGCCACACGTCCCCAACGCGATACAGCACGTCAATCACGCCGGTCTCGACGCGCGCGTCGCGGCGAAAAGTGTACGGCACCTCGTGAATGCGCTGCGCCGCGTGCATCTCCATGTACAGCACGTGCGTTTGAAAACGCGCCAGCAGCCGCCGCGCCTCGTCAATCGTCGCGGTAATTTCAATCCGATCAGTCAAACCCGCGGCGAGCGCGTGCGGATACAAGAAACCAGCAAGGTCGGGGCGGTCTGGAAACCGCCACCAGCGCAGCGCTTCATGCGTCAACTTGCCGACGACCCATGCCGGCGCGCGCGGACGCTGCGCGGTCGGCACGACGCGCCAGACGCGCGGTGGCGGTTCAGCTTCGCGCGCGCGCGTCTTTTCGTCTACGCGGGCGCTGGCAGGCGCGATGAGGGGAGCGATGAGAGACTGGCTCTGTGCCAAGTCGGAGACTGGGCTAGACCCTTCGACTATAGGGCAACCACGCGGGGTTGCCCCTACGCTCGGGGCAAAGGATCGAGGTTGGACGTTGGATTCTTGGTCTTTGGCTTGCGGTTCTTGATCTTGAGTATCCACGAGCGGTGAAATCGCGCAGGCGATCTGCCCACCGATCGTGTTCACGCTGACCGATAACGGCGCAGCGAGTGATTCGGGAACCGTCACGGCGTCGAGTCCAATCAATGCCCCGAGTTGGTCGAGCCAGCCGCTCAGCGTCAGCGTGCCGTCGCGCTTGCGCCTGCAATGTCCACAGACGAGCAGCTTGTCTATTGCGCGCGTCGCGGCGACGTACAGCAAACGCCTTTCTTCCGCGTCCGCCTGATCCGCGTCGCGCTGCGCCGCCAGCGAAGCCATCACCGAACGTTCCTCTGCCGTGCGTACCGGAAAGAGCGGTCCGAGTTCCGGATCGAGCCAGAACGAATTTCGACCGCGCGGTGAGTGCCCGGCGTCCGCAATGACGACCATGGGAAACTCCAATCCTTTGGCTTTGTGCACGGTCATCAGTTGCACTGCCTTGCCCGCTTCGACCGGCGCCTCACCTTCGCGCGCTTCGACATCGCGCAGCGTTTGCACGTATTCCAAGAATTCGCCGATACTCACCAATCCGCTCGTGTGCGCGTCGGCGAGTAGTTTGTCTACGTTGCGGCGCGGGCGTTCGGCGTCCGGCGCGCTGCGCAGGATCGCATGGTAATCGGTGGCAGCCAGGAGATGTTTGAGCACCGCTGCGATCGGAACGCGTCCTGCCAGCCGGGTCGTTTCGCTGAGAATCTCGCGCGCCCGCACTGCGCGCGCAGCATCGTCCTGTTCAAGCGCTGACAAGTTGCCGTGCAGGGCAGACCAGAAGGCGCGCGGGGTGCCCGCGCTGTGACGCAGGAGATAGAGCGCGCCATCGCTCAAGCCGAACGCAGGTGAGCGCAGCGCGCCTGCCAGCGCTGGATCATCGGTCGGATCGGCGATGGCGGCGAGCGTGTTCAGCAAGTCGCGGACTTCGGGACGTTCGTAGAATCCCTTGCCGGCGACCGTCACGAATGGGATATTGGCGCGCTCGAAGGCGGCTTCATAGTCGGCAAAGTGGGTCGAGGCGCGAAACAGCAGCGCGATATTGCCCCACGCGATCCCTTCGTCGCGCATCCGGCGCAAACGTGCGGCAAGCGCGTGGGCAGCTGCCGCGCGACCTTCTGCAGTGTTTTCTCCGATGCCCAGACAGAATTCGACGAAAGGTTCACGGATGTCGCGCGGCGCGGGGCGGTGGGCGTGCAAGGGCGAAAAGGGAATGGCATACAGACGCGCCGGATCATCCAATGTTCCCAAGATCGGTTCGAGCAGCGTATTCAACTGCCGAACGAGCGGCTCATGCGCGCGGTAGGTGAGATCAAGATCGAACGCCTTGCCGCCGCTCGCCACGAGGTCGGCTTGCACGCGGCGCAGCACGGTGACATCGCCGCCGCGAAAACGATAGATGCTTTGCTTCCCGTCGCCGACGATGAAGAGATGGGTCCGGCGCGATGTCTGAGCGGCAAGCTGGAATCCGCTCAGCGCGTAGATGAGGCGGCGTTGGAAATCGTTCGTGTCCTGGAATTCGTCCACGAGAACAGCGCGGGTTTCCGATTGCCAGTGCGCGCGCACGGCGGCGTTGCTTTCGAGGAGTGCGACGGTTTGCGTTTCCAGGTCGTCAAAATCAAGCGCGCGCCGTTCTGCTTTCAACGCGTCGTAAACGTTGACCACCGCGTCGAACGCGCGACGCAATTGCGGCATCGCTTGCGCGGCGCGCTCGTCGAGCTCCCAGTGCGGCGTTGGATCGGCTGGGCTCTTGCCGCCTAGCCATGGATCGAGCGTATGGTCATACGTTTCGCGCAAAACCCTGACCGCCTCCTTTGCCGCGCTTGGGCTGCCAGCCGCCCCTCCCAGGCATTCGCGGCGCAGTATGAACAATTCCTGCAATCGCGTGTCCCACGCGCGCGCGGTTTCAATGCGCGTCCACCGTTCCAAGAGCGCGACGACCTGCGCGGCGAGTTTAGCCCCCGCGGCGCGCGCGAGTTCGTCGCGCGCGTGCAGATCGCGCAGGGTTGCCAGCGCGTCGCGTGCCTCGGGCGCGTGAGTGTACCGCGCCAATGCGCGCGCCAGCGCGGTTGTCCAGACCCTGCGCAGATCTCCCCCCGCGTCGAACGCGGCGCGCGCCGACGCTCGTTTCTCAAGGAGCGCGGTCATCATTTCGCGCAGCTCGCTTTCTTCGAGCAGCGCGAAGAGCGTCACGGCATCCGCCTCGTTCGCCACCCAATCGAGCGCGACTTGGACGGCTTGCGCGCGCAATGCGGCGCTGGTGTTCTCGTCGAGTACCTCAAAATCGGGATCCACTTTTGCTTCGGCGGGATGACCGCGAAGAATTGCCGCGCACAAACTGTGGATCGTGCCGATGCGCGCGCTGTCGAGATCGGCGAACGCGGCTTGCCACAACTCAGGTTGTGGAGTACCGTCGGCAGTGAGCCATTTCCTGATCTCCGATCCAATGCGCGTGCGCATCTCGCGCGCGGCTTTGTCGGTGAAAGTGATCGCGATGAGCGAGCGGAGTGGCGTGCCTTCTTCGACGAGCGCGAGAAAACGCGCGACGAGCGTGCGGGTCTTGCCGGAGCCAGCCCCGGCGGTCACGATAATGTCCGCGTCGCGCTGGGTGACCGCCGCGCGCTGAGTCGGGTCGAGCGGAATGAGAGAAAGAATTGAAGTCATCTGCATCTTGGGAGATTAGAGACTGGACGGCGAACAGGGTCGGCAATCTCCAATCTCTATTATAGGGCAACCACGCAGGGTTGCCCTACTGTCCCGGTTTGTACCGCCAGCAAAATGCAGCTGCGGGACACCATGAAGGGCAGCCGTCGGTTGGTACGTGTGGAGCAAAATCGCCTGCGCGGACGCGGGAGGCGTATGCAAGCGCATGCGCCGACGCCTTTTCGAATGCCGCGTCAATGCCGCCCGGATACTTTTCCAATTTCAAACTGCTGGGCTTGGCTGCACGGATGTGCCAATACGCTCCCGCAACAGGTTTGCCGATTCTCAGTGCGTCGCGCGCCGCAAGCGCGTACAGCGCGAGTTGCAGTCGCCTGCCCTCGTCCAAGTCGTTCTTGCTGATTGGCGATGATCCGGTTTTGTAATCTACCACCCGCAGCTCACCTGCATCGTTCACGTCCACGCGGTCAATGTACCCGCGCAGTCGGATCTCCCCCTGAGCGCCGTGCAGAACGAGCGCAGGGATATTCTCTTTGCCAAATACAAGTTCAAAGCGGATTGGGCGCCAACCCGCGCTGGCATCGTGCAGCGCGCGCACAGTGTCCGTGAGGACGCGCTCCAATTCCGCCTGCTGCCGCTGCCACACCGCGGTCGGGCGAAAGCCGTATCTTTCCGGCGCGGCGGCGAAGACCTCACGCGCGATATTCGGCAATGCCGCCAGGAGCGTGTCCAGATCGGTTGGGTCAGCGGCGCGGCGAAATAACGTTTCAAGGACCGCGTGCAACATTGTGCCGAGTTGCCGCGCGGCGTAGCCAGCTTGAGTGGGCAGGCGCGGCTCAAGCGCAAGCGCGTACGCGGCGAAGAATGCGAACGGGCACGCGCCGAATGTTTCGAGGCGGCTCGCGCTCCACGGATGCGATGGCGCGAAATCATTGGCGAGGCGCGATTGCAGCGCGGTCAAGTCGCCTTCGAATCGCCCACGCGCCTCGTCTGCCATGCGCGCGGCGAGAACTGCCGCGCCCTGTTTCACCGCCTCGCGTCTTGCATTGGGGATGGCGTTAAACTCTGTTCCCATCTCGATCAATTCCGACAGCGATGCCGCGTCTTTCGGCGCGCGCGTGTCCGCGGAGCGCGCGGGCGAAGCATCCACCAGATGCAGGATGTGTTCCCAGTACGGCGAGGGTTCCCAGGGTTGTCCATCCGCGGCGAGATAGGGGCGCGTGAGCAAGAGTTTTTCCGTCGCGCGCATAACGGCTTCGTAAAAGAACGTAACCTCCTCGCCGGAAAAGCGCGGTAAGAGATGCAGTGTCGCGCGATCTGCCTCCGGCAGCAGCGGATCTTCGGTCGCCGCGCGCGGAAATTCGCCTTCCGCCAGACCGACGAGCGCGATGGCGCGAAACGATAACCCACGCGCGGATAAGACGGACGCGGCGAGAATTGTTTCGGTTTCCTCCGGCGGCGGAACGCGATATCGCGTTGCCTCGACTGCGCCGCTCAGGTCGGTCCAGAATTCGACGAATGTGAGCGGACGGGCGGCGTCGAGGGCGGATTCGGCGAAGACGAGCGCGCGTAGAACGTTCTTGAACTCTCGCAGCGCGGCGACATCACGGTCGCGGGTTGCCGCCTCTGCCCGCGCGCAATGCACTACGCGCAGTCCCGCGTCGGATTCACGCGTGTACTCGGTCGAGAGCTCCGGGTCATCTCCGATCAGTTCTTCGAGCCAAGCCACATAATCGCGGCTGGTCGCTTTACCGGAGGGTGGTGTAAGGCGCGTAGCAAAGCGCCGGAATTTTCGTAAGAGCGCGGCGGCGGTTGCTCCCATCGGCGCGGAGAGTGGCGCCGTGTCGTCGCGCTCAACCGACTCGTCGGCGTCGGGCAGCGCGACGGTAAGCCGGGTGAGTGTATCTTCCCACTGCGCGAGGCCGACGGCGACTTGCCCCCAGCGCGCGGCAGCATCGAGTTGTTCCGCGTCTCCCGCTTCAAGCCCTTGCGCAGACCAATCCAGGTACGGACTGCGCCACGCGTCCACGACGCGGCGCCGTGGAAAATCTTGCGCGATCAACGCGAGCAGATTCAATAGCGCGGCGACTGCCGGATTGTTGGCGAGGTTGTCTCCCTCGCCCAGATAAATCGGCAAGCCAAATTCCGCCGCCGTCTCTTCGATCAACGCGCGGTACGGCGCCAGGTCGCGCGCGAGCAGCGCGATCTCACCCGGCGTCCAGCGCTCGCGCACAACGCGCGCTTTGAGCCAGCGCAGCGCGGCGCGGATTTCTTCGGCACGGTTTGGCGCTTCGATGAGTTCGATCGCACCATCAGACGGGATTTTGGGCGCTGACGATTCGAAGAGGGCAGATTCGATCCGCTTGAGAGGCGTTGTGGGAAGGGAGGGCGACCAAGTGACAGGGTGGTATGGGGACAAGGAGGACTCGATCGCGGCGCGGGCGCGCGCGAAGCGGCGATAGGCGAGACGTGCATGCTTCGACTTTGCGGTCGGCGCGGCATCGCCGGTGAGTGTGATGAGTGTTTCGTCGGTGCGCGCGGCAAGCAGACGCAGCACCGCGAGTTGCGTCGGGTTGAATTCGTCGAACCCATCCACGGCGAGTAGACGCCAGCCGTGTGCGAGATGGGCATCTTGTTCCAGCGCGCGCACGGTGACCCATCCTTGCCCTTCGTCGTCTGCCCACTCGGCGCTCAGCAAACGATCTTGATATGCTGCGTAGAGCCGCGCCAGTTCTGCCAGGCGCGCGCCGCGCCCCTGGATTGTCGCGGCGAATTGTTCGGGAGTGATGCGCGCGCGTTTGAGTTCCTGGATCGCGCCGTGCAGGGCGCGCGCAAAACCGGGTGTGGTGTGGATGCTCGAGAAGAAATCGAGCGCGCCGGCGGCATGGAGTTCACCCGCGATCGCGCGCAGCACGCGGTAGATGACCGGCTCGTCGAGCCGCGCCGCCAGTTTCCCCGCTGCGGCGAGCAGTTCGACATAGAGCGTGTAGAACGTGCCGAGCCGGACGCCCATCGCGCCGCCAGCGTTGCCGAGGCGGCGGCGAAACGCGGCGACATTCGCACCGTTCGGCAGGATGGCCCAGATTGCTGCGAGCGGGTTCTCGCGGCGAACGGTTTGGATACGGCTGATGCAATATTCAGTTTTCCCGGAAGCGGCGGGGGCAAGGAGGAGATGAAGGGACATTGTCAATGAGCCAATGGGAGCATTATCCAACGAGTCCAGACTCGGTATCCAACTACCGCGCCAACTTGTAGCCGCGCCCGCGCACGCTCACCAAATAGCGCGGCTTGGCTGCGTCCGGCTCGATTTTCGCGCGCACCCGACTGATGAGCTTCTCAATGCGCGCGTCGTCCACCTCGTCAATGAACTGCTGACCCCACACATTTTCCACGATGGAATACTTGTCGCAGACGCGATCCAGCTTGCCGTAGAGGAACGTGAGCAAGCGATATTCGAGGTCAGTCAATTCTTCGACGCGCTTGCCTTCCACGGTGACCGTGCCGGCGTCCACGTCAACATAGACACCGCGCGCGTGTGGCTGCTGCGCGAGTTGTTGTCGGCGCACGAAATCCGCAAAGAGACGCGAAAAGATAAAGGGACCTTCGTCGCCGTCGCGCACGATGAATTTCGCGCGCAAGCCGCGCAGCGCGACGGGCGCTTCGGTCGCGTGATGCAGATTGAACAACGCCTCGCGCTCGTCGGCTTCGAGGTCTTGCCAGATTTTGTCACATTCGACCCGCACATTTACGTCGCTCGCCAGATTGTGCTGGACGATTTGGTGGATCACGCGGTCTCGCACGTGGTCTTGCGCGTGCGCGTTGCGCGTCGGCGCGCCGGTGACGTTGCCGAGCGCGTTGCAGACCGCCAGGGCAAGCCCCGGGTGTCCATCCGCGTTGGCGTGGATAAAGGTAAGGTCTGCGTCACCGAATGGGATGCCTTGCTGCGCGGCAAAGCGCGCGCAAAATTCGCGCGCGTCGTGGCACGTCATGAAATTCATATAGTGAACGTGCGGCGCGAAAAGCTCGATCAATTCGCCCTGCTCGCGCGACATCGGCAAGCGCGTAAACTCGCGCTCGGTCGCAGTGATGTACGCGAGCGCGTCGCCGTGGCGGTCTTTGAACGCGCGCAGGTTGAGGAATGTTTGCGCTTCGAGCGCTTGGTACGCTTCGTCGAAATCGTCGAGACACAGGACAAGCGGAGGGGGCAGATGGCCGAGCGCGAGCGCGAGCCCGCGCTCGAACTCGAACGCGAACGCTTCCGCGTCAGCCGTGCGGATGAGCGTTGCGTTGAGGCGCTCCGCCCGCGCGGCAAGGGCGCGGTCACCGCGGCGTGTATCTAGCGTGTGCGCGAGAGCGCGCCAGACCGCGATGAAAAAAGCGCGCGCGGTCCGCTCGGGCATCGCGTTGCAATCCACGTAGACGAACGTGCCGTGACCGCTCTGTGTGTCCGACTCGCACAAATGCCGCATCAACGCCGTCTTGCCGAGGTTGCTGACGCCGACGAGCGCCACGCACGCGCCGCCGGACGCGCGGCTGCGCAGCGCCGCGCCATCTTGCGCGCGACCGATGAGCGAAGTGAGGAGTGACATGTAACCTCCGAGATGAGATTATACTTTCAGTTTGCATTTGCGGCAAGCGCGTGACTGCCGTCGCGAGGAGCGGTTTGGGCGGTGCTGAGCGAAGCCGCAGCAGGCAATCCCGCAGCGTGGTTCGAGGATCGCTTTGCGAAAAACGTTCGCAAGGACAGACCACGCAGATTGACAGCCGTGCCGATTCCGCGTACCTTGTCCACAGAATATACGGCGAGGCGAGAAGATGGGTACAGGCGTCAAGTACGTTCACACGAATCTGGTTGCGCGTGATTGGAAGCGGCTTGGGGATTTTTACGTGCGCGTCTTCGGCTGTGCGCTTGTTCCACCCGAACGCGATCTATCGGGGCAATGGCTTGACGACGCCACCGGCATCGCGCAGGCGCACCTTCGCGGCGCGCATCTGCGTCTGCCGGGTTACGGCGACGCGGGACCCACCCTCGAGATCTTCCAATACGACGACGAACCTCCGCCGGCGGCGATTGCCACCAATCATCCCGGGTTCCGTCACATTGCCTTCGCGGTGGACGACGTGGACGCGGCGCGTGACGCGGTAATTGCGGCGGGCGGTCGCGCGGTCGGTAAGATCGTTTCAGTGGACGTCGCGGGCGCGGGCACAATTCGATTTGCCTATGTAGCCGATCCGGAGGGGAACATCATCGAGCTGCAGCATTGGCGGTAGCGAATTAGAGACGAACACTTGCCCTGGCGGCGATGGCACAGCCTTGACTCGATGCAAAGCATCGCATTATTGATGTGCCATCGGCAAGTGCCAGGGTAAACGGATGTCCGCAGGTTGCTATGCGGTACGGTTTGGTGCTATACTAAAGCCGGAAGGAAGAAGACAAAAAGCTGAAAATGGTTTGTCATTTGTCATTTGCGCTTTGTCATCGCTCTGCCTTCATCCCTCATCTTTCATCCTTTGGAGTTAACGTGGCAGCACTTGCAAAAACACAACCGCAACCAGCCAGTTGGCGCGCCATGCCGCGCAACGTATGGGCGGTGAGCGCGGCGAGTTTCTTTATGGACATTTCGAGTGAGATGGTGATCAACATCTTGCCGCTCTTTCTCGCGAACGTCCTTGGCGTGAAAACCAGTATCATCGGCGTGATCGAAGGATTCGCGGAGACGACCGCGAGTTTGCTCAAGGTTTTTTCGGGCTGGCTGTCCGACAAACTGCGCGCGCGCAAGTGGCTGGCTGTGTCCGGTTACGCGCTGTCCACAATCGTCAAGCCGCTCTTTTATTTCGCGACGACATGGGAAATGGTCGCGGGCGCGCGCTGGGCGGATCGCGTGGGCAAGGGGATTCGCACCGCGCCGCGCGATGCGCTCGTCGCCGATTCGATCGACGTGGGGCAGCGCGGGCTCGCGTTCGGATTCAACCGCGCGGCGGACACCGCAGGCGCGATGCTCGGGATTCTGATCGCGCTGGCGGTTGTTTGGTTCACCCAGGCAGGCACCCTCGCGTTGCATGAAGATACGTTTCGGACGATTGTGCTGCTCAGTATCGTGCCTGCGGTTCTTGCGGTGCTCGCGCTCGCGCTGATCGCGCGCGACGTGCCGATCACAGGCGAACGGGAAATGCCCAAGTTCGCATTCAAATCATTGGGAAAACCGTTTATGATCTTGATGTTGATCGTCTCCTTTTTCGGGCTGGGCAACTCGTCGGACGCATTTCTCGTTTTGCGCGCGCAAGACCTGGGAATGAATGTTGTGGGCGTGCTGGCGATGCTGGTCGTGTTCAATTTTATCTATACGCTCCTTTCGATTCCCGCGGGCGCGCTGTCGGATCGCATCGGACGACGTGGCGTCATCATCGGCGGATGGCTGATGTACGCCGCAGTATACCTCGGTTTCGCGCTCGCCGATAACGCGTGGCAGGTGTTTGCGCTGTACGCCGTATACGGCATCTATTACGGCGTCGCCTACGGTACAACCAAGGCGCTCGTCGCGGATCTTGTGCCCGCGGATTTGCGAGGCACCGCGTACGGTACGTACAACGCGGTATTGAGTCTCGTCGCGTTCCCTGCGTCGGTGATCGCGGGCGTGTTGTGGCAAGGCGTTGGCGAGTGGAATGGCTTTGGCGCGTCCGCTCCCTTTTATTTCGGCGCGGCGATGGCGCTCGTCGGCGCGGTGATGCTTGCGGCGTGGCTGCCGCATGCAAAGGCAAAAGTATGAAGGATGCTGCACTTGCGTAACCGCAGGTGCAAGTGTGAAGTAGGATGGCTTGGGTGGATGGTTTTCATACTTTCTACTTCCGCCTTCATACTTATCGGAGGTCGTATGCCAGAGAAGAATAAAGTCACTCCCCCGAAACCGGATCCCGAAGAGGAAAAGAAAAAACAGCAGCAAATGCAGCGGCGCATGAGTTTCAGCGTGAGCTATCTGCTCGTCGGGATGGTCGTGCTGTGGCTGTTCCAGGAATTCATCCTCGCGCCGATGTTGATTCAGGCAACGGAGATCCCGTACAGCGAATTCAAACAAAAACTGGCTGACAAGCAAATCGTCAAGGTGACGTTGCGCACAAACGACATCACGGGCGAGATGAAAAACCCGACGCCGAATGCGACACCTGCTACACTTCCATTTGAGACCATCGGCACTGCCCAGGGCGACCCCAAGTTGGTCGAGCAACTGCAAGCCGCCGATGTGTCGTTCGCTTTTCAGCGTCCGTCAAGCCCGATTGGCAGTTTCTTTGTCGCGTATCTTTTGCCGTTGCTACTGCTCGGCGGATTTTGGTACTTGATGTATCGGCGCACGATGGGCGGCGCGGGGGGCGGCTTGGGCAGCATCTTCGGCGTCGGCAAGAGCAAAGCGACCGAAGTCAAAGCTGACGACGTCGGCGTAACGTACAAGGATGTCGGCGGCGCGGACGAAGCGATTGCCGAATTGCAGGAGATCATCCAGTTCCTGAGAGCACCTGAGCAATTCGCGAAACTGGGCGGACGGATTCCAAAAGGCGTGCTGCTCGTCGGTCCGCCTGGCACAGGCAAAACCTTGCTCGCGAAAGCGACGGCGGGCGAAGCACACGTTTCGTTTTTCGAGACGAGCGGATCCGAATTCGTCGAAATGTTCGTCGGCGTCGGCGCGGCGCGCGTGCGCGATCTGTTCGAGCACGCGCGCAAAGCCGCGCCCGCGATCGTTTTCATTGACGAGATCGACGCGATCGGTCAAAGCCGGGCGGGCGCGATTCGGATCGGCGGGAACGACGAGCGGGAGCAGACGCTGAATCAACTACTCGCTGAGATTGACGGCTTTCAGACGACGCACATCGCGCCTGTGATTATCATGGCGGCGACGAATCGCCCCGAAGTGCTCGATCCGGCGCTCTTGCGCGCGGGACGATTTGATCGTCAGATCGCGGTAGGCAATCCCGATCTGATCGGGCGCGTCCAAATCTTGAAAATTCATAGCAAAGGCATCACGCTCGCGCCCGATTTCGATGTAGAGCGCGCGGCGCGCATGACGCCTGGGTTCAGCGGCGCGGACATCGCGAACGTGATGAACGAAGCCGCGCTGCTCGCCGCGCGGCGCAACGCGGACGCGGTGACGCTTGACGATTTCAGTTCTGCGATCGAGCGCGTCGTCGCCGGATTGGAAAAGCGCAGTCGCGTGATGAACGAGGGCGAACGCCGCACGGTCGCGTATCACGAGTCGGGGCACGCATTGATCGCGGAACTTGTGCCGAACGGCGATCCCGTGAGCAAGATCAGCATTGTGCCGCGCAGTCGCGGCGCGCTCGGTTACACGATGCAAATGCCAACCGAGGATCGCTACTTGCTGACGATGGAGGAATTGCAAGATCGGATCGCGGTGATGCTGGGCGGGCGCGCGGCAGAGAAAATCGTGTGCGGCGAAATCAGCACCGGCGCAAGCGACGACATTATGCGCGCGAGCGAACTTGCGCGGCGGATGGTGACCGAATTCGGGATGAGTGAGAAACTCGGCTCGGTGCGCTACGCGGGACAGCAGTTGCAGTACCTCGGCGGCGCGGTCGAGGACAGCAGCAACGTCAGCCAGGAAACGCGCGAGATCATTGACCGCGAAGTGCAACGCCTTGTCACGGAGCAGTACGAGCGCGCGCAAAATCTCCTGCGCGAACATCGCGCCGCGCTGGAATCGTTGACGCAGTTGCTGTTGACGAAGGAAACGGTGGATGGAAGCGCGGTGAAGCAAGCGCTGGGGAAAGGATGAAGGCGGAAGGATGAAGGATGAAGGGTGAAACCTTTGTCCTTCATCCTCTCATTTCGGAGGAAGTGAACGTGGAATTCGGTCAACTCATGGAACGCGCGGTCGCCGTGCGCGCTCAGTACGCCGAACTGGAGCGAAAGAATTTCGGCGCGGCTTGGTCGAACGAAGAACTCGCGCTCGGTTTTGTTGGTGATGTGGGCGATCTTGCGAAACTTGTGATGGCGCAGAATGGTCGGCGTAAAATTCCCGGCGCGAAAGACAAAGTGGTGCACGAGTTGGCGGAGTGCCTCTGGTCGGCGATGGTGCTGGCGCGCGTTCACCAGATTGACCTCGAACACGCGTTTCCGCAAACGATGGAGGGAATTGTTCATCTCCCCCGAGTCTATGGCTTGAAGAACATCACAATTCGATTGGTATTCGTACCGGCCTCATTATTTCGGATACCCCAAATGTTTGCAGTCTTGGTAAACTCTTGCTGATTGACCAAGATGCCTTGACAATCAAATCCTGCTTGGGCACCGAGAGGCACGACGTGCTCATCTAGCTTGATTTCTCCTTTCCGCACCTCTCCCACTTCAAATGCAACCCAGCCGCCGCGTCGCGTGATGCGATACAACTCATTAAAGACCGCTTGCATTACAGACGACCATTCATCAACGCTTTTCGCCGTCGTAATCTTCTTGGCAAACTCTTTCTCGTTGATGCCGTTGAACCAACAGCGTAGCCAGTTGTCTTGGGCGTATTGGACAATATCTAGGAATGGCGGCGACGTCACAGTAAGTTGTACACTCTCGCCTTCAATCTCGCTGGTACACCGCGCATCACAATTCAGGAATCGGGCATGTTCTCCCGCATTCGCAAGATTCTTGATTTCTTGGGCAGTCAGACCCTTGATGAGTTGACGCGATTTTCTTAGGATAAGGGCTTGGGTGTCTCGATAGGGAGGAATCTGTCTGCGCTTTTCGTTGATCTTGCGCTGGCTCTCTGGCGAAACGGCTTGATTCGGGGGCAACGTGTAGACCGAGAAAAATCCGCTCGAGTGTCCTGTCAAGCGATTCGTCGCGACCATCCTGATCCATTCATCAAGATGATCCTCAGTGCCGCTTGCGCTTCTCTCAAGCAAGTATTGACGCAAAGAAGTGATCTCCCGCAACGTCTTCGGGTGGTAGAACATCGCAAGATCAATTTCGGCTCGGGCGTTCTCATCAATGCGAATACTCGCTAGTCGTTTTTCAAGCGCGTCTAGTCTGGGGATGAAAAGGCGCGGGAGTGACAGAATTTGGCTGATTGGGTTGATGTCGTTGGCGATGACATTTCTGCCGAGTAGCGCGGCTTCGATCATTGTCGTGCCGCGCCCGCTGAAAGGATCGTAAGCTATATCTTGGGGGGAGGTTAGCAAACCGATGAAGAAACGCGGCAATTGGGGTTTGAAGCAAGCGCGATAAGCGATCTCGTGCAGCGGTGCCGCTTGGCGCTGCTTCGCTGTCCAGAACTCGTTGATGAATCGCGTAACCTTATGCCCGTTGATCTGTACGCTTTCAATTCGAGTGCGGTTTTCTGTGGTGCTGTACGAAAAAAGGTCGCGGCTTTCCTGAAAGGAATAATCCCTCAAGTATGAGCCAATGTCGAACATAGTCGTCAGCAAACGTGTTTGCATTCGTAACCTGCCTGACCAGATAATACGCGAGTTACCTCGCCAAGTCAAGACCGCGCATTTTGCGTTGCCGTTTGCACTCACCCAAGAACAGCGGACAAGATCGGATTTGACGGACACGCACCCGCGCGGCGCGCAGCGTGTCCGTTCAGTCCGTTTGCGTCCGTTGTCATTCTCCGCGCTTGTCTGCCACTTTGGCGTCGCTCAGGGCATGGTACATCCGTGCCCCTATGTCTCTATCGTCGTGCCGACGCCGCCTTGCCGCGCGCGCGTCTGCGCGCGGTGTACTTCACGCGTCGTTCCATCGGCTTGCGCGCTGTCAAACGCCGAGCGCCAT